>Ga0190367_1002102_pt1 | contig 10553 bp, 10 predicted proteins | sample 4872181011_MG_FD_171838 | JGI IMG/M metagenome (GOLD analysis project Ga0190367, IMG submission 171838) | Hydrothermal vent microbial mat bacterial communities from Southern Trench, Guaymas Basin, Mexico - 4872-18-10-11_MG | ecosystem: Environmental > Aquatic > Marine > Hydrothermal vents >... | reverse complement strand
CCGACTTCCCCTGAAGAATACCGACACTAGGACAGCGAGCACAACACCTAGTCTTCACGGTTAATCAGTCATATCCCCAATATTATGACTCTCAGCCCACTTATCTCCCTGAAATCCTCATCGGTAGTTACAACCGCAGCGCCGAATATCTTAGCAGCTGCAGCTAGCAAGGCGTCGGCTAGCGAGACCGTGCGAACCCTACATTTAATTCTACCAGCCACACGTGAGATTCTTTCATCTACTTCTTTAACCTCTATCTGGCTAGTCCTCACGCTAATATCTCGTATCCTAGCAATTTCCTCACCTAGTTTCTGACAAGTCTTGTAGTATAGCTCTGCCAAGTTAGTCTCCAGCGTGAATGCCCTCGCCGCGCCTCTTTCTACCTCATCATAAACTTTTTTCATGAATTTATCTCCAGCAAAGTATAGCTCAATACTCCCCGTATCCAACGCGTACTTTCTCAAGCTTTTTCCTCCCTCTCTACCTCCCTCCTCCTATCTTCGTGTATGCCGCGTATAATCTCCCTCGCAATCTCCCTGCTGTCAACCCCGAACAAGTCCTTAAAAGAGGGTATAGGGACTAATAGTATCCCTTTCCCTGTATCTATAACCTCTAACTTCGTAGACTTCTTAATCCCATACTTCCTAGCTATATCCGCAGGTATCGTTATCATTCTCTTTGAAGTAACAGTAACCACCTTACCCACGGCATATCACCAGGAATAATTATAAACTCATGGAATTAAAATTTTTCATGAAATATCTGATTAAACCTGGCATGGAAACACAATAGTCCTCAACCGGAAGCCCGACTTTCACCTCGAAAGTACTAGGCCCCAAGTCACAGACCTAAGGCAGGAGAACCCTCACCAGCACGGTCACTACCATGGAGAGCATTATCCCTATCAGGCTCGTAAACACCAACCTGTAGAGCCTGTCAATCTCAACCCTCATCTCGCCCCTCAACTCGCTTACCTCGCTCTTTAACTCGTTTCTTAGCGCCTCTATCTCGCTCTTAATCTCATTTCTCGGTTTCTCCAGGTCTTGTTTCGTCGCTATTTCCCCACAGGTTGCGTTTACTATCGCCAGCCTGACCTCAGGGTCTGAGATGAGCATTAAGGCCAGCCTCCTCTAGCCTTAGCGTCTTTCTTGAACATATCCACTATCTGCTCAGCGGATATAGCCATACGCTCCCCCAAGACACTAATCACCTTATATCAAGTATTATATTATGCGCCTAACAAGCAGAAATCACTATCTATTCGCCCCAAATCAAAACTAAACGTCTATGCTCTCTATAATTCTGGCCGCTCTCATTACATTTATATGCGTATAAGAGCAATCATGCTTCTACAATTATGTTAGAGTGCATCTGAGCTTCGACGAACCTCCACGCCCCCTGCCGGGAGCTACAGAGTTCGCAAGGCTTAAAACACTAGCATGGGGAGGTGCTTAACTTGACAGCATTTAATTCCATATACAATACATATTACCGCTAAGGAGGATAAGAGGAGTACGAGCAGTATGGTCGTGTTGCCTTGTTCCTGGGGTGCTGGCTTTTCTTCTGGGGTTGGGGGCTGTTGTTCCGCGGTTTTCCGTAGTTTTAGCTCTAGGAGTGCCACTGTGTAGCCTTTGAAGGTTATCGTTACTGTGTTCCCCCCTCCGGCTGGTACTTCGAACGTCTTTAGCGTTCTCCTCTCGATGACTGTCCTCTGCTTGGCTGGGTCGCAGTACTGGACGTAGCTCTCCTGGTCCAGGGCTATTACTACCGCTTTCTCCACCTCTACGCCTTTGAACTTAAACTCTACGTTCACGGCTGTGTCTACTTTGCATATCACCCACACCCTGTAGGAGTCCCCGGCCTTTACTGGTAATAGATCTATTATAGAGGGATCGGAGGCGGAGTACCAGTACGTCTCGCTACCCGGCAGCACGTAGTTACCCCACACGTATCCCAGGTTTACGGCTAGCCTCAGTATGCTTACCCCGTCTTCCTGCCGTAATTCACGTATACCTCCACTCTCGGTCTCACCGCTACCTTCAAGGCTGAAGCGGCCGTCCCACTTCTCCCCTATTTAAAGCACAATCCTACCAGGTTTTCGGAGAAATCGAGTAGCGTTCTCGCTTTATTCAATACTCCTCTCCCGAGAAGGTTTACAGATGATAAAAGAGACGTATAGACTTCACATTCAAGCAACACTCTGAGCTTAATTGCATATCCGTTAGCAACTCTTCCTAAAGCTTCCCTTCCTCTCTCGTAGAGCTGTAACCCTAACTCCGTGTACTTGTCGAAAGAGAGTAGTACATCGCCCGAGAAACCGGTATCTATCTTAGCCTCTATTTTAATTGACCTTTTTCCGGTAGGAGTTAACAGCTTTACTGTCACGTAAGGTGCTGGTTTTTTTCACGCGTACTAAAGTAGCCACTTACTCTAGCTCTACAAGGCTCCATCCTAGGTCAACCTCGCCGACTTCCTCCTCTAAAAGTCTCTCTACTATACCGTGCCTTGCCCCAGTTTCCTCGACGGCTCTAGCCGCCTCCTCTAAGGATGAGAACACCCCGAGCAAATCCCCCTTAGCTATCGCCACATACATGCCCCTATACTTCCTTACGAGGTTATCCCGCACTTCGCAGTACTTCCTCCTGTTAATCTCCGCTTCCCTCTCTATCTCCTCGAACGTGGCTAGTACCTGGGGCTTTATAGAGAGCCCGATCCTCATAGCCTCGTTAATAGCGTCGCCTACTTTAATCCCTCTGAGCGCAGCCACCGCTTTAACTCTCTGGTAAAGCCTCCTGTCGATGCCTCTTATGCTTAGAACGCTCATCGTATTACATGTGTGACTTGTAGTATATACCTCTACCCTCCCTTTCCTTAAGCTTGCATAAACGCTACATTAAAACACTTCCTCACTAGATATGGAATGAAAAAGAGGTTGAAGACTATAGCAGTATCTGAGGAGACCTATGCGCTTCTCGTGGAGCTCAAGGAGCGTACGAACTCGAACACTATGGATGAAGCTACAAGGAAACATGATAGAACTCTCCAGACTGGCTCTAGCCCTAGAAGTACTCAAATACATTAAAGAAAAGAAGATCTCGGGAAGCTCGAAGCTTTAAGGAAGCTTAAGAGGGATGCGTCGTGGCTGAGGAGGACGTATTGCAATAAAACGTAAAAAATAGTGTGATGTGTAGTCTACAGTATGGGGAATAGGTCTGGCAGCTATGGAAGGTGTATTCTGAGTCTTTCCGCTGTACTCGTTATTCTGACCGCTGTACTCGTACCGTGCGTCTCGACCCCTAGGCCCAGGGTTAGGGTTCTCGTCGCTGGTACCCTCTACCCTCCGGCTTACCCCCGTTTCTACGAGTTACTTGCTAGCAATGAGTTCGAGGTAGCGTACCTAGACCTTACTAAAGGTGACGTGACTCTGGACGTCCTAAGCGAATACGATATATTGGTTATAGGGGACGTCCCGACGTCTATTGCTGGGCCTGACGACACGAGGAGGCTGGCGACGATAGTCGAGTGGGTTAAAAAGGGCGGTAGCCTCCTTGTAGACTCATCTTACCTCTACGAGCCCGGCATAATGGGCGCTCCCTTCTCCGTCGTCACAGGCTTCTTGGGGTACAACGAGACCCTTAAACCTATATCCATAGAGATTGGCGACGTAGAGCCTTTCAACTACGAGGCAGGCGCGGTAGAGATCAGGTATTACTCCCCGCTAGCCGTAGGGGCTGTGGAGGGCTTCACCAGGGCTAACCCACTATTAGTGGTGGGTGAGAGCGGAAACATAACTTTCTCGTTTTCGGCGTACGCGGAGCTGGGGGAGGGCAGAGCCGTCATACTACCCCTCTCCTACATGGCCGATAACTTCTACCTCTTCGCTGGGGATAACGCACAGTTCATAGTTAACATCTTCAACTGGCTGGCCCATAGAGCCCCGAGGAAAGCCGACCTAGGGTTCCAGGAGCGCAGGTACTCGTTCTACTCCACGCTAGCCGCAGCAGTATCACTCGTGGCCGCACTCGTAGTACTCCTAAGCTACAAGTTGACGAGATTCTCCGCTAAACTATACTGGGCGGTCCTAGCCCTCCTAGGAGCCATCCTAGTAGTTCAGCTCCTATACGAGGCGTACGTGACAAGTACTTACCTGGGCTTAGGCCTGCCTCTAAACTACCTATTACTCAGCGATATGCCGATAATAGTTTCAATAATCTCCTTAGCCGCTGTAGTAGTAGCGCTAAAGGTATACAAAGACAGAGTTGACGCCCGGCTCTTACCACCTCTCCTGGCTTTCTCACTCGGCGTAGTTGTCGCTAACGTCATAGTCTCAGTATTCAACGCGTACTTCGCCCTAGACAACATACCCTTCACCTATAACTTCACGAGGCTCCTACTCTCCCAGTTCTCCACTACCTCGCTTCTCCTACTCGGTATGCCAGCCCTCTGGCTAGCGTTTAGGGAGAAGTTCGAGGAGTGGGGTACCAAACCCGTCCTATCCCCGAACTCTCTGTCCAGAGAGACGTACGAAGATGTGTTCTATGGGTCTTTCTACCCTAAGTATGTATTCATAGCTATGGCTACGTCCTACCTGACCTATACCCTGCCAGTCGAGGTAGTATTCGTAACCTACTGGCTGTGGGGAGGTAAAGGCTTAGCGTCTGGCTGGGCTGGCCTCTACTCCGCCTTCAAAGTGCTGATGTACTTTGTAATGGCGCTCGTAGTAGCGTTCCTAGTCTTCCGCAAAGCCATCAGAGGGGGGCTGAGGGATAGGGAGTCTCTGCAAACCCTAAACTTCGTCTTATTCGCCAGAGAGTACCCCTACCTGCTCTTGGCCATATTCGTGGTGCCAGCCGTAGTGGGGCACATAGTAAGCCTACTAGCAGGGTACCAGGTATCAACTACGGAGCTAGCCCTCTCTCTGGCGGGCGTATTCCTAGGCTACGTAGTCGGGTACTCGGCGCTGTGGCTCTACTTCAAGGGAGTGAAGGAGGCGACCACGACCATAGCTACGGGTCTACTAGTCCTCGGGTACCAGTGGCTAGTAAACCAGGCCTTCCTCAAAGAGGTCTCAACGTTCCTGGAGAGAACCGCTCTCTCCGGGGTCATAGCAATAGCCATAGCTGGCTTCCTGAAGAAGATGTTGTCCGAGTTCACTAAGGAAGCTATAGCCCCGCCGAAAAAGCCCCACAAACCCACGAGGGAGGAGGAACTTAAAGGGCTGCTTGAGAAGCTCGATAAGGCGCTGATAGAGGGGAGGATAAGCGAGGAAACGTACAGGGAGCTAAAGGAGAAGTACGAGAGAGAACTCGAATCCCTGAGGCGCGGCCAAAGCCCTACTGGCGCCTAAACTCATCACGCTTTGCTTTCTTAACTATTTCAACTAGGAATTGGAAGTCTAAGTACTCCCTAATAGTTGAGTTAACGACCTCCGCTCTGAGTCTCTCGTCCCTCGAAAACAGTAGGATGCCCTCCGTGAAGACGCGGTACCTGAAGGGTAGCGGCGCTTCGTTGAGTACCTGCATGTCTACTGGCATCCCCAGCTCCATCTCAAGCCTAACGGATAAGTCCACAGTGTAGTAGAATGGATCCTCTCCCTCGCCAACCCACACCGCCACGTCTATATCTCTGAAGAAGTTCCGCCTAACGAATCCCCCATAAACATATGCGAATACTACGCCTTTCTCCTTCACTAACTCCTGCCTCAGCCAAGCCTTCATCTTCTCTTTCTCCTTCTCGTCAAGCTCGTAGTACTTGAGCCCGATTTCAACCACCCAGTACCTATGAATTAACAAGTTTCTAAGCCTAGCGGCCCGGGCTAACCTTTCAGCCAATTCATGTGGTAACAACCCTTTCTCCCCCAATCTAATGAAGCAGTGCGGAAAACCTCTTGCTCTTTCCCCGTAAACCTCCGACAACACGTGAATACATATGCTGGCGGCAGCCTCCACTAGCTGAATCACTAAGTATCTTAGAGCCAGCTTTTCCTCCAGGGATAGCTCACCGTACTCCTTACTGGTTATAGAGCGCGTCACCTTGATAGCGTCGTTTATCTCAGCTATCCTAGACTCTAGGAAATCCTCGTTAGCGCCCATCGAACCACTAAATAATATGTTAACAGGTGTAGCTAATCTTTTTAGCTGGTCTCCTCGCTCAAATCCCTGTAATGGTGGCGGCTAGGCGGGTAAGGATAGTCGGAGTCGTGCAGGGGGTAGGTTTCAGGCCTTTCATCTACAGGCTAGCGGTCTCTAAAGGCCTTAAAGGATACGTCTTGAACCTGGGAGGATCAGAGGTCGAGGTCTGGGTAGAGGGCGAGGATGGAGCTATTGACAGCTTCCTGAGGGATGTACGGGTTAGGAAGCCCCCGCCGGCCAGGATAGACGAAGTAGTGGTAGAGGAGGTAAAGCCCAAGGGCTTCAAGAGCTTTGAGATAAGGAGGAGCGGCCGTTCCGTCAAAAAGTACTCACAGATACCCCCCGACATAGGGATGTGCGACGAGTGCTTGGGAGAGGTGCTAGACCCGGGGAGTAGGTGGTACGGCTACCCCTTCAACAGCTGCGCTTGGTGCGGCCCCCGTTTCTCCATGATCTACAAGGTGCCGTATGACAGGGAGAATACCGCTATGAGGGAATTCCCCCTCTGCGAAAAGTGTCTATCCGAGTACGAGGACCCTGGGAATGCCAGGAGGTTCCACGCCCAGGGGATAAGCTGCCCACGATGCGGGCCGAGAGTTTTCCTAGTAGATGGGGAGGGCAGGCCAGTCAATGGAGACCCAATAGAGACAGCCGTCCGCCTAATAGACCAAGGTTTCATAGTAGCCGTTAAAGGAGTCGGGGGCTTCCACCTGGCCTCCCTAGCCACGGACGACGAAGTAGTAGCAGAACTCAGGAGGAGGAAGAAGAGGAGGCAGAAACCCTTCGCGATCATGGCGCTAGACTTGGGAGTCGCCGAGAAAATAGTAGACCCCAGCCCTAATCATTTAGAGCTGTTATTGAGCCCACAGAAACCAATAGTACTCATCCCGAAGAGAGAGGGCTCCCCTGTCTCCGAGCTAGTCGCCCCCGGTCTAAGCGAGCTAGGGGTGATGCTTCCCTACACTCCTCTACATTACCTCCTTCTCTCCAAGACTCAGGATAGGTTCTTGATAATGACTAGCGGTAACCCGCCTGGCTTACCCATAGTTAAGGGGAATGAGGAAGCGTTAAGGAAGCTTAAAGGGATAGCAGACTACTTCCTGCTCCACAATAGGGAGATAGTCAACAGGGTGGACGACAGCGTGGTGAGGCTCACGGACGGCGAACCCACTTTCATAAGGAGGAGCCGCGGCTACGCCCCCCTATGGTTCAAGCTACCCTTCAAGCTTAAGAGGAGGGTGGAGGCCCTCGGAGCCATGCTCGTAAACGCTGGCGCCATAGGTTTCGACGACTACGTAATACCCACTCAGTACGTGGGGGACTGCGACAACCTGGAGAACATGGAGTTCCTCGAGGAGTCCCTGCGCTTCCTAAAGGAGAACTACCGTCTCAAGGCCGAAGCCGTAGCTGTAGATCTCCACCCAACTTACCCAACCACTAGGCTTGGGGAGAGGCTGTCTGAGGAGCTGGGCGTACCTCTAGTGAAGGTTCAGCACCACCACGCTCACGTGGCCAGCGCGATGGCCTCGAACAAGCTACCCCTAGACTCCCAAGTACTAGGCATAGCCATAGACGGGGTCGGCTACGGTTTGGATGGGCAGATATGGGGTGGTGAGTGCCTGCTATCCACCTACACAGAGTTTGAGAGGGTAGCCCACCTGGAATACCTACCCATGCCTGGGGGAGACAGGGCTACCCAGTATCCGGCCCGCATCCTCGCGGGGCTACTCTACGAGGAAGCCGGGGAGGAAGGGTTAGAGTTATTCATAAAGCTAGGGCTACACTCCAAGTTACCCGGAGGGGTGAGGGAGGCTGAGGTCTCGGCTAAGCTATCTAAGAACTTCTACAAGACCTCCAGTATAGGCAGGTTCCTCGACTCTGTCTCAACCCTGCTCGGGATATGCCACGAGAGGACGTACGAGGGGGAACCAGCGATGAAGTTAGAGGCCACGGGGAGGGGCGGAGCCTTGGTTCACGGCTTAAAGCTGGAGTACGAGTTTAGAGACGGCCGCTATGTAGTGTTGACAAGGGAGTACGTGTTGTCCCTAATAGACCTCCTAGGCCGTGAACCCGTAAGAGACCTGGCCTACACGACCCAGTACCTGCTCGGCAAAGCCCTAGCTGAGGCCGCCCTCGAAGCCTGCGACTTCAATATAGCAGTGGTTTCAGGGGGAGCAGCCGTAAACGACTACATAGTCAAGGGTATCAAGGACGCGCTTAGAGGCAGCATTCGAGTAGTACTACCCAGAGGTATACCTCCGGGTGACGGGGGAATTTCGCTAGGCCAAACTGTGATTGCCGGTTTGAAGTCTTAACCGCATGTAACTTAAGTCTCTGGAATCTCTTCCAGTAAAATCCGATATATACCGCTTTATAGACTAATCTTTTTGAGTAAGCGTGGTTAGCCAATACTTAGCTGAGCAGAGGGACTCTTAATGGGCGCGGCCACCACGGACTTGATAGAGAGGGTCTTCAGGGAGAACGCGGAGCTAGCCAACTCGTTAAAGAGGATAATCTGGCGGTACGCGGAGGAGGTATCCGAGAAGCTGGGACATGAGATCAAGATAATGAACTTCTGCGGCACACACGAGTGGACGACCGTACACTTCGGCATACGTAGCCTGATGCCGCCCTCCGTAGAGTTAGTGGCTGGCCCCGGGTGCCCGGTCTGTATAACCCCGGCCTACTACATAGACAAGGCCGTAGAGCTAGCCCTCGACGGAGTAACGGTTTACGCCTTCGGGGACGCTTACAGGCTTCCCTCGGTCAGACCCGTTAAAGGGGCGAGGTCTCTATCCGAGGCTAAAGCGCTAGGGGGGTCTATCGAGGTGGTCTACAGTTTCCTGGACGCTATTAAGTCCGCTAAGAACGGGGAGGGAGTTTTCTTCGGTATAGGGTTCGAGACTACGGCTCCCAGCTACGCAGTCCCCCTTCACGCAGGCATAGTCCCTCCCTCACTGAAGTTCATGAGTATACTGAGGCTGACGCCGCCCGCGGCCGTGTACGCCATAGAGAAGGCGGTCGAGAAGGGGTTAACCCCGGTTCAGGGGATTATAGCTCCCGGACACGTGTCCACTGTTACCGGGGCTAAGCCTTGGGCGGCGTTATCGGAGAGGTTCGGGATACCCGCGGTCATATCGGGCTTCGAGCCCATAGACCTCTTGATATCCGTGGCCAGAATACTTAAGATGTTAAAGGAGGGCGAAGCCAGGCTAGAGGTAGAGTACACGAGGGCGGTCACCTGGGAGGGCAACGTAGCGGCTATGAAGAGGGTTAACGAGGTTTTCGAGGTGAGAGACGCGGCTTGGAGGGGTCTCGGATTCATACCCGACAGCGGCTGGGAGCTAAACGGGAGGTACAGGGGGTACGACGCTTTCGAGGAGTACGGGATAGAGCCATTAACCCCTGAGAAGTGGAAGTACGACCTACCCCCATCCTGCAGGTGCGCCGAAGTAACGCTCGGACTAGCTAAGCCCACAGACTGTCCTATGTTTATGAAGGCCTGCACCCCCGGTAAGCCCTGGGGGCCCTGCATGGTCTCCATGGAGGGTACCTGCGCCGTATGGGCTAAGTTCGGGGGTGGAGGCCTGGCGGAGGATGTAGCTAGAGATCTAGGTCTGGTGTAAGGCTATGTGTTGGGCTGTTCCCGCTCGGGTTTTAAAGGTTAGAGACTTAGTAGCCAAGGTGGACTTTGGAGGAGCCGTTAGGGAAGTCATCATAGCCACTGAGGAGGTCAAGCCGGGAGACATAGTACTAGTGCACGCCGGGGCGGTCATAGGTAAGGTTAGGCGGGAAGAACTACTCGACAGCCTCAAAATGTATAAGGAGATGAGCGTGGAGCTAGCCGTAGCTTCGGGGATACCTAGGGAGGAGGCTGAGCGCCAAGCGGAGGAGTACATCTCCTACTGGCTTAACTGGCTGGGTGAGAAGAGGGATGGATAAGGTAACCCTAGCCCACGGGGCGGGCGGTAAGGAGACGGAGGAACTCCTTGAAAAACTGATATTCAGCAGGGTGGAGGAGCGCCTGAAGAAGGTCGAGGGGGGCCTAGGGATCGACATACCAGACGACGGGGCGGCAATCCCCCTGCCGGGGGGCGGCTACCTAGTGGTTTCCATAGACTCTTACACCGTCAACCCGCCCTTCTTCCCTGGGGGGGACATAGGTAAGCTGGCGGCGTGTGGCTCTATAAACGACGTGTTGATGATGGGCGCTAAACCCGTGGCCATGCTAAACTCAATAGTAGTCGAGGAAGGATTCCCCATGGATGACCTAAACAGGATAGTAGACTCCCTCCTATCCACCCTGAAGTCCGAGGGCGTGGCGACCATAGGCGGGGACTTTAAGGTGATGCCCAGGGGCTCCATAGACAAAGTGGTGATAACAACCACGGGGATAGGCGTTGCGGACAGGCTAATAGTGGA
>Ga0190367_1002098_pt1 | contig 10562 bp, 9 predicted proteins | sample 4872181011_MG_FD_171838 | JGI IMG/M metagenome (GOLD analysis project Ga0190367, IMG submission 171838) | Hydrothermal vent microbial mat bacterial communities from Southern Trench, Guaymas Basin, Mexico - 4872-18-10-11_MG | ecosystem: Environmental > Aquatic > Marine > Hydrothermal vents >... | reverse complement strand
CACAATATCAGAGGCGGGGATGGTGAACGTGTACCTCGAGGGCGTGAACGTGGGGACTGGTAGCCTGATGAACTGGGGCCCTGGCTGGAAGTGGGAGGACGCCTGCAGCTGGGAGGACAGCTGGAGCGTAGTGGGCACGCCCTCGGCTGACGAGGTGACGTTCGAGGTCGAGTGCTACGCTAAGTGTAGCTACGCGGAGCTGAGGCCCCGCCTGAAGTACTGGATGGGGCTTGAGGCCGTGCTCCTGGAGGTGAACGTGACCGCGGAGGGGGACTCGGAGTTCGCGGGCATGTCATGGACTCTACAGATCCCTATATCCCGCTTCGCTGGCGAGAGGATATACGTGGTCCTGACCAACGGCAGCTGGGTGGAGGTCGAGCTGAGGGAGGAGCACGTGCCCGGGAACTTCTCCCTGGTAACGCTTAACGGGGTGGCCTGCTGGGTCATCCCCATGGGCAATGACAGCGGCCTCGTGTACTCCGTCCTGACAGATCTGTGGCCCCAGGGGATATCGATCGCAGTGGAGGATGAAAGGGAGTGGGGCGGCAACACCTACGCCCTGAGGAACTGGATATCCCAGTACTTCTCTCTGTATAAAGGCCAGCTGATCAGGGTGCTCGTGTATCTGAGGGCCTATACCGGCGACCCCGGGCCCGCCGTAAACCAGGTGCTCGCCTACACGGAGAGGGTGGCGATGGGCGAGTCCCTGAGCACCCTCAAGCGGGCCATAATAGAGGAGCTGAACCTGGAGGAGGCGCGCGCAGCTAGGAGCAACCCCGTCACCACGTACATGCTGGCGGCCTTCTTCGCCTTCACAGCGCTCCTAGCGCTGCTGATCCTGTACTACTTCCTGAGGACACGCGGCCGGCGGCAAGCGATTTAGAGGACCCACCTCCCCTTAACGTGTGAAGCGAGTCCTCGACGTCAACTTAGAGGTGAGGCGGCTCTTATCTAGGATGACCCTGGAGGAGAAGGTGGCCCAGCTCCTCTCAGTCCCTGTCGAGGCCCTCGTCGAGGGGAAGCGGCTATCCCGTGAGAAGGCTGGGGAGCTCCTCAAGCACGGGATAGGCGAGGTCACTAGGGTCTCCGGGAGCAGGCTTGGTCTCAAGCCGCGGGAGGCGGCAAGGCTCGTCAATGAGATACAGAGGTTCCTGGTGGAGGAGACCAGGCTGGGGATACCCGCGATAATACACGAGGAGTCGCTAAGCGGGCTCATGGCGCCCACCGCCACTAACTTCCCCCAGTCCATAGGTCTGGCCAGCACGTGGGACCCCGAGCTAGTGTACAGGGTGGCTAGTGAGATTAGGCGGCAGGCCCTGCTAGTGGGGGCTAGGCAGTGCCTGGCGCCAGTGCTCGACGTCTGCAGGGATCCCCGATGGGGGAGGACTGAGGAGACTTACGGCGAGGATCCCTACCTGGTCGCCGCGATGGGCGTCGCATATGTGAGGGGGCTCCAGTCCGACGACTTGTCGCGGGGAGTGATAGCCACTCCCAAGCACTTCGCCGCTCACGGCTTCCCCGAGGGGGGCCGCAACATAGCTCAGGTGCACGTGGGGGTTAGGGAGCTGCGCGAGGTCTTCCTCTACCCCTTCGAGGCCGCCGTGAAGGAGGGCGGTGCCCTCTCCGTAATGGCCGCTTACCACGAGATAGATGGAGTGCCATGTCACACCAACTACTGGCTGCTGACGGAGGTGCTGAGGGGGGAGTGGGGCTTCAGGGGCTTCGTAGTATCGGACTACTTCGCCATTAGGCAGCTCATAACAGTCCACAGGGTGGCTGGAGACGAGCTGGAGGCCGCCATCCAGGCTCTGGAGGCTGGTGTAGACGTCGAGCTCCCCGGCGCCGATTGCTACAAGCGCCTAATGAATGCTGTGAGGGAGGGTGTGATCTCTGAGAGGGCGGTGGAGGAGGCTGCCGCAAGGGTCCTCAGGGCTAAGTACCTCCTAGGGCTCTTCGAGAACCCCTACGTGGACGAGGCTGCAGTCCCCGAGAGCTTGGATAGCCGGGAGGCCAGGGAGCTAGCCCTCGAGGCCGCGAGGAAGTCGATTGTGCTCCTGAAGAACGACGGCGTGCTCCCCCTCCCGAAGGACTTGAGGGCCATAGCGGTCATAGGCCCCAACGCGGCTGAGGGCAGGGCACTGCTGGGCGATTACACGTATACGGCGCACCTAGCCCTCGAGGAGCTAGCCGTGGAGGCGGTCTCGATCCTGGAGGGTATTAGGAGGAGGGTTTCGCCTGGTACTGAGGTGCTCTACGCTAGGGGCTGCGACATCCTATCAGAGGATAGGAGCGGCTTCAAGGAGGCAGTAGAAGCCGCTGAGAAGGCGGACGTGGTAGTGGCGGTGATGGGGGAGAGATCAGGCCTGATATGGTTCGATAAGGGAAGGCAGTTCACCTCAGGAGAGGGGGTCGACAGGCCTGACCTACGCCTGCCCGGGGTCCAGGGGGAGCTCATCAGGGAGCTCCACAAGGTGGGTAAGCCCATAGTGCTCGTGCTGGTGAACGGCAGGCCTCTAGCCATAGGCGACGTCCTGCCCTATGTGAACGCCGTTGTGGAGGCCTGGTATCCTGGCGAGGAGGGGGGCACGGCCGTGGCTGACGTCCTCTTCGGCGACTACAACCCCGGCGGCAGGCTGCCTATCACCTTCCCCAGGAGCGTGGGCCAAGTGCCGATATACTACTCTAGGAAGCCCTCCTCCTTCCACAACTACATCTACCTCGAGTCGAAGCCGCTCTTCCCCTTCGGCCACGGCCTCAGCTACACCAGGTTCGAGTACAGGGACCTCAGAGTTGAGCCCCAGGAGGTGAGGGCTGGCGGCGTGATTAGCGTGACGGTAGCTGTGAGGAATGTAGGCGATGTTGAGGGCGATGAGGTGGTGCAGCTGTACGTGGCCAGGGAGCACGCCAGCGTGGCCAGGCCTGTGATGGAGTTGAAGGGCTTTAAGAGAGTCACGCTGAAGCCGGGTGAGGAGAAGCTAGTGATATTCAGGATCCCCACCGAGCTCCTAGCCTTCTACGATAGGCACATGAGGCTAGTGATAGAGCCGGGGGAGTATAAGGTGATGATCGGGAGGTCGGCAGAGGACATTGTGCTCCAGTCAACCTTCAGGGTAGTGGGCAGGGCGCGCGTCCTGCTGTCGAGGCGCCAGTTCTTCAGCCACGTTGAGGAGGCTCCAGCTCAATAGCCGCTACGGCGCGCTGGCGCGTAAGCGCACCTCCACGCTCCGGGGCGCCCGGGGAGTGCCCTTCAGAGACCTGACTATGGCTAGGAGCACGTTACGCACCAGCCTCTGCACAAAGGGGTTTAAGGCGACCTCCCTCCCATCCACGACAAGCGTCACGTCGCCCCGCCTAGCGACGCACTCCTCGACTCCAGCCTCACCCCTAGCTATGGCCTCCGCCAGCGCCAGGCAGGAGCCGTAGCGGCAGGCCCCGCAGTCGAGCCCGGCGGGGGGCTCAAATGCCCTCTCCTCAACGAGGTCGGCGAGCCTCTCGGGCTCTCTCACTACATCCACTACAGGGGCCTGGAGGCCAGGCACGTCCCCTAATGCCGCTACGGGCCCCGTGTAAGCCAGTACCAGTGGCCCACCGAGGCTGAGAGCCTCCTCAGGGCTCCTGGCAGCTACTATCCTGTACCCTGGGAACTGGGACTTGAAGCCCTCCACCACCACGTAGTCGTAACTCCTCACTAGGCTAAGAGCCTCCCAGAGCTCCATGCCCCTCCTCTCAAGTAGCTCGCTAGCCTCTCCCGACACTGCAAGCACCATCCCGGCTCCAGCTCTGAAGAGCCTGGCGGAGTCGCTCTCGGGGAGCTTCAAGCCCCCGTGAACATGCTTAATGGCGGCGACGCGATAACCCCTCTCGACAAGCTCCCTTATCAGCGCCTCAGCCACCCTTGTCTTGCCCGAGCCCTTATACCCGATTACCGCAACCGCCTTCACGCGAGAACCCGCTCACTGCTCAGTTATTAGGCCAGCTCCCCCCATCACGAAGCCCAGCGCCAGCGAGCGGACAAAACATTTTAGGCGGAAGCCCGGAATACCCTGGGACGAGAGTTGATTAGAGTTCTCTACGCGGGTGGAGGCAGATATAGGATCAGCCCCCTCTTCCTGATAACTCCCTTTGGCGTCGAGATGAAGGGCTTTGAGTACGAGAACTGGGCCGAGGAGTTCATTGAGGGCTTAAGAGGCGATCCTGAGATAGAGGTCGTCCAGATGCCCAGCTGGGAGGTGCACAGCAGCTTCCCCCGCACGATGGAGGAACTCCGCAAGTATGATGTGTTAGTGATAGAGGAGGTTGAGGCCGACGTATTTTACCTATACCCCGAGTTTTACACCCCTGAGAGGGGTAAGGTGATAACGCTCCCCAATAGGCTGGAGCTCATCAGGAGGTGGGTTGAAGATGGTGGAGGCCTCCTAATGTCGGGTGGCTGGCTCACATTCCAGGGGAGGCTGGGGAGAGGCCTGTGGCACGGCACGCCAGTAGAGGAGGCGCTGCCCGTCGAGTTCCAGGAATTCGATGACAGGGTCGAGACTCCAGAGGGCGCTTACCTCAGAGTGGTGGATCCGGAGCACCCCCTGATGAGGGGGATACCCTGGGAGGCCTGCCCTCCCCTCCTGGGCTACAACAGGGCTAAGCTCAAGCCAGGCGCTAAGCTACTGGCTACAATCTCGAGGGCTGGTAGAGCTGAGGAAGACCCGCTGATAGCGGTCTGGGACTATGGGAGTGGCAGATCCATGGCGTTCGCTAGCGACATAACTCCGCACTGGGGCACCAACTTCATAGGCTGGGACTACTACAAGCCCTTCTGGGTTAGGGCCATCAAGTGGCTGGCTGGAGAGCTTTAGTAGGCCCATAAAAGCCGTTGTTCTTTACTCCCCACCACTCTAAGGCTAGTACTTGACGGTGAGAGTCACGGCCACGCCTGGCTCGCTCCTAATCCTCACCACCGGAGCTGGGGATCCATCACTATTCTAGCTGGCAGCATTAGGCGAGCGGCCTCCGAGACGTCGTACCACTTGTCCACACGCCCCCTCTCCGCCGAGACGGCGATATCCCTAGCCACGCCATACGTCCTCGGGTCGAATACGTCCACGCCGTCCAGGCGTATTGCGTGTATCTCGTGGCGGTAGCCCTCCCGCCCAGTCTCCGGCCTAGCGCTCCACGTATCCCTGAAGCACGCGACCAGGAGTTTCGGCCGTCCATCAGGTAAGTCGTGTAGTGCGGGTGGCCCACCTGCACGTACTGGGAGTGTAGTGGGAGTATCGACTGCAGGTAGGCGACTAGGAAGCCCACGCTGAACTCGACGCCCGGCTTCTTGTGGCGGCCGAAGTCGGCCGTGGAGGGGCCCAGCCCCACCTTTACCTTCCACTAGCCGAACTCGTCGCTCTCGTAGAACAGCGCCATCCTCGGGAGGAGCGTCATGTCGCACACGTCGTTATCAAGTTCATGCTGGAACGCGTACCCCTCATCCAGCACCAGCGAGACCTCCTCTGGTGAGTCAACGTTATCCAGGTATCCGAGCTTAACAAGCTGGCCTCTCGGGATCGTAGTTAATGCCTGCCTAGTCCTCCCGTAGGCACCTATCGGGGCTATTGGCAGCCCGTGATCGCCAGACTCGGAGTAGACCTCCCGGTAGGCGCGCAGGCCCCACCCCTCATCAAAGTACAGGACGTAGGCGTGCCTGCCCACTGAGAGCGTCACAAGATACTCCCTCCTAGCCGCGTTAAAGGTGGCGCGCACAGCGCTTAGGCATGCGTCACGCCTGGCGGGCACCAGGATAGGTGTCTCCTTGAAGACTGGGGCCTCCACGCTCGCGCGCATGACTAGGCGCCTGGCGCTGCTCAAGTCCACCGTCAGATCCTTCTCGATGGGCGCCACTCACAGCTCCCTCAAGGGCACCGCAGGGTCCTCTCCCCGAGGAACAGGAGGTAGTAGCAGGGCCCAAAGGGGTTATAGACCACATACGGGCTCCCCACATCTCCCCTCAAGTCCCGTATAGGCAGGCGGTAGGGCTCCAGGACGGAGACCACCTTCATATCCTCCCTCAACACCCCTACTACCCTCAAGAGCATTGCTGTACTCGGTCCAATAGGCCTCAGCCTGTAATAATAGGTTCGGGAATCCAACCTCTGCTCATAAGCTCCCTGAAGCACTACGTGCCTCCCGAAGTCTGGGAGGGCTATCACCAGCCTGCCCGTCAGCTTAACGTTCAGGAGGATAAACCCCACTCCGGGACGCCACGACGGTTCTGGTGAGGCGTCCCTCGACCCCATCTCCCGCCAGGACGTAGGCCTTACAGGCCCCGGCCCTGTTGCTTAAGGGGCCTTGAGTGAGTTTAGGGCCGCCTTCTCCCTTCCACGCTCGTCGAAGAGGGCCATGGGGCTCCACCCGAACGAGAGGGGCATCTCGGGCGGGGTCTTTAGCCTCCTCGCCCTCCTAGCTGTGACGTAGACCTCCGGGCTCCAGTAGAATGCCCCCCTCAGGCCGAGGCGCTTAGCGCATGAAATGAAGTCCCTGATCCACTTAGCCTGCCCCTCCCGCGTCAGGGGGTAGCCCGGGGACTCTCTGCCCATGAACCAGAACTGGCCTCTAGGCCGGCGGCTCGGGTAGGCGTACTCAGCCACTACCAGCTGCCTCCCCGAGTCCCTGGCCAGCTCGCTCAGCTCCTCGAGGACGCTGAAGCTGGCGCCGAACATTGAGGGGTAGAACGAGATGCAGAGCACGTCGTACTCCAAGCCGTACTCCTCCATAGCCGCGAGGAATGAGGCGATGAGGCGGTGGTCCCACCACTTACCCAGGTGGACGGCGGTCACCGCGGCTGGATCCACGCTCCTCACGGCGCTGAGCGCCGCCCTCAGGATCTCAGCTTCGCGCCGCCATATCCTCCTCTTGAGCCACCTCAGGTCGCGCCTCCTCTTCTTATCTGAGGCGAAGATCCCGCACAGGCCGTAGTCCACCTCATTGCCAACCTGGTAGAGCACTGGCCTGAACTCCATCTGGAGGATGCGCTCGACGACCTCGGCGACGTACCTCTCCGCAGCCGCCGCCCTCTCCTCCACGCTCAGCGCTGCCCAGGCCCTGGGGGCGGGCTGCTTGTAGAGGTCTGCCCACCCCTCGGAGAGGAATATCACTAGGTAGATGGACATGCCGGCTCGGCGCGCCATCTCCATCACGAGGGAGGCGTAGCGGAGCCTGCAGGGCCCTTCATCGCCCACCCAGAGCCTAACCCTAGCGCAGTTAACCCCCTTCTCAGCTAGGAAGCGGTACAGGTCCCCTATGGGCTCGCCCCTCCTCGTCCTCCACTCGAAGCCCAGGCCTCTCATCAGGGGAACGTAGTTAGCATCAACTCCGTTGAGGAAGTCCACGCTGCCAGTACGAGACTCATGGGAAAAACGTTTACGCGTCCGCAGCTAGCGGCGCTGGAGCCTCCTCAGGCCCTCTCGGCTTTAATCCAGAGCTCCTGAGCCTCCCTCAGCACCTCAGCCTCGCTCCTACTGGTCTCGACTAGCTGGTGCCTGGCGTATAGGGGCTTCCTCTCCTCAAGCTCGGTCAGCCTCAGCTCCACAGCTCTCCTGAGGGGGTGGGTGGCCACCGACACGTAGGCCCTCACTATCGCGGCGACCGTGGCCTCCTGGAGGATTAGGGTCTGGTCCTTCAGCTCTACCACGAGCCTGATGTGCGTATGCCCCTCCGGGATGAACGCTATCAGGCGCCTGACGTCCTCATTCCTGTAGACCCTCGCCGCCACACGCGTAGGCGCGTGATGCTGGTTAAAGGTTTAAGGGTTGTCTCCTGGGACCTCCGCCCGTGCTGTACACGGCTACAGCTATAGCTGCTACAAGGCGCACTCGTAGCTGTAGCTGCGCTGGTGTGGCTCGCCGCGCCTATTGGGGTGCAGCCTCACGGTGCTGAGGAGTTGCTGCCCCTTGGAGCGGTTAGCGGCCTAGGGAGATGTGAAGTGAAAGGAGGCGTGGACGATGATCGCCAGGCGACAGCTACGATGCAGAAAGCTATCTAAGTGTTACTGCCCCTTTAACCGGAGATGCTTGAGCGCGGGCCCCTTGGTGGTGGCATCCGTATATATCGCGGGCGTGAGGGCTACTCAGGATGGGCAGAGGAGGTGAGAGAGTGAGGGGCAGGGTAGCCGACGTCGACGAGTTCCTGTACTCGTGTGGCCTCGAGGTCCTCCACCCGGGCGGCCTGGAGAAGACAGATGAGATGGCTAGGATGTGCGGGGTGGGGAGGGGTAAGAGAGTCCTGGACGTGGGCTGTGGCAAGGGCGTAACGGCATGCTACCTGGCTCAGAAGTACGGCTGCGTAGTCGTGGGGGTGGACGCCTCTGAGAGGATGGTGGAGTACGCTAGGGAGCTTGCCAGTAGGAGGGGGCTGGGGGATAGGGTCAGCTTCAAGGTGGCGGACGCACATAGCCTGCCGTTCGGGGACGAGAGCTTCGACATAGTCATAGCGGAGTGCACCACTGTGATGCTGGACAAGGAGAGGGCCTTCCGCGAGTTCCTCCGAGTCCTGAAGCCCGGCGGCTGCTTGGGAGACCTCGAGATGATATGGAGGAGGGAGCCGCCCAGGGAGCTTGTGGAGAGGGCACGTGAGGTCTGGGGAGGCTTTGAGACCATGACCCTGGAGAAGTGGGTAGAGCTGCTTGAGGGGGTAGGGCTAGTTGACATCAGGGCAGTTGACTTCTCTGATGAGATACGGAGCATGTGGAAGGCCTTCATCAGGGAGCTAGGCATCTGGGGGGTGGTGAGGATGGCCTGCAAGCTCCTCCTGCGCCCCGACGTGCTTAGAGCCATGAGAGAGTACGCGGATATATTCAGCAGGTACGGGGACTACATAGGTTATGCGTACTTCGTGGGGAGGAAGCCCCAGAAGGGCTGCCGCGCTTAAGCTGCCTCTACCCCCGCAAATATTCCATCGTCTCCAGGCTTGGCTACGCGGAGGTACTCGCTCACGCCTCTCATCCTAGGAGCCCCATAACGAGCTCTTCGACTACCATGTCGAAGTTCCCTGAAGGGCATGTGCTGCGCATCTGCACCTCCTAGCTGGGTAGCAGGCAGTCCTCTCATCGTCACAGCCCACGTCGAGCAGGAGCCTATCCTCTCTGACGCGGCACAGCTCGGCCAGCTCCCCCTGGGTGGAATGGCTTCATAAAGCCTGCCCCAGCGATCAAGTCAATAATAACTCCTGGAAATAGCCTCTCCCCCGCGCCCACCCCCGACTGCTATTACGCGAGGCTGGGCCTTGAAGCCTAGCCAGGCCGCTGTGTGGCGTGCTCAAGGGCCTGCCCGTCTCCGGCCTGAGAGCCTTGCAGGGGGAGGAGGCGCTCCCCTCAGCGGCGCGCCGCAGTGGGGGCAGGCTGCCTCGCGCCCTGCTAGCCTAGCGCCGCAGCGATAGCACGTGATGAGTATCGAGACGCGAGCTATCAAGGGGTTAAGCCTGTTCCTGAGCTCGCCTGCTGCCCCGTGGTAACTGAGCCTCACGTACAGCAGGGATGCTATCAGCGCCGGGTATAGCTGGAACAGGAAGAATAGCAGTGCGTAGATGAGGCCTGTCGCCACGTTCGAGGCGTAGGAGGCCAGGAACTTGCTCAGGGTAAGCACGAGACCCAGTAGGGCCCCAAACCCCAGGAACTCGTCTATGTAGGGATAAGCTGGCACCTCCTCCACATCGCCTTCCGTGACCATCACTATCCCCGAGTTCTCTATCACTAGCTTAGCCGGGACGAAGAAGGCCAGGGGGAGGAGGAAGATCAGGTAGACGGTGGCCATGACCATGCCCTCGAAGCTCTCCACCGGGTAGTCTAGGACCTCAGCTCCCAGGGAGATCACGGAGAATGTGAAGAGGGTCGCTAGGAAAGCGAGCTTGAAGACCCCAGGACGCCCCTCCTCAGAAGGCCTCTGGAGCACGAGAACAGCCTTCCTAGCCTGCCTCGGGACGAGCAGGTGGCTGACACGCCTCGAGAGGTAGTGCCACACAGCCCATGATATGACGCCAGCCGCGCCAAATACTACCGGCAGCGCCGGGTTCCCGAGGTAGGTCAGCAGGGTCAGGAAGGCTGCCACCGCAACCCAGAGCCAGTACCTTACCTCAGGTCACCGCAAACTCGCGCAGCCCCCCTCCTAATAAGTCTTTCCCTCGGCATTTACGCCAGTTGTAAAAGGCGAGTTTTTTAGGTCCCCATAGCTGCGAGGAGCGAGGCCTAATGTGGCTACGCGGGGTCCTAGCTCAATTGGGAGAGCATGGCCATGGGGCCTCCGGGGGAGTGAGGCGATGAGCCGGGCCAGGTGTCCCCGCTGTGGTGCCCTGAATCCGGGGGGAGCGCTCTTCTGTACGAGGTGTGGAGAGCCCCTAAAGGCTAGGCTCTGCCCCAGTTGTGGGGCGCGTGCACCGGTAGGCTCTACTCACTGCCCGTACTGTGGAGCTCCTCTAGTGGGGGGCAGCTTAGCGGCTTATAGGCGGACGATGCGGAGCGCTCAACCCTATATTCAAGAGGGCCTAAGGCCCAGGGAGGGCATAATCGGCAATATATTACTGGTGGCCACCGC
>Ga0190367_1002095_pt1 | contig 10583 bp, 3 predicted proteins | sample 4872181011_MG_FD_171838 | JGI IMG/M metagenome (GOLD analysis project Ga0190367, IMG submission 171838) | Hydrothermal vent microbial mat bacterial communities from Southern Trench, Guaymas Basin, Mexico - 4872-18-10-11_MG | ecosystem: Environmental > Aquatic > Marine > Hydrothermal vents >... | reverse complement strand
GTATAATACACGCACCTAGAATCCAAGAATTGTTGCCCAGCAGCCAGCTCAAACGCATCCAAGCGACATTTCACAGACCCAAATTCATCAAAGAAGAATTCCTCCTCCTTCATATAATAATCGGCCCCAGTAGTGTACTTGTATTCACATGAGAAAAATCCTTCGAAATAACCCCTAGCGAACGTGGTCTTTCCAACACCCTCATCCCCAATAATAACAATCTTGATCCTAAGGTACATGCCGGGCAAGGTTATCCCCTAATATAAGAAATAATACCAACTTATTGAAAAAACAACATTTACTATATATCTTATCATAGAGGGCCAAATCGTGGATTAAGTTTGCGACCTGCTTGTCTCTATCCACGATAAGTCCCTCAAAAAATTGAAAAAGATGCTATATTTTGTTTCTTTGTTGTGGCTATGTATCTTATCCCTCTGGGGTGGGTACATATCCTTTCTTTCTTCTCAGTATGATTATGCCTATTGTGATCATTGTGATTATGAGTACCAATATGAGACCTAGGATTGCTCCCGGGGTTCTATATATTGTTGTTGTTCTCTCAATTGTTGTGGTTAGTTCCTTGCGTGGTACTATGTTGATTGTGTATGTTTTTGTTATGGCCTTGTTTCCCGCGATATCTATGACTATAACCCTAAATGTTATGTTTTCTATGTCTCCTCTTACTGGTATCGATGCGTAGTATGTATTGTTCACAACTCCTGCGGTGATGTTGATCCAATCCCTATTATCATATGAGTATGTGACGATTACCCTGCTTATTTCCGTGTTGTCGCTGGCATCGATGTATATTGTTACATGGTCGGCATCACTCGTAATGTTTTCTGGGTAGACTATATTGTTGATGGAGGGCTGTGTGTTGTCGAATAGGATGTGTAGGGTGCCCCTGGCAATGTTGCCTGCCAAATCATACACCATGATCTCTATTTCGTGGAGACCATCACCATATTTTTCTGTGTCTATCTGTACTGTAATGTTCGTAATTCCCTGTGCCGTTATGTTGGCCTCTAGAACACCATCTATGTATACCTCTATATGTGATAGATCCATATTTTCGCTTATCGTTATGTTTATCCCCAGTAATCCAGAGGCGTAGGTATTATTCTGGGGTAATATTTGGACTTCGGGGGGAGTATTATCAACATAGAACCTTAATGTTAGCTCATTGGTGTTTCCTGCCCTGTCCATTGTCACGATCACCAATACGTGTTCGCCATCAACATATGCTGTGGAATCTAGGATCAGAATTATTGAGGTCTTATTTGTCCCATCAAAACTATAGGTAGCATTGAGAGAACCATCAATATAGATTTTTGCCATTTGTAGTGCTAGGTTGTCAATCAGCGAGATATTTATTGCTATTTGTCCCGATATCCAACTTTCATTCACAAAGTCCACCACAATCTCTGGCGATTCTGTATCAACATAAAAGACTATTTTGAGCGTTAGGACATTATTGGTATATATGTTTATCCTCAAGTAGTGCCTGGATTGGGATAGGCTGGATATATCTATTAGGAACCTGTATGGGTGGGTCGTGATATTAGTCTCCGTATCAGAGTCAACGAGAAAACCAACTGTCACATCGGGATATGCTACAAAAACATATACGATAATATCCATATTCGTGTATGTTTCGTTGTGTATTCCACATACAAGATATTTAGGGCCTAGTATTGTTGGTGGTAATGCTAGTGGGTATTGATCCCAGTACCCATCACAGACTCTATATGGTTGGTCCGCTATGCCATCTTGGTCATCATCAATATTCGTATGCTGGCTCCAGTAATTCCCAAAGTAGTCATAGCTAAACTGGCATGACGCGTTAGCATCAACATAGATCCTGTTCACGGATGAACTATTGGCTATGAATGCGTTACCATATATGGATACTATGCCCTCATATAGCACCAGTGAGTATTCCTCATTATGGGTAATTAGGTTGAATAGTATTAGTATTATTGTGTTGGCAGGATAGGGTATGTCCTCAATATATACCCCAACACAGTTAAAGCTTATATTATTGTTCAGTATGGTGATGTTGCCGTCCTGTACGAGAGCATATATCGCCACATCATTATTGGTGATAGCATTACCATAGATCACCGCATAGACACGATCCGTATATGGGGGCATTCCCAGGCTTGTGATGGCGCCAAGCTTTATCCCATATGTATTGTTTTCCAGAACATTATACTGTATTGTGGCATTCGCTTTGAATGCTATAGCAATCCCATTAACACAATTATCTACTATGTTATACTGGATTATGGCTAGGCTGTTTGACCCCCTAACATAGGTACCAACCATACAGTTATGGAATGTATTATACCCGAGAAGAACTGGGGATGAATTGGAGGCATATACGCCATAGTCGCATCCATAGAATGAGCTATTCATTATTGTTATGTTCTCGCTATAATCAAGCAGTATGCCATATGAACAATCCGCTACCCATAGTAGTATTATGGTGATGTTTATGCATCGGTCTGCCTCAACAGCGTGATCCGCATTAAGTATTACTGAATCGTTTATAAGTATGTTCTGGCAGGAATCCAGTAGGATCCCATAGCTACCGGTAGAATATACCTCATCTATCAGTACTCCCCTACTATCATAGACCCCAATGAGAATGTCGGCCTCCCCCTGATCATTAATATTGATCATGGAGACATTCGTGGCTTGGCTTATGAAGATACCAATATTGTTGATGCCTATGAAATCCACATCGACTATTCTCGCATTGGTCGACATGTCCATATAGATCCCAATAGCATTACTGGGCATTGTCAGATCCATTAGTTCTATCCTACTACAGTTCTTCAGGAATATGTATGAGGCTTCGGTATCATGGATTGTTATGTTGGAGTATCCCACGAGGATCGCACCATAGTCACCGCTTATGGTTATGGCTGTGTCGTATATCAGCAATATTGGCCCATCGTTGAATAGGGAGTCAAATATCTGGATGTTTGCGAATGTCTCTTTGTCCTCGATGTATATTGTGGTATTGTAGAAATAGGTATTGTTCCATATGATGTTTGTTGAGTACTCAAGCTTAACCCCCCAGATGCTGTCGCTTATTATTGAGTCCAGCAATGTGATATTGGTGGCGTTCTCTATATGTATGGATATCTCACAGATCGTCACATTTGTGTGCTGGATCAGTGTGTCATTGGAGAACAATATCTCTACTCCATAATCCTCGGTTAGTACCCAACAACCTGTGACCAGTGTATTGTTGGAATACTCAACACAGATACCTCTGGCAGCCCCATTTATCACTACCGATGATGTATTTACATATGCTGAGTATCGTATTTTCACCCCAGAGCTAGTCCCAAGAATCAATACCTCCGAGAGGGCTATCTCTCTTGAGTACTCTATGAGTACGTCGGTTAAGGAGGACTCTAGGGCTCCTCCTCTAATCCTAGTTCTGTTAGAGTTGGTAATCTTGATACCAGTCCCACAATCAGTTATGTTGGAGTATAATAGTGTTATTGATGAGGATGAGGAGACAATAATACCATTTCTGGATTCCTCTATCCTCTGGTGGGCCATAGTAATATTGATGCAGGAGTTCATCTTGATGACTGTATAGCCCCACTCTTTTGACCCAATAAATGTGTTATAAATCGACGAGCTATCGCTTATGCGGAGCATCTGAAGGAGACAACCATGGATCCTAGGACTTATAAACCCGGTGGAGGCACCAAAATTTGTGCTGAGGGAGCTATTTCTTATTGTGATATTGGCTGAGTCAACAACATAGCAACCATATGTGTATAGGTCTGGTTGTGACCCCCATATCCCCTGAACCGTAAAGCCATTGGTGATGCTTGTAGTGTTGACTAATACATGTTGGGCCGAAGATATGTAGATGCCATACTGGTATACATCCTGAGTATAGCTTGATATTACAAGGGTTGTTGTGCATGAAACCGTATTATTGGACAGAACTATGTTTGCGGAGTGTGCCACATATGTCACATACTGATATATTGATGCCCCTGATGTTTGTGTTGACTGTTTCACATAACCCTTAATCAGACTCCGTGCTACTTTAACATCGGAGGATTCATTGATAAGAATACCATACTGCTTCGCCCCAGCTTTTTGCTGGTTTGAGACCGCTATCGTGGAGTTCTCTATCGTTATGTTCGCTGATCCATATATATCGATGTTCTTTGTTACCGTGTTGGCCTTTGCGTAGTTCTTGGAGGATATATCGACCAGCAGTATATCTGTCGAGTTACGGATCTCTATGTTCGTGTTTGGAGAATCCCCAACCGCACAACCTTCTATTCTAATATTGCTCGAATTATAGATATATAGACATTCCTCGCCCCCAGCCAGTTTGGAATACTTCATCACTACCCGTGTTGTGTTTTCTATCCATACCCCCACATAGTCGCCAGCTATTGTTGAGCCATTGATGGTGACATTATAGGTATTGTTTAGGTATATTGGTATATAGCAATTAGTAAAGTTGGTATCATATATCGCTACGTCCCTAGTCTCGATAAGAACACCCGGGTGGTCATCATCATACCCCGCATACCCGATCAGACTGTTGTTGCTACCGAAGACGGCGCCAGGGGCAACATATATATAGTACCTATAGTTCGTATTTATTGATGTTATGTTGCTTGAGTATAGAGAAAGCCTACTGCCCCCTCTAACGGTTATGTTGTGTTCACCATTATACGTGACATTCATTATGAGTGTTGAGTTTACTAGGGTCAGCCTGCCACCACTCACTATGATTATACTCCCATTTATTATTAGGGTCTCATTAATGACCTCGACTGGAGAATTTATTATCCAGTCCCCTGAGGGAGGAGGCTGTTGCTGGGCAGCTATCTTGGACTCAGAATAGCCTCTGATCCCATACTGCGGATATGGATTTTTCTGGATACCCCTCACATATATGGTATTCATGTTCCTTAGAGTCCCAGAACCCAAAGAATATATCCTAATACCCTCATACTCGCGCTGTTTCATACCAAAGGCAGTATTGGTGGGAAAAGTATGGTGCTGACCAACATATAGCATGGAGAGCAGAATTATCGATACTATAAGAATCGTTTCCCTACGCATCAAAAACACCGGGGAATCATTTAAATGCGTAAACATAATGTATAATATATCAAATATAATACCCCTGGGTCATCAGCACTACACTCAACATATTAACAATGGCAAATCACATGGCCCCATGTTTGGTGGAAAAGTTTGTGTTCAGTCCACAAAACATAATTGGATATCTTCCATTGGGAGGAAACATTGGTAATTATATTAAAAGTATTTGTTGACTCTTAAACTATTATAGTCATAAACCACAAAGAAGACCAACACAAACCAATTCTCCTAACCAAAAAAGAGAAAAACCTGTTGAATACCAAAGCATAACATTATTGCTTATTAGGAAAAAATAGAAGGGTTAGAGATGCTATTCCCTCTTCTTCCTCAACACCAGAATAGCCACAGCGATAAGCACTCCAACACCAACAATAGCAACAGCAGCCAATGTCAGTAGACCAACTGCAGGTGCTGGTGTTGTTGTCGTCGGGGTTGTTGTTGGGGGAGGAGCTGTTGTTTTTTCGGTGATCTCTATGGTGATGGAGTCCATTGCTGTATTACCAGCATTATCTACGGCTTCAACAGTTATCACGTAGTGTCCAGTTTCGGAGAATGTTATCGTATATGTGCCAGATCCATTACACTCATACTTTAGTGTTCCATTAATGTAGAGTCTTACCGTAGCCACCCCAAGATTATCAGATATGTTCCACTCTATCGTGACATTGGATCCAACAACAAACTTCTCACCATCACTCGGGGATGTAATGCTTACCTGTGGGCTCGTAGTATCAACGTATACCCCAACGGTATCACTATCCACGTTGCCCGCCTTATCATATGCCCTTACCTCAATTATCCTGAGTCCATCAGTTAGAGGTAATGTAACATTGTTCCGTCCTGGAGATACAGTAGATACCAATGACCCATCAACATAGACCTCTACTCTGTCTAGGTTCTCCTCAGTTATACTCCACACTATGGTTACTGTGCCAGTATTGAACCATGTCCCATTAGCTGGGGAGGTAATACTTATGACTGGTGGTGCTGTATCAACATGTACATAGATCTCATCCTCCGCGGTATTATCCACATTATCATATACCACAACCTTTATTACGTGTGTCCCATCACTAAGATTTACTGTCACACTAGTAGCGGTCGGGGACAATGTCTGATTAAGCTGACCATCAACATACACCTCTACCTTGGACAGCCCGGTGGCATCACTTGCGGTCCACTCGATAGTAACATGTGATGTATTGACCCATGTATCATTACTGGGGGATGTAATGCTTACCTGTGGGCTCGTAGTATCAACATGTATTGTTATACTATCACTTGCCTCATTCCCAGCCCAATCAATCCCCTTCACGGTTACGATCCAGTGTCCATCCGCTAGTGTCAGGTCTATTGAGTTAACCGACGCATCTAAGTGTGCCACGAGACTGTTATTCTTATAGACCTCATAATATTCCAAGTAGTTATCATCACTTCCAGTCCAAAATATGGTCACAGTACTTGTAGTGAACCATTCTCCATCTGCTGGGGATGTTATAGATATCGAAGGTGCTACTGTGTCTGGATAATACCTAAACCACTGTAGTGTTCTTCTCAGTAGTATATTATTCTCATAGTTTAGTGGATATGGCCATCCATCATAGAATATTTTTGAGCTCCCAATAGCAATTATCTTTGTACCAGTAGTCTCGTTGTATAGGCCCGCCATAAGGATTATGTCCTCTGCACTCAAATTAAGATTATTCCCATCTGGGTCAACAGCATATGTTGTTCCCGGGTTACCGTGGAGTATTACTTCGGCACCATCACTAATGTTTAGGAAGGTTCCACTGATATACAGTACATAGCTTGACCCGTGGAGAAGGCTTGTAGCTATGGGGCCTGTTCCAAATGCACTAGATGTTAGATTTATTTGCCACGGCTTACCCATAAAGTTGTTTGTATCATCCATAGCCTCGCCCATATTCCATTGTATCCCGAACCTACCCGTAATGTTGTTGTATGCGTCCATCTGCCAGTCTGGGAAGTAGGTATATCCATCTGTCTGAATATTACCCATTATCAGTAAGCCCCCACCATTATCTAGGTAGTCCTTAATTAGTCCAAACTCGCTCTCTGTGAAGTTTGTCTCTATGTCTGGGATTATTAGGAGTGTTGCGTTTCCTAGTAGGTTTGAGTCTAGTGTCGTGTTACATAGGTAGACATTATAGTTAAAGATGGTGTTAGCCATGCTGATCAGTCCAGACATTTTCGTAGCACTAAAGTAGCCCGTATGGTAGTTGTCGAATATGACGAACTTCTCCGTAAATACTAGTAGTTTTGTCCTGCTTGTTGTGGTCCCAAAGTTGTCTGATGTTACATTAATTGTTATGTATACAGTATCACCACGCGTGAATCCTGATGCTTGGAGGATCCATTTAACTATTTTTGATGTTCCATTCTCAAGCACTGATATGTTGTAGTACCATGTTGTGTTTGTTGTTGTTATTGTCCCATATGTTGGGGTTGGTGTTATGGTTATGTTTACATTTGTCGCGTTTTGTGTTGAGGAGGGATTTGTTACATTTATTATGAGTATTGCTTCGTTATAGTCTGTTAGGACTACATATTCTGGGTTCATGGATGAGTCCACCAGTAGCTGGATTGTTTCAAATGTTTCTCTTATTTGGTATCCAACAATTGTTGTGTTGTCACTCCATGTCTTTAGCTCGAGAACGACCGTACTCGCACCAGCGGCCCTTAGTGCGAAGGTGACATTATATGTCTCACCTGGCCCTAGGAGGGAAATATTGACATAGTTTGATGCGTTTAGGAGTTCTACAGCTCCTGTGAATTCAATACCAGCATGTATATCTGTGATATCGTATGATTCATTATTCTTGATTGTCATGTTTATGTATACTACCTCTCCATAAACTACACCTTCCTTAGGAACATCATAGGACACTATGATTAGGTCCCTCTCAAGGCTACTATTTACGCATCGGAGTATGAAGTCCCTATTGTTATACATAGGGTACCAATATTGATCCCTTATGAGGCTTGTCGCACCAGAAATAATGGCTCCCCCCTTACCCTTGACGGGTGCTATATGGATTAGATATGTTACATTATTACCCCAGATGGTATTGTTGAATTTTGTGTCGTCATCCCCAATAGCCAGTACATTTATCCATACCTTGGTGCCATTTAGGGATGAATTGGATACATTGAGGGATGTTGAGGTACCCATTTTTATCTGGTATGTTCCGTTATTGCCTAGTCTTTTAGCCATAAGTGTATTCGCCCAGACATGTGCTATAGGATTTTCATAGCTATAGTTATAATTCGTCTCATCCGTAACGTTTCCATATAGGAACTCAACACCAAATGGACTAGTTATGTTGTTTAGTGTGTCTATGTTTATGTATCGGTCCTTGTCACCCATTATCATAGCCACTCCCTTTGTATTGTTTATGTAGTCTATTATGGCCTGAATTTCCTCAGCTGATAGGTTTCCGTATGATGGGTTTGGAAGGGCGAATAGGTCGAATTGTGATAGGTATGAAAAGTTATAGGATGATATGCCGTCCCTTTTTGCGGATACAATGGTGAATCCATAGATCGTCTCCAGGTCGTTTATGAGGGAGGTCATCTTCTGGTAGTCCACATACGCATATCTGTCATCAATAAATACATTCATCTCGAATGGGAGTGTCATGCTGTTTATCCTGGACTGCTCTATACCAAGCCTTACCGTTTTTGTTCTACCAGTATTAAATACCAATGTTTTGCTTCTAGGGGAGAACTCTGTGGCACCTTGCTTGATGTTACATTCAATATTTCTAGGTATAACCATGTAGAATGAGGAGGCGAGAATGAGGATGGCTAGGAGTATAGCCATGAAATACCTCCCCATAACACCCACCAGTTTTTCTAATAGAATAGAGAGAAATTTTTTTATATAGTGGGAGTAATACTTCTAGATGTGCGATTTATCGCAAAGGGCTCCACGCACTAGTGAGTTTTCTGGTGAATAAGTTTTATCGTATAAGAAAGACATATTTTTATTCCAGTAAGAATCCCTGATAGCAACACCTACATTGAATAATAATGTGGATGGAGGAGTTTTCATGAATACGAACAATTTCAGAATATGGAGGCTAGTCTCACCATTGTTGGATAACTCTCTAGCATTTCTCACCAATAATAGTCTGGTGGTGTATCCTAGCCCATTTACGGATCTCTCATCATCGATAGATATATACAACATTCCCCATCTCTAGATTAGAAAAATTTTTTTGTTCTTTTTCTTATTTGTTTTTCTAAGGAGTCTTGTACTCCAATATTAGTGGTGATATCTCTTGGCGAGAGCGCTGGATATCGTCAAGGTAAGGTTCCTAAGGGGTCCAAACATATATAATCCGAGGAGGACCGTCATTAAGGCGATAATAGAACCATATGGGGAGTACTCTGGGGCCACGATTGATGAGTTTCGATTTCTAGTCACATATCTAGCGGAGAAATTCCCAGAGCTCAACCATATGGTTGATGGAGGCATAGAGTCTTTGGTGAGGGATAAGAAGCCTCTATATGCCCTACTACCATACTTAGCGGTGTCCCTCCAGAACAGGGTTAGTTGGAGGGAGAGGGTCGAGTATGCTGGATATTTCGATAGGGAAGAGATGGGGCTTCCAGTAGTGGTATTCGAGTACATCTATGAGCCCGTTGGTGAGGAGGCACTATATATCGCGAGGGATATTATTGAGGAACTCATCGACAATAGGGAACCACCGATCGAACGCTGGCTAAGATACCTCAAGGAGAAATATTTTGATTATGCCTATGGGCCAAGCACCAGAGCCATCGTTGAGGCCGCTAGGAGGAGAGGGATACCAGTAGTGAGGCTTGACCCAAAGGCAAACCTAATACAGCTGGGATACGGGAAGTACCGTAGGCTCGTCTGGGCGTCAACAACAGATAGGACATCAATAATAGGTACTGACATCGCTCAGGACAAGGAACTAACGAAGAGAATTCTGGATTCCTTAGGGGTACCTGTTCCGTATGGTTTTGTTGTTGATGATGAGGAAGATGCTGTCAGGGCTTTTAGGAGAATAGGCACCAGTGTTGTTGTCAAACCCCTGACCGGGTCTAAGGGTAGAGGAATAACGACGGGGATTACGTCTGAGGATGAGCTAAGGGAGGCCTTTAGGAGGGCTAAAGAGATATCTGACAAGGTTGTTGTCGAGGAGTACGTGAAGGGTTTTGACCATAGGATTCTTGTTATTGGTGATAGGGTTGTTGCTGTGGCGAAGAGACTACCTGCCTATGTTGTTGGTGATGGGAAACACACAATTAGGGAGCTCATAGAGATAGAGAACCAGAATGAACTGAGAGGTGAGGGACATGAGCTACCACTAACAAAGATAAGGATTGATGATGATACCCTAGAAATGCTTAGGAAGCAGGGATATACC
>Ga0190367_1002093_pt1 | contig 10602 bp, 12 predicted proteins | sample 4872181011_MG_FD_171838 | JGI IMG/M metagenome (GOLD analysis project Ga0190367, IMG submission 171838) | Hydrothermal vent microbial mat bacterial communities from Southern Trench, Guaymas Basin, Mexico - 4872-18-10-11_MG | ecosystem: Environmental > Aquatic > Marine > Hydrothermal vents >... | reverse complement strand
ATTAGAAAGTTGTAAATTTTAAAGTGATGTTAATTCAAAAAAGCTAATCTGAGCGAAATGTGTAAATTGTCGATACGAAATTAATTGATATGTACGAAGAATTGATTGAAAAACTTAAAAAGAGAAGTATCACTAAAGATGAACTTATAAGGCTTAAAGAAATTGTAGAGCGAAGGATCAAAGAGTTTGAAGAAAAAGGAGAATGTGAAAAAGCTCAAACAGAAGCTTTTATACTTAAAATGGTTGAAAACCTACTCGAAAAGTATTCTTCCACCTCTTAAATCTTCGCCAACCCAAGAACCGACTTTACCCTTTATAACTATTTCACCACCTTCCATTTTGTATCCAATGATATCCCCGGCGTTTCCCTTAATTACTATTCTTCCCCCTTTCATCTTTTCTCCAACCCAGTTTCTCGCATTTCCGTGAACTATTATCTCCCCACCTTCCATTTGCTTTCCTAAATAGTTTCCAACGTTACCAAACACCTCAATAATTCCTCCTCTCATCTTGTAACCCAAGCAAAAAGCTCTGTTTCCATATACAATCAGTTTTCCCTTTTTGTGCATGTAGCCCAACCCCGAAATACTTCCAGAGTACTTGTAGAGGTTTAGTCTTAATACATCTCCATCGCCAAGGATGTTGTGGTATAGACCTGATATGAAACACCCAATTAAACCTCCTCTTACGTAGTTCGGTAGTATATCGTTAAACATTACTTCTATATCTTCTAATCCAAGTCTGCAGTCTATACAAATTTTCTTACCAAAGTTAAATACGTCTTCAAATATTTCAAGCTTCCAATTCGGCAACTCTCTCACGAACTCTACAAACTCTTCAGCTACATTGTGTAGAATTGACTTAACTCGGATCTTATACAACCTCTTATAACTTTTAGATTTTGACACTATCTTCTCTATTTTGAGTAGATCGTATTTCTTTATAAACTCCCTTAAGTCCATACATCTCTTGTGATGTTTTCTCGTAAAAAGCTTAGGCTATTCTACAAAAATACCTATTATAATCAAATCAATAATATAAAAAATTATAATAAACAATAACTTTAAAATTTTTCTCTCTGCAATTATATTACATATCTCACTTTGTTCTAAAAGATTTAGCAATAATAAGTAGGTCATTCGAAAATCGAGTTAATAGCAATCCTTGGTATATCTTCTTCCCTTTCAACTTCGATGACGTCTAAATTTTTCAAGAGTTTTAACTTCTCAAAGTTCTGCTTGAACTCATCTAACTCCTTTACATCCGTTTTTATCCAGATAAACGTAACCTTCTGCTTGAAATTCTTAAAAAACTCGATTACATCATCCAAGTTTTGGAAACCGGCATCTGTTATAAAAATGTAATCAGCTTTACCAACCCTTTTAACGTATCTCTTTAAGCTCTGCACATCTAACTCAGTTCCACCACCTTGATAGGTTTTAATAGTCTTATAAACTACATCACCCCTCGTTGGGAGTAGCTCTATGTTCCTATTCGAGAAGTTTACAACTCCAACTCTAGCACCGTTTTCGAGATAAGTTCTAGCAATTGCAAAAGCTCCCAAAACTGCGTAAGAAATCTCCTTGTCAGGATTTCTCATACTCCCGGATGAATCTATCACTATAACCGCGTTTGGCAAATCCCTTACAAATCCTTCAAAATCTTCGAATTCGTATCTCTTAGCTATTCCCGGAATAACCTTCCCGTAGCTCTCTATGGGATTATAGGAATCTATTCCATCTTCCAATTCAAAATCCCTTATCTCAGATGGGTAGAGAGATCCAGTTTTTTTAGTACATCTTATGTAAATCGTATACCTCCTCGCCCTTATCTTATACCACTCTACATCTGGATCTTCGAACTCCCTTGCAAATTCATTGGATATATTTGGCATACCCTTAACATAGTCTAAGAATTCCTTAACGATTTCAGAGTATTCATCCCTATCCAGCTCTTCTGCCAAATCTCTTAGAGCCCTTTTTATCTCAGATTCTGGAAAATCTCCAATCCCAAACGTTGTAAATGGGTATGGATATTCTGCAATGTCTTCAACGAGTTCTGCAAATCTCCTTATGTTTTTCTTTAATACGACTCTACTCGTATTCAGGAAATCAATCTCAATTAGTTTTTCCAATCTCTTCTCTAAATCGTTATCAAGCTTAAAATCTCCGAAGTCTATTCCAGTTAACTCCGTTAGTAAAGCCCTTATGAGGTTATCTATTCTCGTTTTGGGTTTAAACTCCTTGAACACATCAGTAATATCTATTAAACCCCTGTTGACAACTAAGTCTAAGTTTACAACTACGTCGTCGAAAAGATTCCTTATGATTTCTCTGTTTTTCCTGTCTTTAATCCAGTGCAGTTCCAGTATTATCGTTTTTACGTCGTATGGATGCCTTATCCAATGGTTTAATTCGTGGTGAAAAAGTCCCAAAAGAGCTTTGTTGCTTAAGGCTTCTACTTGCAATCTACTGACAACGACCTTGTACTTCCTCGATGAGAAATCCATGTAAGAGCTTGGAACATCTGCAAGTTCAAACCCTATTGGTGGATAAAACAAATCTCTCCTAGCCTTTTTAAAAATCTCATCTACCGACATAGGCTTTTGAAGAACGGGTGGTCAAGACTTTTTACAAAACCCCTAAGCCCTTCATAATCACCATTCAATATGTAGCTATATGCCTCGATTTGATACTCTCTGTGTTCACTCCACCTCCTGTAGACGTTCGTTATAATATCTCTTATAGCGTAAAACTCGTCACAGCAATCCTTCTCGTCATCTCTGATTTCCCCAATCTTCTTATCGCTTATCTCGCATCTATGCCACAAGACATAGGGAAGTATTGAAATCAAATGGTCTAAGCTTACCTCTTCCTCTTCGATCCAAGCTATAGCTTTCAAATACTTAAACAGACTTATCTCAGCTCTATTGGATATAGCGTATATATCTGAGCATGCGTAAACTGAGTAGTGGCATCCATCGCATTTTGAAAAGTCCTTTTTTAAACCTTTCTGACAGTAAACCTCTTGTCCAAAGTAGTCTAAAAAGAGTTCAACATCCTCAGAGACATCTACGTCTTCAATTTCCTTTCTAATCTTTTCTATCTCGTAATTCCTTGGAATTTCCACTTTATATCCCTCTTGCCTAAGTCTATCCTCCAAGACTTCTTTGAATTCATCGGATTTCTCTCTCAGAAATTTTACGACTTCATCAGCCTTTTCTGTTTCGTTGTTCTCAGATATAAACTCGATTAACTCAATAGTGGTTTTACGATCCTTCAAGATATCATCTTTAATTCCTCTTCTAACAGCTCTCCTCTTTATCGGATGAATTCTTCCGGTTTCAACTGCTAAGTCAAATCTGTCGAGCAGTGGAGGCACTAAGCTCGTTGTCCCCAGATCTCTGTAGTTTACAGTTGCAAAAAACGCCTTACCATCGCTAAACAACAACGTCTCTCCTCTGTAATTCCATATGTTTCTATCGACTTCGTTCAAAATCAAGTTCTGCTTTCCAATCGGTAACCTGTTTATCTCGTCAATTATCAAAACGGGCGAAAATACGGACAACTTCCACTTAATGACTTCCTTCCCCTCTTTTTCCAAAGCACCTAAGTCGAGTGTAGCCTTCATCTTCTCTTCCGTTTGCTCTGGATGCCCGTGAATGGTTACGGCTTGAACGAATTCTAAGGGTAATCCTTTCATTAAGCTTGCAATTCTTTCGCTTGATGTAGTCTTTCCACTACCGTATTCACCAAATACGAGCTCTTTACCATCCAGCAAACAAGTGATAATTCCAAATAGGGCTATGGGATCGTATCTGTTATTACCTATTTCAAGTGTTTCATTTCCGAAGTAAAACCTACTCGAGATCAAATCGTACAACTTCCCTATCGAGTCTCTCATTAAGCTATAACGATTTTTTAAGAAGATAAACCTATTGAATTAAATGGCTTCCATCACAACTCTCAGCGTTGAAATCAAATCCCTCCCTACAGAATGAACACGGTATTCCAATTTCACTACAGAACTCTTCGATACTTCTGACTATTTTTAGCCTCTTAGAGCGTTTTAAGTAGTAATAACTTCCGACTTTTTCTCCTTCGATTAAGTATAGTTTCGTGTATAAGGGCTTTAACTCTGGAAACGCTTTGGTAAACCTTGCAAACATATCTTTCCTAAGCTTTAGAGTTGACGTCACGACTTGATCGGGTTCACATTTCTCAATTATCCACAGCTTACCTTCGTTTAGACGAGGCATCACGGGATCAAATCTCAAAATCGCTGGAATTCCGAAATCCTTCAACTTTTTAAAAATCTCAATTCTCTCTTCTGTATTCGGAGCGTACGGTTCAGCTCTATCACATCCGGTAATCGTAACACTCACAGCACATCTCATCTCCGATAGTATGTCTAGATCTCTTGTGAAGTCGCCTTTTGTAACGATTAGAATCCTCAAATCGTAATCTCTCATAATCTCAAGGCATCTCCTCGTAATCTCAAGGTGTTTCTCTATGGGTGGATACGGATCTGAACTGTTCGACATCGATATCAATGAGTTTTTTGGAAGTCTATTCAAATCTCTCTCAAGTCTTTTGAACAAGTCTTTCTTAACCCTTACTTCGTGAAACCTTGGAATGTACGTTGCGTAACAGTACACGCATCGGTGAAAGCAACCGGTATACGGATTAAACGAGTACTTCTTTGGACAAGTGCACAACTCAGATTTCCAAGGATCAAACGGTTTAATCAGATCCATAGTAAAGATCTCTATTTATCCACGGTATTAAAGCCATAGTAACTGCTATCTTCGAAAGCTCAGTCCTCGAGAGAACACCTCTTGTTAAGTAATGAATAGCACCAAATCTCTCACCTAGGTTCTCGATTCCAGATACCTCCTCCATAACATCCCCAACTTCTCTCCCCTTTAGAACTTCTTCAACTACTATCGGTGGATATTCAAACCCAGGCCCAAATCCTATGCTCATTCTCTTACCATCGTAAATAACTGCAACTTGAAAGTCTATGAATCCAGTAATAGATCTCTTCAGAGAGAATAACCCCGCTTCTATTCCAACTGAGAAGTCGAATTCATCACTGTAACTCTTTATCGCCCTATTAATCGCTCCTCTTATCGTGTCATCGTTAAACGGCTGTGATGGAACATCACTACTCACATCTTTACTTACAACTTCTACATCTTTAAAGAACTGCTCAAATGCAAGCTTAACACCTCTAACCTTTGTAGGATTTTTTGAACCCACTACGACTCTCATCGTGGTTTGGTATTGCATAGGGATATTTCACAGCAACTGTTTCCTATTAACGATTTGCTTCATGATGCATTGTTTTAACACCTTGTTCGACAAAGCAGTTGATTGTATAAATCACATGAGAATGCTTTCTCTTCGTTGGCAGAATATAACTAAGATATTGACCTACAATGTGATTCCGAAAACGATATAAATAGGAATTTGTGACTAAATTTCGGTGATTGGTATGAAAAAAGTATTACTATTTAGCATAGTTTTATTAATATTGATGTGTAGTGTTGCAAGTGCTCACTTTACAATGATTCTACCAAAGCTCGATGCAAAGGCTGAAGACTACTTAGCAGAGCTAGGCGAAACGAAAGAACTTTACATTCTCTGGGGTCACCCATTTGAACACGTTTTATTCGACTGTCCAAACGTTGAAGTAACGCTCAGAGATCCAGATGGTAACGTCAAAACACTAACTCCAAAGCCAGTTGAGGTTGAAGGTGTGAAAGCTTGGAAAGTATCTTTTAAGGTTGAAAAGATGGGAGATTACATAGTTGCCGTAAAGCTCTATGCAAAGGATCACAATCTGCTCGATTACACGAAAGCTATAGTACACTGTGGTGAAGAGGCTTGGAAAGGTTGGGATGCAGTTCTTGGGCAAGAGGTGGAGGTTATTCCATATACAAGACCATATGGCATTGAAGAGGGTTTTGTCTTCAGAGGTAAGGCTTTGTTCAACGGTAAGCCCCTAGCAAATGCAGTTGTAGAAGTTGAAAAATATCACACGAAAGATGAAGCTGAGCCGATTGTCAAGCTTGCGGAAGAGAAGTTCAAGCAAGATCCACCCATGATGTTCACAAGAGTTGTTAAAACAGATGAAAACGGTGAATTTAGTTATACACTCGATGAATCCGGTATATGGTTCATCGGAGCTTATGCTGAGAGTGGAGGTATAGAGAAGAGAGGAGTTGTAATAGTTCCAGTGCTTGAGAAGTTCCCACCTGAGGCAAAGTCGACTGGTGATTTAGTAAGCAAGATCGATACACTTAGCAAGAAGATCGATTCACTCGAAAGTGCCTTGGAGGGTAATCAGAGTTTAAGCTATGGAGCTATAGGCTTGGCTATAATAGCTATAATAATAGCAGTTGTAGCAATTGCGAGGAAGTGATATGGTTCACATAAGCGACGGCGTATTAGCACCAGAAATCTGGATTACGGGCTATGTCATAACTGCTATCATCTTATTTTTTACCTTGAGAAAGATTAAAGCCGAGGATATACCGAAGATTTCAATTATCACTTCGGCTTTTTTCATAGCATCACTTATACACGTTCCGATTGGGCCAACTTCAGCCCATTTAATCTTGAATGGGTTAATGGGAATTTTACTCGGTGTATACGCCTATCCAGCTGTTTTTATTGGATTACTACTGCAAGCTCTGCTGTTTCAGCATGGGGGTATAACTACTCTTGGAATAAACACAGTAGACATGGGTATTCCAGCCTTAATCGCTTATTACATCTTTAAAATTAGTAGAAACCCAATTACTGCTGGTATTGCATGTGGATTTGCTGTGTTCTTAGCAGTTCTTTTGACTTCAATTGTATTAATGCTAAGCGGAACGGAGTTTTATGAAACAGCGATTCTGCTGTTTATAGCACATATACCGATTGCAGTAGTTGAAGCAGTTGTTTCAGCTTTTGTAGTAGCCACTCTTTTAAAGGTTAAAAAGGAGGTGATAACTTGAAGAAGTTTATCTTAGTCTTAACAGTTCTGCTAATGCTAACTCTTCCAGTTAGTGCACACAGGATGTACGTGAACTACAGAGTTTCAGAGATCGAAGTCTATTCGTGGTATGGAGGTGGTGTAAATGTCGTTAATGGAGATGTAAAGGTTTACAGATCTGATGGAAGTCTTTACGTTGAAGGGAAAACTGATCAAAACGGAACTTTTAGATTTAAACCTGAAATAGGTGAAAGCTACAGGGTTGTCGTTGAATCTATGGGACATAGAGCGGAATGCGAAATAAATCTAAGCTCTACGCAGGTTGTAGTTAAGGAAGAGCCGATATACTTAAAGGTGATATCTGGGTTAGGCTATTTGCTCGGATTAGCTGGAATTGCATCATTCTACGTTGCGAGGAAGAGGAGATGATGCATCACTTAATAGACAGATACTACCACTTGAACTCGTTCATACACAGTTTAGATCCAAGGGCTAAATTGATTGGCTTCTTTATCCTTATTTTATCTATAGTGCTCATCAAAGACCTCTTAGCATGTATTTTTGCTTTAGTAATATCGTTGATTTTTCTCTTTCTATCAAAATTACCACTGAGATTTGCATTCGAGCAGTTGAAGTACGGTTTGATGTTTTTGTTGGCTTTGTTCTTCGTGATGTTGATATTTGGTCATAAACCGTTTGAAATGCTCTTAAGGGCAATTTCAGCTCTAATTCTAATATTCATAGCATTTGCAACCTCGAGATTTGATGTATCAATAAAAGCCCTCAATCAAATAGGTTTTCCGAATAAATTGACACAGATACTGATGTTTGCATACCGTTACATATTCGTATTTGCTGAGGAATATGAAAGGCTCAGCATGGCTTTGAAGATGAAGGGTTTTAAGAGGAAAACTAGTAAATACACCTTTGAGACAATTGCAAAACTCATAGCCACCCTTTTCATTAGAAGCTACGAAAGGGCTGAAAACGTCCATAATGCTATGCTTTTAAGAGGTTACACTGGAAATCCAAGCACGATTTCGAGTTTCAAGATTACGGCAAAGGATTTGATGTTCGTTACGCTATCTTTATATCTTGCCATCTCTTTGCACATTATAGCATGGATGCTATAGAAGTTTTAAATTTAAGCTACGCCTATGAGGATCAAAAAGCTCTTGAAGATGTTACGTTTAGTGTTGAAAAGGGCGAAATAGTCACGATTCTCGGCCCAAACGGTGCTGGGAAGACTACTCTATTCTTAAACTTAGTTGGTATCTTAAAAGGTGATGGTGAGATAAAGCTTTTTGGCAAAAGGCTTGAAGATTACAGTAGAAGGGAACTCGTTAAAACGATAGGAATGGTTTTTCAAAATCCAGATGACCAGCTTTTTATGCCTACAGTGTTTGATGATGTTGCATTTGGTTTGATAAATCTTGGATTTGAAAGAGGTGAAGTTGTTGAAAGGGTAAACGAAGTTTTAATAAAATTTGGGCTTGAAGGCTGTAGAGATAGATATCCTCACCATCTAAGCTTTGGAGAGAAGAAGAAAGTTGCAATTGCTTCAGTCGTTTGTATAGAGCCAAGAATTCTGCTTTTAGACGAGCCGACCGCAAACTTAGATCCGATTTCAAGAGAGGAGTTAGTAAAGATTATTAGGGATCTAAACAGCGATGGGATTACGATTTTAATCGCCACACATGATGTCGATTTAGCGTTGCAGTCCGATAGAGTTATAATTCTCAATAGGAGGATTGTAAAGATTGGAAAGCCTAAAGACGTTTTCTTGGATTTAGATACTCTCAAACAAAACGGATTGGATGCCCCACAGATCGTTAAGCTTTTCCTAAAGCTCGGTTTTGAAATTCCACAATCTCTAGATGAAGCTATTGAAATTATTGCTAAGAGATGTAATTCTTTTCATTAGCAATAGATTTTTCTCTATTAGATTATAATTGCAAGTTGGTCGTTATTCTTTTCAGACCCCTATCATGATATCACAATAGGGGAAAAGTGCTCCGGCCGGGATTTGAACCCGGGTCACCGGCTCGAAAGGCCGGTATGATTGGCCGGGCTACACCACCGGAGCTAATAAGAATTGCTAAGTTGAGTTTATATTCCTTTTGCTTAAGAATACAAATGCTAAAATAACCATTGCTTGAGCAGTTAATAATGGATGAAACGTTTGAGAAGACTATTAAAGCTGGTAAGATCTTGAAGAAAGTAGTTGAAGAGGCAGTAGAAATGATAAAGCCAGATGTAAAACTGCTTGAAGTTGCAGAATTCGTTGAGAAGAGAATAATTGAGCTTGGCGCAAAGCCGGCATTCCCATGCAATATATCGATAAACAGTGACGCTGCTCATTTCACACCAAGAAAAGACGACGAAAGGGTCTTTAAAAAGGGTGATCTCGTGAAATTAGATGCTGGTGCACATATAGACGGATATATAGCGGATATGGCTGTAACGGTAGATTTAGGTGAGAATTCAGAGCTTGTAAAAGCAGCTAAAGAGGCTTTAAAAGCTGGAATAGAAGTCGTTAGAGCTGGAGTTAACACCGCTGAAATTGGAAAGGCTATTGAAGAGGTTATAAGAAATTACGGATTTAAACCAGTGGTGAATCTGACAGGGCATGGGTTACTTCCGTATATAGCTCATGCTCCACCAAACATTTACAACTACGCAACTGAAAGAGGGGTAGAGCTAAAGGAGGGTATGGTTATAGCGATAGAACCCTTCGTAACCAACGGTGTTGGGAGAGTTGTTGAGAGGGGAGAATGTGAGATCTACAGCCTGATAAAAGTAAAGCCTATTAGGATGAGAATTGCAAGAGAAATAGTATCAGAAATCGTTGAAAATTACAAAACACTTCCATTCGCAAGGAGATGGTTGAAAAACGCACCGAATGTAATCCTATCAAAACTCGTTAGAGATGGAGTTCTAAAGGATTATCCCGTTCTAACAGAAGTTTCAGGTGGTCTGGTTTCCCAATGGGAGCACACGATAATAGTTGAAGAGGGAGGGGCAAGAGTTGTGACAGCTTAATCGATATAAACACCTCCATAACCAACGTATAGTATTTTATCTGGAGATAGGGCGTCTATTATCTCCTTTCTATGGGTTACAGCGATAAGTGTTATTCCCGCATCTCTCGCAATCTCGGCGATTTTCCTCGCAACCCTTATAGCCGTCATCTCATCCAGATGGGCTGCAAACTCATCTATCAACATCAAACTCGGTTTCATCGCTAAACATAAAGCCAATTTAAATCTCTCCTTCTGCCCAGTAGAAAGTTCTTTGAACTTAGCCCTATACAAAACGGCATCTGAAAGACCAGATTTGTTTAAGATTTCAACTGCTAAGTGTACGTCTTTTGTTATCTCGTACACTTGTTCAAGGATACATCTGTCGTCGATCTCTGGCTCGAATTCTGATGGAATTAATGCTACAACGTTATCCGCCTCAACTTCGATTTTTCCACTACTTGGCCTATAGGCTTCGTCTTCAATACCCAAAGCCGCTCCAAGTATCAATCTTAGTAAAGTAGTCTTTCCAGCACCACTCGCTCCAACAACGACTACAATTTCTCCAGGCTTTATTTCAAGGTTCACATCTCTCAAA
>Ga0190367_1002092_pt1 | contig 10603 bp, 8 predicted proteins | sample 4872181011_MG_FD_171838 | JGI IMG/M metagenome (GOLD analysis project Ga0190367, IMG submission 171838) | Hydrothermal vent microbial mat bacterial communities from Southern Trench, Guaymas Basin, Mexico - 4872-18-10-11_MG | ecosystem: Environmental > Aquatic > Marine > Hydrothermal vents >... | reverse complement strand
AGGAAGAAGCGGACACAAGGTTTATGCTAGATCACAAGGAAGCATTGTAAGTGTAGGTACAATTGATGCATGGGAGTCTCTAGCTTTAGCAATAAAGGCACGTAAGGGGATATTAGAGAGAACTAAAGTTTTAATGGAACCTCTTGATGTACTTGCTAAAGAAATTGTGGGAATGTGTTTACAGTATGGACCCCTAGAGCCTAAGTTCATATACGATATCGTTAAACGAAGTTATCCCTATCATAGATTATCTTACAGTAAATTCTTATTCATAATACGGTATCTTCTAGAGAACAACATACTAGCAAAAGCAGACAGTAATAGGTTTAAGGTTGGAAGCGGATTTTATAAAATATGGCGTTTCGACATAAACCATAATGATAAAAAGTGGTGGGCTAGAAGTTTCACAGAATTCTTCTCAACTATGAGCGAAAGAGACTCATTCATTGTAAGGTATGGAAATAGAATAATTGGTGACATAGATTTAGTATATGTATTCAGGTATCTACGTGTAGGAGACATAATAAGGCTCTCAGGTAGAAACTGGAGAGTAATAGACATAGATGAAAACCATATGAAGCTTGAAGTAGTCCCAGCAGGAGGTGAGGAAGAAGGAGAAATACCAATATGGCGAGGTGAAGGCTCTAGAAGAGATAAGGATACAGCGAAAATAATGGTGGATATTATAAGAAATCTGCAGCACTATCTAACTAATGAGGAAAAAGGAGATATAGAAATAGATAGTATTACCGAAAGATTACTCTCTAACCTCGTTAAGACATATGAGGAAAACAATATACCTTTACCTTCAGAGGACCGATTAATTGTAGAAAGACATGGTGAAGAGACGTACTTCATAGCTCCCTTAGGTCAGAATGTTGCCGAGACATTAGCTCATATAATAATGTACCTTATCTCAGCTCGTTACACATTAAATGTTACGGTGAAAACATCACATTTAGGATTTATGGTTAAGGTTAAAAGTGTAGATCCATTAAGGATGTTACTAAGCTTAGACTTAAATGAAGTGTCAAAAATATTATATGAAGCTGTCAAGAGGTCTCCATTCCTTCAAGAGACTATAAAGAATATTAAGTTAAGTTTTGGTAAAATAGGCAAAATAGACCCTGAAGAAGACACATTGATTATTGGAGAAGCTATTAAACAAGTTAAACAGCTATACTTAGACTTCGATGAAACATTAAAATATATTGAGAAGTTAAAGAATAATGAAATAGAGGTAATTGAGGTATCATTACCTAAATACTCACCTATAGCTGAATACATTAGTAAGCTACCACCTGAGAGACCTTGGATAAGTGATGCAACAATATTAATAATAAAAACTCTTGAAAAGGTCGCTTTGACTGTAGATGAACTCTCAGAAATACTAGAATTACCAAAGAAGACCATAGAGAATAAACTTAAGGAGCTAAGGAAGCCAGGTAATATGGATAGGGTATTTCAATTTATTGACGTTGATTTAAATGAGTGGCGTTGGGCACTAGTTAAGGACGCTGAAGAAATATTTAAGTCTGAAGAGTACAGTTACTGTTTCATACCAGATGATGTTAACGAAACATTCCTGTTACAAATGAAACCATTGCATGGTAAGTCATTTTACTCAGTATACTTCTCTCCACGAGAGATACTAGAATCAATAGAAACATTTAAGCAGAGACTGCCTGTCAAAGAGGCTCACGAAGTTAGAGTAGTGGCTTTATCAGATGAACTACTAAAATCGTTATCGCCGAAATACTATTACCTACCAGCTGAAGTTGTACCTTATATTGCTTTAAATGGTGCTGTCCACCTACAAAAACTAAAGCAGACAACATAATTCATTAATTACTTTTCACTCGGTTTAACCTTGTCTTTTAAGTATTCATAAAGTTCTTTAGCCTTTCTACAGTATAGTCTCAGTCTGGCTGACGCTGACATTCCAGCAAAACCGCTAGTTTCTATCTCTAATTCGACAAAGCGTCTTTCCTCATTTACTGTAATATTCTTAACCTTTATAGGGAATTTTAGGGCTACACCCCTACTTCCAATGATTCCCTTCCCGGTTACTATGTAATCATTAAGTACCATTAGTGTTGATTGGGCCTTCCCTTTACTTTTAATCATCATGATAAATCTATTTATGTAAGATATCCCGAAGAGAAGCTCATACAGCCCTATGTAGGCTAGAAATCTTAAAAGACTATATTCTGGTGTTAATTGTCTAATTAAGGGTAATAAGTATAAGAATATTATCCATATTACAATTAATGAGAGAAACATAAACATCATGGGACTTGCTTGGGTCTTAATGTCCTCCATAAGATATTTATCTTTCATCATTAACTGTTGTACTTCTTTAGAGCTTACACTAAATACTCTCTTGCTACTTAGAATGGTCTCTCTGTCTTCTGCTTTTCCTGAGTATGCTCTTTTACTCATAATAACCGATATGCTCATGAATATTAGGAAGTATAATAGGAAGAAGAGCCAAGCTAAGCTAGGCACATATGTCATGACAAAAGCGAAGAATGGGATAATTAACTGTGAAAGTCCATATCTCAGTAACTTCTGTTTCATTGTTGCCATAGATTTACTCCTCTAACTTTATTATTCACAAATGAGGAAACCATATATATTTCTTTTCTTATCACATCATGGAAAATATAATTACCTCCACTTAAGATATATTACATAGCGTACATATTAAATAGTATAGGCCGATGAGGAAAGAACCCGGGTTGCAATGGACTAGATGACAGAGTGTGGAAGGGCTGAGGTCTAAAATAAAGATGACAGTAGTATATGATTAGGTAGATGATGAGCGCTAGGCCAAAAGAGCGAAAAGAGTATGAGCGAGTTATCCCCGTCTGATTTTTAACCTGTAATCAGCCGTATAATAATTTATTACTTTCTCTTCTCCTAACTTTTCCCAAGAGCTTTAACTCGTCATACCTTAAAGAAAAACATAGACAACTGTTTAGGAAGAAATAACCCAAGGACTATCCTATGCTTCTAGAGATGTAGGACGTCCTAATGAAGGAGGGGCCCTTTTATATAATGATTTATGGGCATCTCATAAAGTTAAGAACCCTGAAGAAAATGCGCAAGAGGATGTTCGATAAGACCATGGCTGAACTCTTCCTGGAAGAGCTAAAGACCTTCGCACTGCACGTTCTCCTAACCCCAAAGTCAACACCTTGGAGAAAAGAGGAGTTTTAGTGCTTCGTCATTCCTATAAGGCTAAGAACTTGACGAGAATTTAATAAAGAAGCTTTTCTCTTATCCAAAACGCAAATTGTCCAAGAGCGCTAAAGAGGGAAAACATGTCATTTATTCTAGGCCATGTATTGGATAAAGCAGTATTCGGCATCAAGGAAGATAAATTCAGATACCTATATTGTTTAATCCGCATAACAGGTACAGAATAGATGAAGCTCTAATGTTTAAATATAAACATATCATTGATGAAGAAGACTGAGCCTTAGTGAGGTTTGAGAAGACAAAGATAGATGAGCATAGAGAAGTACTCCTTGAACTAGTTAGGTTTCGAAAGACATCTTTAGGAGTTCTTATCTTGAATATTCCACAAGCATCCATTATCGAATGAACACCCTAATGAGGCATGATTGTCCCTGAGCAAAACTCTTGACAAACCGCTTAGGTGCAGTACTTGTTGGTTAGCATTGAAAAAAAGATGGCTTTAACTCTTGGCTAAAAGTGACCCTGAAATAGAGAAGCATTTAAAATACATCCATCTTCATCAATTCAGATACACGCGCGCTCATGAGCTTGTCTTAGAGAACTGGAACGGACGATTGACCATGCAGTGTTTTTGTCTGGAAAAGCCTGAGATGATGGTTAAATACACGAAGGAGCATGGAATTGAAGCGGTTCCGCGGGTACCTTACGGATCGTGAAAAGCCCCGTCTCAAGGAATAAGAAGACGCCCAAGATGCAACATGCTAATCCAAGAAGGATTTAATTACTGCCCAAGGTGCGAATTAAAGCTTTCGTCAAAAGAAGTTGTTATCAAGGAGTTATTGAAACTTGAGGTATAAGAAGCTCAAGAAGATACTACTGGAACTACTTAAAGAGCTCGGAGTAGAAGGATTCAAAGAAGTTCTTAGTGAATGAATCACAATAAGCCAAGGCAAAGAGGTTAATAATTCTGAGCCACTCCTTGACATTAGTATCCCCTAATAACTTTTCATTTCTGAGGAGCAGGTTAATAATAGCCTTCAACTTCGCCCTGACCCTAGCAGAGTCGATGGCTATAGTCCTTTGCACAATACTTCATTTTTAGAATCAGTATATGTAGATTGACGGCTTCAAATGCTTTCAGTCGCTTTCTATCCATTCCTTTATTCTCTTGGCGTGAACCCTCAATTTCTCCGCATCCTCTTCATACCCGTGAGCCTCTAGGAGCTTGGCGAGGCTTTCCAACATGTCTATTCTCACTTTACCATAAACCTCCTTTTCCTTCCATGTTGGTCTTCGCCAATAAGGGTTACACTCTGTTTCCTTCCTTAACGTCGCCTTTTTATAGTCGTACCTTCCTACTAGGACTGCTAACGGAGTGTAAATCAGGACAAAGGATACCGCGAAAAGCCAGAGATGTGGGAAAATGTCCTTCAGGAAATCGACCTTCTCTATCAGTAATCTATATTGGATTATAATGAAGTTCATAAATGCAAAACATAATGCAAACCATCCATGAGCTCTTTTGAAGTATATCATCCATCGGAATATCTTATCCTTTATCATTGTTTCTCACTCCCTTGTACTCCCAGAGAATAAGGCTCCATGTTTCTCGAATAAATAGTAAGCTGGGATTTCATGGATTCTCGCCTACCAGACAGAGTATCAAGCTATAGAAATCAGTAATGGACTTGGGATTAAACCAAGGGATCTCCATGTTTATGCTCCAGAAGCCATAATCGGTGTGGTCGCCTGTTCCATCTATCATTTGCTTCATCCCATGGTCGCTGACAATAAGTAACAAGTCTTCTCGATTTAACCTTGATTTGACTTCGCTCACTAGATGATCCATCTCTAGGTAGCATTTCAGCATTTCTAATCTTCTCCATATATGCCCGATGAGGTCGGGTAAATCAAACCAACACATAATAAGCCTATAATTCTGGTCTAGAGCCTCCATGAGTTTGGCTTTCTTCTCTTCGTGGTGAAACCAGGCTCTCTTGATGAACTCTTCCACTGAAATGCTCAAGGCTTTTCCTATCCAATCCCTAGCTTCCGTATCCAAGCTCCAGGTAGGGACATCTATACCTATAGAAGGCTTAATTACGTCGAAAATCGTCTCGGGTCTATCGGCTTTGTTCTTGAGGGCAGGCTTAGGTTTTACACCCAATTTTTCAAGGATTTTACGCTTGTTCTTAATCCATATGAGTGGGGGCTTTTTCCTTATCCAGTCAAAGAAAGAATTCCATGACCACCATTCGTCTATTCCATGCTCCTCTAGGCTCTTTCCTGTGATGAAGCTAGCCCATAATGATGGTGTATGCACCTTGTTGAAGCGGGGCGATTTATACGACAAGTGTTCCCCAAACTTGGTTTGCATTAAGTTTCTTAGCTTCCAAGAAACCACGAGCTCGTACTCCAAGCCATCCATCGCTAGGATGATTATCTTCATTCTGGCTTCACCCCCATCAAATACAGTTCATCCACAAAAAGCGAAGTAAACAGCCAAATCCATTTCCTGATTTTAATTGGGATGTTATGAGGGAGATTAATGGTCCATCCCACGCGGAAGCCGGCTCTTCTCATCAGCCTGGATAATGTAACTACATTAAAGGTGTGCTTATGTCCTGGATCGTTTTTGGCGTTCGGAGAAAACCAGTTAGGAACCCAAATATGCAAGATCCCTCCAGGCTTGAGAACCCTATAAACTTCCTTCAAAGCCCACAGAGGATTATTCAAGTGCTCAAGGACGTGGCTCATGTAGACTTCGTCGAAGTAATCCTTCGGGAAGGGAAGTCTTTCTTCTACATTGCAATATAATATTCCCAGGTCAGGATTAGGATGGAGGTCGCAGAACCAATAATACGCGAGAGGATAATATTTGACCCTGGGACGGAATGGATAATTTATATTATTCCCGCACCCTACCTCCAGTATCCTCTTGTTGAGATAGGTCATTGCTCTTTCACCCAGGCTATTATTTCCTTGATTTTTTCTCTAGGGAGCTTCCCATGGAACTTGACGACCAAGATGTTATCATGTCCCTCAATGGCGCCAACGATGCCCAGATATCTGGCGTAGACGTCCTGAAGCATCTCTCTCAGAAGTTTCTTGCTTGGCCTCCCTTCTGGAACCCCCCCATTGAAGTAACGGTAGAAGAGACCTATACCGAGCATGTTGCTGGACTGTAAGGGTTTCAGCTCATGCTCTATTTTGGCTTTTGCTTCCTTGAGCCTGTGTAGACCTCCAGGTAGAAACAACTTATAAATTCGGGGGAGCTTCCGCAAGATGTATTTATAAGCTCTGGTTCTTCGGTTCTCGTACCACCTGCAAAGAGACCTATATATGCTTTCCATGTCCCTGACCGTGACCACGAACCTACATCGAGGAAACGCTTCAATCAAGTCCTTGAGTTTGACCCAGGCGTAGACATCCTTGACCAGGACTGGCTCCTCCAGGCGGTCTAGGTGGTAGAGTATGTTCCAGAACCAGCCCCCCAGGAAAACTGTCGAAGGCTTCTCGTAGCTGACCCAGTCGAATATCCAAGAAGAATTTTCCTGGAGCATGAAACGGAGGTGTTCGGGTAGCCTGAAGTAATCGTGTTCTATCAGCCCCTCCCTGTCATGGTAATGTTCTTCCTTGCGGATAAGAATTTGATGGACAACCTCGCCGTTGAAAGGCTCGAATATCCTCAGTACCCGTAGTGTATTCCCTATTTCTTTATAGAGTCTGGTAGTAGCCGTCCTCGGAAAGCCAGCCACGGTAACCCTCAACATGATTCCATCATCCTCTTCACGATGTACTCCATCCTCCTCATGAACATGCGTTTGGAAAATACTTTCGCCCTGAAAACGACCTTCCTCCTCAAGGAATCAGCGCTGTCAAGGGCTTTCTCAATAACGTCTTTGCATTCGTAGATGCCATGGTAGCCAAAGCCGTACTTACCCTCATCCACTATATCAAGCCAGGCTCCGCCTGAGCGATGAACCACTGGGATTAAACCTGAAGCCATGGCTTCAACGACAGCCATTCCGAAATGTTCGTTGCGCATTGCATGGATGAAAACCTTAGCTTTCCTGTATATTCTGATTTGCTCCTTCAAGGGGACATTCCCCAATAATTTAACGTCGTCCAGGTGCATCTTCTTCTTAAGCCACATTAGCTTGTTATAATATCTTTCAGATAAATGGTTTGCAACTGAGCCTATAATGATGAATCCTATTCTTTTACCTTCTTTCTTGAACAAATTAGCAACCGCCAAGATGAACTCATAAAACTTTTCGGGAGAATATCTACCACATGCAACTACTAAATCCTCGCGATCATTACCTTCCTCGTAAAGGTATTTCTCGATGTCAACGGGGGGATAGACAACAATTGCGTCCCTTTCGACATATTTCTTTATCATATCCCTGGAGAACTTGCTGTTAGTGAGGACTAGCCCGATCTTCCCGTATTTCTCAACCAGCCTTTTCTGAATGAATTCATAGGGTTTAAAGTACATCTTCCAAAACCAAGACTTGCTGTATTTGAGGTTCACGGGGTCTTTGAGGACATCATGTTTCGATAAACAAAAAGTCGGGAAGTGCATGTAGTTAATGTCACAGTTAATCATCAATACATCACCATGAGTATTAATGGTCAAATCATGCTTGCTCTTTTCCTTAAAAACAAGATAAGATGACAGTAACTTCATATAAATACCAAAAGCCCTTACCTTTACAGGACTTAAACTAACCTCTCTATCAGGTTTAGTTATATCTCCAAAAATCTGTCTAATCTTATTCCAATCACTAGGCTCAACAGTGCCCAAAGTTACCTCAAATCCCATCTTCTTCAATAACTCTATAATAGCTAAACAGACTCGCTCCCCGCCACCGCATGAATTAAGGCTATTGTGGATCACTAGAGCTCTAGGAGCTTTTTGCACTCCATTTAACCTAGCGTAAGGTTGTGGATTAGAATAATTTGAATCTCTTCTTTCCTTCCTCCTTATTCTGTGAATTCCTCATTCACCTCATTGCCAATTATCTCATGGATACATTTGCTCTATCCCTTGGAGTCATCGGAATAGATATCATGTTCAGAGTGCCTAGATCTAGGAATTTTCGACCTTGGTGTGAATTTTCACGTTTCACGGTGTCCCTGATGTACTTGCTCACGCTCTAGATATCTGTGTAAATACTTCCGTCGACTGACGGCCTAAGAAGACTAGTAAATTCAAGAAAGAATCTTTTGTCGATTCTAAGTCTCCATTTACTAAGCCACGCATCAGTATCATCAAAAATCAATAAATCCACAATTTTTACCTTGTCTTAAATAGACTCACAGCAATTACTTCGAACGGGTCAAACATGTAATGCTTGAGTGTATTGCTCTGCTTGGGCCTAGAACCTCTACGATAATATATTGCGCCGAGCTTCAGAGCGAAGGCAAACTTATCATGTCCTACAGTCCCTGAATCAACATGCTGAATATGTCGTATCTTTTCTTGCTATATACGTATGCATACTTGTATTATGCTTCAGCCTCTTTTATTGTATCACATACTCATATCTCATTAACTTTAATAGTAACATACCTTTGATATAATCTCTTTATGATGCTATCGCCTACTGGTTTAAGCTTCATCCGCTTAGTCAACATAATACTGGTGTTCATGCTCATTAGACCTTGGTGGTAGACTCACAAGCGGGAGTCTTGACAATTCACGTGTATAATTATAATCTTTAATTTTCTTATATTTAACAGTAGACTTGATTGAAGTAACGGCTATCGTTGCCGTCTCCTCCCTGCATGAGAGACTTTATGCCCTGATGACTTCTATTCTTTCATCTCCAAGGTTACTATCACCCTTCTATTCTGTTTATGTGGTTTCTCCCAAGTATCGTTCATGGAGGATATTTTCTGCTCATTTACCTGTAAACTCTTTTGATGCCAAGTATGTTGAATATAGTACCTGCCATCCATGAATAACTTCTGGCGAGTTTCATTATGAGTTTACTCCCTGGTTTTCAATAATCGTGTCTATCCTGTAATAGTCCTTCTGATTTTCTCCTGTTTTGTCTTTGACCTCCTCCCTATGACTTTTACTATTCTCCTTATCTCCTTAGATACCTCCCGAATTCCTTGCACGTCTCTTCGATTACCGAAGCTAATGGAGCTGTATAGTTGATGTGTCAGTTGTAGACGTCATTGAATGGTTCTATTTTGGTCTTCGCTTCTGTAAAATCTTCATCCGTTAAAGCGTTTTTTGTCAAAGGCTTTACCTTTATAATGAGGGGTTTTACCTTAAAAATCACCTTGTTTTGAACATTTTTCAATCTGATGATCTATGTGTTTGAAGCGTGCATCTACTGAGAAGGGGTCCTAAAGGAAAATCTATAGTATATACATATATAGTAAAGGAAAATCTGTAGTTATATAGTATATAGGGTATGCTACTACAAGAGCGAAATGCGGGGAAAGAATCATCAGAGTTTATTACAGGACTGTTCACGAAACACGACTAAACTATTTCAGCTTATACAATATTTTGAAGGGTATTTACAATGCTCATTAGACATGAAATAATAGTGAAAGCGACAGTAAGACAGGATAAACTCTTGACAAAGTTTATTAGAAGCCTAAGAGACAAAGGAGCCTCAATATCAATTGTAGATGAAGTTTACAGAAGAGTCATACTCAAAATTCCGTTATTAAAGTATGAGATTGTAGCCTCTCTTCTCAAGGAGTACGTGTCCACAGCCAGTTACGAGGTACGAGCAACACTTTTACATAGTCTAAGTGCATCTCAACTAATACATATAATGGACAATTTAAGGAAAACCTTTGATAAAATTCATATTATAAAACCTGAACAATCTTATACAAGAATTTTAGGTTTAATTAAGACAGATTCTCAGGGAAGTCTAATAGAAATATATCCTAGCAGGAGTAAACGTAGGGGCAAGATAATAATTAGGTATTTACCGAAACTTGTCCAGATGGGCACCCTTGATTTATCCCTTTTGCCCCCATCAATGTATACCTTGAACTATACTGATGAAGAAGATTTTAAGAGAAATATAAGGAAGGCTGTAGAAACGCTTAATGAAGTTGAGGATAAAATTATTAAAGTGATAAGACCTAAGTAATGATTTGAGGATGACCGCCCTATCCACTGAGGAATGAGTACTACAGTCCAATGATGCAATAGCGATCCCAGCTGATTAATCATCCTTATTACATAAAGCTTTATTAATCTATAGTTTCATTTAGACTATAGGTTTAGCGCAAGAAAGGAATGGAGGAGTCAATAAATGAGTTTACCTAAGGGTCTAAACATGATAGTGATTGGAAAGAAGCCTATCGCAAACTATGTTTTAGACGCTATAGTAATGTTTAATCAAGGATACGATGA
>Ga0190367_1002091_pt1 | contig 10609 bp, 1 predicted proteins | sample 4872181011_MG_FD_171838 | JGI IMG/M metagenome (GOLD analysis project Ga0190367, IMG submission 171838) | Hydrothermal vent microbial mat bacterial communities from Southern Trench, Guaymas Basin, Mexico - 4872-18-10-11_MG | ecosystem: Environmental > Aquatic > Marine > Hydrothermal vents >... | reverse complement strand
GTGCCTCACCCGCTCCCTTGCCACCGTAGTTTGACATCTTTATATAAGTATAAACTCCCCCACCATCAGCATGAATATTTACTTTACATGTGGAATCAAACTTGCATCCATTAAATATTGCCACAAATGAATCCGAACGCATAACATGTAAGTGAGTACCTCCTGTTTCAACCGAATCAAACTCCACATTGCTAAATCTTATTATCTCTGCCAGTGTATCAATATACATTCCCATAGTATCTGCAAACTTAAATATTAGACCATTGATGTCAATTTTGCCTTGCAAATTGAAACTATAATAAGAATCTGCATAACAATGTGTTATAATTGCATCATTTTTTACCTGTAAACTTCCGGAAGGCATCAATGCAAATCCACCATTTATATGTAACTCACCGCCACTTAATTTCAAATTGCCTTCTACTTTAATACCTTTCAAAGATTTCAAAATAGCATCGGTTATTCTTATTTCATCCAGCACTATCACACTATCTTCAATTGTATGCACACCTGTAGCCAAATCCAAAATCCCTTCCTTAACAATCAACTTATCTTTTACTTTTAAATTTGTCTGTGGTGAGGCTATTCCTGTAACATTTATAGTCAATTTATTAAACCAGTTATTGGGATTTGTAATAATTGTTGGATTATCTCCTGCGAATACTATTTCGCCTCCTGATGGCGTAAACTTACCCAGCTGGTCATTCCAGTTTCCTTTTATCGTATCAACGAAATTACCGGGTTCAAACCATCCATCCTTTATATTTACATCACCATAAATTACAAGCTTTGTATTTGCCTTTATCGTATCCTGAATATCAGGAGCAAAATCAACATCATAAAATCTGTTATTTATACCTTGGGTTATGGTGGATGTCTTACCGTTAAATATTACCTTGCCTGAAGAAGGCTTAAACTCACCTCCTGAGTCATCCCAGTTACCACTACATGTTATGGTGAAAGATTGTGGCTCAAAAACTCCCGAAAGCAGGTTAAAATCTCCCTTTATAGTAACATCACTTAATAAAAGAACTGTATCACCTTTATTTATCACTAAATCGTTGAAATAATTTCCTGCACCAATAGAAAGCACAGAACCATTATTCGAATATAGGTAAAAGCACGATAAAGTATCTCTCATTATACCTGCGATTATGACATCACCTCCTATTTTATAAGTGAACGCCTTCGTTATAAATTCGCCACCTGATACTTCAAAATCCTCCTTAACTATTAAAGGAGTTTCACCATAAACATCTCCCGATGAAATAGTTAAATAAGCAAAAGAATTATTTACAGTATCACTATAAATATGTGATTCAACTCCATCAAATATTATTTCGCTTTGCTGGGAAATAAATATCCCTGCTGTATCATTCCAGTTACCTGCAACGGTATGGGTAAATCCTCCAGATTTAAACACTCCTTTCTTTATCACGAAATCACCATTAATATCAAGAGCACCCATAGCAAACACAGTATCCGTTACATTTATCGTTAAATCATAAAAGTTATTTGAAGACGAAGTATAAATCCTTGCAGAATCACCATTGAATTCAACTCTGCCAGATGTGGGTTTGAACACCCCTCCTGTATCATTCCAATCACCTCCTACAAATATGGTATAAGTTTGAGGTTCTACAACACCGTTCTTTATAATAAAATCATTATGAACATTTATACTTGTTAAAAGTGTCGCAGTATCAAGCACATTTATTTCAAGATTGTAGAAGTTATTAGTATTTGCACTACTTATAGTTATTTTATCTCCATCGAGTATTATTTTACCAGCAGTAGGTTTAAATGTTACATTAACATCATCCCAGTCACCTGCAATAGTATGGGTATAATTTCTCGGATCCACTATTCCAGAATTTAAAACAAGTTGACAATTTACATCTATAGGTGTCTCCCATTTTACTGTATCAGTAGATTGTATTGTTAATTTATAAAAGTAATTACCATTTCTTGTGAGTATTCTCTGCTTTGCACCATCAAGAACAATATTACTTTGCTCACCATAGAATATACCTCCTGTATCAATCCAATCACCAGAGACATAAATTGTGAAATTCCTTGGCGAAAATTTACCTTTCACTATTATGAAATCGCCATTTATATCTGCACCACTTAAAGTATCAATAACTTCTCCCGATGCCTTATTTATTATAACATCAGCATATTGACTATTTCCAGGATAGAAATACTGAGTTCCACTTCCATTAAACACAAGTTTACCTCCTTCGGGGATAAATTCACCATAATTCATAAAATTACCACCTACATAAATTGTATATCCCTTTGCATAAAGTTTGCATCCGGGCTTTATTATTAAATTATTTTCAACTGTTAAATTTGTTTGCAAAGTATCGTCGCTTCCTATCACAAGGTTATAAAATGTTTCATTTGGCACATACATAGGAGCTATCAATTCAACCGTCCCTGTCTGACGATTAAATGTACCTGCATTTTGCCAAGAAGCGGTTCTTAATACTCCTCCGTCTCCTCCATTAAATACAGCGTTCGCCTCTATTTTAAATTTATTTGTTACTTCAACTGTATCACCTGCATTTATTGTAACATCACCATCAGGTCCCAATATTGCAAGATTCTTAAATGTCGTAAAGCCCTGTATTTTTCCAACGGAATCAAAAACAACCCATCCTCCATAATGCGATAATTTACCTGTATTTATCCAATCACCACCTACAAAAAGTGTACCAACTGTAATCGTCAACTCTCCGTGTATTTCTACCTTAGCACCTTTTCCCTTCACATGTAAATCATGATTTCCATAATTCATAAACATCGAAGCACCATTTTGAATTATTAATGCATTACATGTATCATTTATGTCAAGCCGTGGATAGTTCCCCGTACTTACCACTGGTATCAGTGCAATTTCTGTATCTTCAGGTGGTCTATCAAAAGACCAGTTTGTACCCGTCCACCACCACCCTGTGGGTGTATTACTCCAGTTAGGGGAATAATAACCCAAAGCCCGATGCCTGAGCCGTCCCACCCACACATCTGCATTCGTCCACTTTATACAGTCGGCATTCGGCTCTTCATCATAATCCTCACCTGCTTTGGGACCGTCAGCCGCACAGAATATCAACTCTACCGTGGCATCACCAGGACAGTAAACATTTGTATCACAACTATCATCAAAAAATACAGATGTAAATGTAAAATTATAATTGGAACTCTTTAAAACCTGTATATAACGCCTTGTGCTTGTGCCTCTTTGATTCAACAAATTAACATTTGAAAAGTTAGTCAACACACCATCGCTATAAATACAAATTCCATCCTCATCTAAATATTCAACAGTTAATCCAACAATATCTAACTCTCCATGAACATCGAAGTAATAAGGCGAAGAAATATTCCTTGCCGTTATAATTGCATCTTCTGTAGTAGCATATAACTTCCCGCCCGATAAAATATTTACACCAGAACCAACTTTTAAAGTACAGGCATCTGTCATTTCTAATACTCCTCCTGAATAGATATAGAGAGCACCTCCTATTTCGAGTGTGCTTTGACCCATTTTTAGAGTGCCATAAACACCCGGAGAGCCCTGCACAAAATGAGAGCCATTTAAAAGGTCTAAAGTACCTGAATTTATGAGTAATGTTCCATTTATCCTTACATCTGTCTTAAATGTAACAGCATCACCTGTTTCTATTGTGAGATTATAAAAGTTATTACCACTGCCCTGATATACTTCGCCCCCTTTCAGCACAATTGTACCACTTATCGGTTTGAACACCCCTCCTGTATCGCTCCAGCCACCTTCAACTACATGCTGGTAGCTACCGGGGATAAATGTACCACTTAAAAGAGCAAAATTACTCTTTACATGTATAGGAGTTTGTGCCCATACACTATCTCCCGAAAGAACTAATTTATAAAAGTAATTACCGGGGGCACAATAAATCCTTTGTTTCTGACCTTCCAGTATTATTTTGCCTGATGTTGCTCTAAATATCCCTGCAGTATCAATCCAGTTACCTTCAACTCTATGGGTATAAGCCCCTGGAACAAACTTACCGGAAATTATCACATCACCTAATATCTTTAAAGAGTCCAAAGCAAGCAAAGAATCTGTGCTTCGTATCTCAATCGTATAGAAATTGTTGGTATTACCAAGTTTTACCTCTTGATAAGCTCCATCAAATACAATTTTGCCAGATGAAGGATTAAAAATACCTCCCGATGAATTAAAATCACCCCCTACTTTATGTGTATAAGAACCCGGAGTAAATGTGCCTGTTATCAAAAGGTCACCTCTTACATTGATACCCGTAATCGCTGTTATATCACCTGAAATCGTTAGAGAGTTGAAGTAATTTCCTGCACCTTGCTTTACTGTCTTACCACTTCCTACAAGTATTATTTTGCCTGCACTGGCTCTGAATATCCCATCTGCATCATCCCAGTTACCATAAACAGTATGAGTGTAATTGCCGGGTACAAATTCACCATTTATATCTAAATCTTTGTTTATCTGAATATCACTCTTTGCATAAGCTTTTCCAGTTATAACCAAATCGTTAAACCAGTCGTCATCCATATAAATATTAGAGCTGTCTGTTAGTGTTATTTTACCATCAGAAGGTTTAAATATTCCTCCTATGCAATAAAAATCGCCACCAACTTTATGATTGAAGCTACCCTGTGCAAAAACACCACCAGTAATCCTTAAATCTCCTTTTATCGTAAGAGAATCGAGTGCATAAACAGTATCTACCACATTTATGGTAATATCATTGAAATAATCGTTATTATCTGCGTTTATTTTTTGAACTATACCCGTAAACTTTACCACTCCACCCGATGTCTGGAAATATCCTCCTCGAGAATCCCAATCGCCCTTTATTTCAATATCAAAAGTATCGGGATTCAAATAGCCAGATTTTACCTTTACATCACCCATAACTAAAACATCGGTTTTCAATGTTAGCACACCTGATTTATTCACCTCTATATTGTGGAAATAGTTACCAGATTTCTGATGAATTGCCTGACCTGCTTCACCGTCAAAGATGATAGTTCCGGAATTTGGCTTAAAAATACCTCCTTCTTCAATCCAGTCACCCCTGACATGATGCCTGAAGCCAGCCGGATTGAATATACCGCTCTTTAAGATGAAATTGTGTTTTATAATAAGGGAATCAGACACAGTAATCTCCCCTGTACCTTTGTTGATTCTCAAATTATAGAATGAACCCATCTTGCCCATTGCTATCTGTGATGCTATACCTGCAAATTCAATGGTGCCTTTACCGGGGTCAAATTGACCTTCACATCTCAAATTGCCATTTATAACAAGTAAATATTCACCTGTGGTATCAACTCTCATTCTTGCACCTGCTTTTATCCATAAAGCTGCTATTGTATCATCCATATCAAGCACAGGATAAAATGTGTCTGGCTTGCCAAGATAAGGTATCACAACATCTTCAGTATCTGCAGGAACTCCATAAGGGTCCCAATTCCAAGGATTTGACCACAAAGAATCTTTCTTCCCTATCCAGACCTTTTTAAATCTCCAGTAAATATAACCAATAGCAGGGTCTTTATCATAATCCTCTCCCCCAATGGTTCCTCCATAGTCAGATATTATAAGATAAATAGCATTACCATGTCCATCTGCCATTATGTTTCGTATCTTATTCGTATCTGTGCAGTTTGAATTGAAGAATAAACCTGTAAATTCATCTGTATAATCTGCATTCCTGTGTATCTGCAAACAATAAGATGGATGTCCAAGAGTGTCTGTCCCATCAAAAGTAACATTCGCTATATCGAGAATCGTTGCAGTTGAATCAATATAAATCCCTTCGGAATCCAGTCCAAATATATTCAAATGTGTTATATAGATAGTACCATAATTTCTGAATGCAAAATAACTGTTTGTATCACTAGTTATTACTGGGGTTGAACCTGATATTTCTATTTTCCCCCGGTTATAAATGCCTTTTAAAACTTCTAAAATACAATTATTCATCATTATCATTATACCGTTTTGCAAAATTTTAACGCTATCACCTGCTATCAGCTTACTTACTCCCAAATCAAAACTATCATTTATAGAAATTATACCTTGCACTTTATGAGTTAATCCGCTGTTCAAATATAATCCTCCTGATTCTATTTTTAAATTTCCTCTTACATCAATATCAGTTTGTGCCACTATTTTTGCATCGCTATTTATTATGAGGTCATTGAAATAATTATTTGCTCCTGTTGTAATTGTTAAAGCATCATCTATTAGTTTGACACAGCCTTCTGTATCCTGAAAAGTACCTCCTGCATCATACCAGTCACCAGCCACAGTAATCGTGTGACCATTTAAATCAAAACTCCCAGATTGTAATATGAAGTTACCATTCAAATAAACATCAGAAGAACAAACAGCAGATGTCAAATCCAGTTTCAAATTATTAAACTTATTATTTGTTGCACACCATATAACAGCAGAAGGTCCTTTTAGAACCACTTCACCTTGATTTGCACAAAATACAACACCTGTATCTATCCAATCACCCCAGATGTAATGAGTGCCTGCACCCGGTAGTATAACACCGCTATCCATCACCATCCGATTATTAACTCTAATCCCTGTTAAAAATTGAAGAGTATCATCTTTATTTATCTCAATTTTCAAGATGTAAAAGTAACTGCTTGTTTGTGTTTTAACCTTGGATAATGTTTTATTACCTGTAAATATTACCGAGCCTTGAGATTTGAAAAAGCCAGAATTTTCTTGCCAATCACCACCTACTTTTATCGTGTAAATATCTCCGCATACTTTTCCATTTATTTCAAAATCATTATTTATTGTTATATCCGATAAAATTGTAGCCGTATCGCAGTTTAATGTTAAATTATAAAAGTTATTGCTACTACCTGTCTTTATGGTTATCGTATCACCATTTAATACTATTTCGCCTGATGTCGGCTGAAATGTAACCAATCTATCATCCCAATCACCTGCTATGTAATGTGTAAAATTACCGGGGTCAAATGTGCCCGATGTTAAAATTAACTGCTTTGTAACCCTTATACTCGATAATGCCTGTATTACGCCTCCTGCAAATTCTAATTCATAGAAATTATTTGAAGAAGATGTTGTTATGGTTTGAGATGTTCCATCAAATTTTATTCTTCCGGATGTCGGTTGAAATACACCTCCTGCATCAGACCAGTTTCCTGCTACTGTATGGGTATAGTTACCGGGTGAAAACTCGCCCAGCACTATTGTGAAATCACCGTTTATATCAAGGGAAGATTGTGCTATTACTTTACCCGATGATTTATTAATTTCCACATCATTAAAGTGTCCTGAATTCATCTTTACAATCTGGTCGGATGTGCCATTGAATACTACTTTGCCTGTCCCTCCGTTAAATGTTCCTTCATTTATGAAATCTCCACCAATGTAAATAGTATAACTTCCGGCATTAAGTGTTCTACCGGGTTTTATCTTCAAATTATGTTTCACTGTAATATCGCCTTGAAGCGTTGTATTTGTATCAATGACAAGGTCATAATAAGTTTCAACGGGTACAAATGTCGTTTTTAAAACAATGCATCCCGTTTGACAATTAAAAGTTCCTCTGTTATCCCAGGAATATGTTATGAACACACTCCCATTTCCGCCATTGAAAGTTCCAACGGTATCTATCAAAAATCTATTCTTAACCTTTATCGTCTCACCGGATGCTAAAGTTAAAGTTGGTGTGGTATAACTTCCAAACCGCCAGATTGCCAATCTATAAAATGTTTCTTTGTGACATACTGAATTGTTGCCTGTAAAAATAACCCATCCAGCAGTATGAGTAAAAGTACCACTATCAACCCATGTCCCAGTTACCCAGAATTCAGCATTAGCTGTAAAACTTATTGCTCCGCCTGACTTAATCAATACATTTCCATCGCATCTTAAAGTACAACCAGCAACACTTAAATAAACTGTTTTGCCGTTTTCAATTGTCAGTGATTGGCAATTAGCATTTACATTTATAATGGGACCAGGCCTAGAACCCGAAGGAATTATTACATCGTCCGTTAGTTTAGGAATACCTATAGGGTTCCAGTTAAGTCTTCTTCCCCACTTATTATCCACTAAACCAGTCCATTTTTTTTCAACACTCCATGCCGAAAAAGATACAAAAAATATCAATAATCCTATTTTCCTCATCCCATTTTTTAAATTTAATCAAAAATACCAGCATGTCAAGAAATTTTTTATAAATTTTAGTTGACACAATAAAATAGAAGATATAATTTATTGATGCTACTATTTCTTGCCATCCTGTCTCTCAAAATTTTAGAAAATAAAAGCTTTTTGAAAAATTTCAACTTAAAATCTCATGGTGATTTATGTTTACCCTATGAGAAAGGCGGTATTCCTGCCCCCCTCTCTTTATGCTTCGATTCAATAAATAAAAAATTGCTAATCGGTGATGAATACACAAACAGAATTTTAATCTTAAATACACAAAATGACTCACTAATTGGAAAAATAGAATGTGAAAATACAACTCGAGATTTTACCATTGATTACGATAAAAATAAAATTTATGCAGTGCATGAAAAAGGTTTTATTTCCGTAATTGATTTCTCTTACAATCTCTTAAAACTGATAAGAGCAGGAAATTTACCACAAAAATCCGTCTTATCGCAAAATAAATTGTTTTGCATCAATGTAGGCTCAAATGATGTAACACTAATAAACACTTTAACAGATGAAATTGATACAATAATTCAAACAGGAATAGAACCTGTTGATATTCTTGCTGAAAAAATTAAAAATCGAATCTTCATAGCAAATTACATTGATAACTCCGTGACAATCATAAATCCTGATTTATCAACAAAAACTTTATTCGTGGGAAACAATCCCATAGCACTTGCTTCTTCATCCGGAAAAGTTTATGTAACAAATGAAGGCTCAAACACAATTTCTGTTATCGACACCTCATTAAATATCACAAAAACTATAAACATCGGAACAAAAATCACCAATCTGGCATCCGACACAGATAGAATTTATTGCACAGAAGATTTAAATTCTAAAATAGCCATAATAAATTGCATTTCTGATACAATTGAAACCCAAATACCTGTCTGCCCTCATCCCAAATCTTTATGTATCACAAGAGATAAAGTATATTGTGGGAGCAATACAGCTTACACCATAAGCATTATCGATAAAATACAACAAATATTTTTGAAAAATATAAGTGTATCATCACCTGCAAGGGAATTAATATGGTGCAATGGAAAGATATATGCTACACAGCATTATAATGGTAAGATTGCGGTAATTGATGAAAACACAGACAGTGTGATAAAGTATATAAGAACAGGATGCTATCCATTTGATTTAATATTTTCACCCCTTTTGGAAAAAATTTTCATTACAGACATTACTGGTGCCATAATAAAAATTGATGCCATCAATTTTTTAACTGAAAAAATAATAGAAACAGAAGGTGCTCCATGCAAATTGATTATGGCAGAAAACAAACTTTACTGCACAGATTGTAAAAATGACGAATTAATCGTAATTGAACCTAACTCTTTTTGTATCCTCAAAAGAATAAAAGTCGGGGAATATCCAACCGAAATGATTTTTAGTGATTTTTTGAACAAATTATGGGTGTTGAATGGAGACAGCACAATCAGTGTAATAGACCCTATATCTGACGCTCTTATAAAAAATATTAATGTGGGATTTCAACCCGTTTTTTTCTTACTAAAAAATGATAAAATTTATTGCCTGACAGGTGAAGATAGTTGTGTTATCATTGATGCGATAAAAGATAGTGTGATAAAATCAATATCAGTTGGCTTATCACCTATATATTTAATAGATTGTGGCTCAAAAATTTATTGCCTTAATGCCGATAAAAGCGTTAATGTGATTGATTGTATAAAAGATAGTGTTATAAAATCTTTTTCACTTATAAATGTGCCGAGCAGAGGAATTTGTGTCAATAACAAAGTTTATGTATCTATTTCTGGAAACTTTGATTACCCTGATTCACAGGTAGCGGTATTTGACTTATCTTCCGATTCTCTTATAAAGTACATAAAAACAGGAATTTATCCGGATGCTCTTATTTTTGACACGATAGGTTATATTTATTGCCTTAATTTATTTGATACTTTAAGTGCAGTAATAAATATAACCTCTGACTCTGTGATAAAGAACATCAAAACAGGTCTAATGCCCATAGATGCTGTTATTACGCAGGAAAATACTGTGATAGCAAACTTTTTATCAAGCGATTTATCGATTAAACAGAGAATTATAAAATTGGATGAAATTCCGTCTTACAGAGTAAAAATTATAAATCCTTATTTTAACCTAAATTCGTTAAGAAAGTTAAAATATTTTGAAATTTATAACATTTTAGGGCAAAGGATTAATAGAAATTTTTATGATTTACCTTCAGGAGTTTATTTCATAAAGTTAAAAGACAGAAAAGTGTTTAAGTTGATAAAAATCAGGTAAAAATATTTGAGAACAAAAATCCAAGTAATCCTCCCAGTATTGCACCGCACAATATCTCCAAGGGTGTGTGCCCCC
>Ga0190367_1002090_pt1 | contig 10610 bp, 8 predicted proteins | sample 4872181011_MG_FD_171838 | JGI IMG/M metagenome (GOLD analysis project Ga0190367, IMG submission 171838) | Hydrothermal vent microbial mat bacterial communities from Southern Trench, Guaymas Basin, Mexico - 4872-18-10-11_MG | ecosystem: Environmental > Aquatic > Marine > Hydrothermal vents >... | reverse complement strand
GCCCAAAACGGCGATAGCCCACAGGCTGGTAAACCAGACAAGTGGTCCCAGGAGGATGGAGCCAGGAGCCCGAATTCGATATTAAGCAGGGGGACCAGTAGCGCTGACGCTGGTAGTTTCACAGACCCCCTCCTACAGGCAGCATCGGCCCTCCTGGGCCTTTTATTAGCAGTCTTAGGTAACCACAGGACGGGAATGCTGAGCTTAAAGGAACTCGCTGAGGTGGCTAAGCGCTTGCACGAGACCCTGTTCGGTGAGAAGCCCTCGAGCGAGCCAGCCATAGTATGGAATGAAGAGGTCAGGCGGGATTACATCAAGTGGATGCGGGCAAATGGGAGGAGTGAGAAGTACACATCCACCTGTCTGTATTACCTAGATAAGTATGTGAGCGGGCGTGAGATCAGAGAGCCCGATGACATAGTCGATATCTTCAGCAAATGCAAGCGAGGGATTAACAACCTTGTCAAAGCGCTCAGGACGCTCTTCAACTATTATCTGGAGGTCAAGGGCTACCCTGAGGAGTTCATTAATTCACTCAGGAGACCACTACCTCGCGAGACTGAGGGCGTGGACCTCCAAGTGCCAACGGAAGAGGAGGTCATTAAGACTCTGAGGGAGCTGAATAATGGCCTCCTCAAGTATAGGGCATTGTATTGGTTCGTTCTGGCAACCGGCATTCGGAAGGAACACGCCATATCTATCCTGAATCAGTTCGACCTAAGCCGTGTAACTAAGGTCGGCTCCTTCAACAAGTATGCCATTGGCATGAGGGGGCGCACTAAGGCGGCGTTAATAGCATTATTCCCAGACTTCGTCCGCGATCTCATAGAGGAATTCGTGAGGAGCGGCGCTAAGATCACCCCTAACGGCGTGACGATGTACGCCAGAAAGCACGGCTTGGTGCACGTCAAGTACATAAGGAAGTTCGCTTACAATGCGATGATAAAGGCAGGCATACCTGAGTCTGTTGCAGACTTCCTCCATGGTAGAGCGCCTAGGACCGTTGGATCCAGGCACTATCTGGCCCTAGCAGATCAGGCGGAATCACACTACCCTAAGTACCTCCGTTACCTCGAGCGGCTCTGGAGGGATGTGAATAGCTAGGCCCAGGTTCCTGTACCTCTCGATCTCCTTTTTCTGACGAACCTCCGGACTCTGGCAGGTAGTGATATTAAGCTCTCTATGAGAAGCTCTATTCTAAGCTTCTCACCGTCCCGTTTAAAGAGCTGCTTCCACATCTTGATGCATGCCCTAGCGTGGACGAGATCCATCATAGCATTATAATCCTCTTTCTCATTTATGGCCCGCTCAAGGCTCTCCTGAATGCCCTTCTCCAACCTACAGCGGAAGGCTCTAATGCTACTAGCGATCCGCTTGGTGCTCATGCCTGTTTCCGGGTTAGGGATTAAGGACTTATAAGAGGCCTTGCCTCGGCAAATATGCCCAAGGGGAGTACAGGCAAACTTTCAGTCCACTCCATAGGGCAGCTTGAATATGAAGGACGTGAAAGTAATGCCTCCTTGCCCCATTCCCTATCAGCCCTGACCTTCACGGATCTAAGTAATGGCTTAAGGATTATGGTATCTTCTCGCATCTCAAGTAAGAGTTCATCATCCGGCTTCAAGTCTAATTTCTCGACTTCCTCAGCCGATATAACAATATGCCCTCTACTATCCACGATCAGTACCTTCATGACACTCTCCCTGCCAAAAGTATAGCCTTGAACCAGCTAAAGGCATATGATAAGCATAGAGATATCTTGGATCATGAAACGGTGGATAAAGTGTCCGTGAAAGGCGCCGTATATAAGCCGTGAAATTCGCCTATATGGTACTGGGTTCACGATCAAAGAACGTCTTTTAGTCGCGAAACTAGCAAGGGATTTAATCGGATCGAGTTAGCGCCCATAGGATGAGGTCTACGGCCTGAGGCGCAAGTCTACATAGGCGTTTAAACTTATTGGCAAGTCTCTCGTATTAGTTCGTTCTCAGGCCTTAAGGGTGGTCGCTCAAGCTCAGCCCAGCAGAAAGAGGGAACGAGAATACCCTCATTATAATAGCTCCTGAATGCCTTCAAGAAGCTGCGAGCTGCATTTTGAGAGAGCTTTCAAGGCCTGCGCCCTCAGATATCATATATTATTGGTGCTCTCTTACGCAGGTAGTCGAGTTCTTTGGGGTTCATGCCAGCTATTTTGGCGCTAGCCAAGAGGTTCCCTGTCTTTATAAGTGAATTAAGGCCTTAGCGGCTGCGGCGGCTTCGGATAAGGCCTTTAAAGCCTTAAGCTAGATAACTCACGGGAGGGCGAGTACTTGCTCTCGGAGTTGGTGGAGAGATCTTTATCCACGTTAACGGATCTAGCTGAGAAGTACTCAAAAGCCGTCTGGGAGGTGGGGTTTAGTGGCGGTAAAGATTCTACACTTCTTCTTCACCTTCTTGTCGAGTTTTTGGAAGACCGCCTGAATCGGCCGAAGGCTAAGCTACCGAAGGCTATCTATGTGGTGCATGAGGATACGTTACTCGAGCCACCCCCCCTTAGGCAGTATACTCGAAAAGTACTAACTGATCTAATAGCGTATTCGTATGAAGTTCTAGGAGGATTGCTGAAGGTAAAGATTGTAAGGCCGTCAGAAGGAGAAGATTTCTTCTCCATGATGATAGATCGTGGTTATCCTGCTCCTCATTACCGGTTCAGGTGGTGCGTCCGCGTCTTAAAAGTAAAGCCTATGCGTACCTTCCTGTCAAAACTCATCGCTAAGGGGAAGGTAATCATGCTTACAGGCCTAAGAATAGACGAGAGTCACTTTAGATCTCATGTCATTAGACGTAGAGCCGGTAAGCAAAACCATCAACTATTAAAAGTAGCTCCTTTACTGAATTGGCGAAAAGAACACGTTTTTGCCTTCTTAAGGCAGGCTAAGCAGCCCTGGAACGGCCATGATTATTCGCTTCTTTTACGCATCTATGGTCAACCCAAGCAGAAAGGCACTCAGCAAGATCAAAACGTGCGTTTTGGCTGCTGGACCTGTACCGTTGTGAAACATGAGAAAGCCCTTTATAAGCTCGGCACAAGCATCTGGCCGAAAGCGCTTGTGTTAGCGGAGGCTAAGGAGGATATAAGGGCTATTTCGCGAAATCCTGTTTTCAGAACCAAAGGGCGAGGTAAGTGGCAGCTTGGGAGATTAAACGAGCTTGGGAGATTAGCTGTCACAGCAATCTTGGCCCGTGTATTAGTCAAGGCGCCTGAGGGCTTAGCGGCCTATCTTGAGTCACAGGAGCTTAGAGCTAGACTGGTCAGGTGGCTCTCTAGGTTAGTCGACAGAGCGAGGCCTCTAAGGGGTCTGCTACCTGTTGATCCCAGCCTGGCGCATGAAGCCTTGGCTATAGTAGAATACTTCAGTAGCGATGATCAGGACATGCGTCTGATCTCCTCCATTACCTTGTAAAGAGGCACTGGGAAGAGTATCGGGATCGGTGATACATAAAGAGGGTGGTAAACTATCATCTCTCCCTTCTCCAGATATGGGACGGCACTCCTGAAATTACCGAGAAACCTATAGATTTCAGCGCTTATCTCTGCCGGATCTGTGTTCCCGATCACCTTGGTGCTGCAATTCCCATAGACTTGAGGATCTATTTGAGAAGCGAACTGCTGAGCCCCACATAGGCTTAAGCCTAGATCGCGACCACGGGCTGCTATCTCAAGAACATGCTCTTTTATGGGTGATCTTGTCTTTGGCGCGTAGAGGTTTAGCTCGTCCACAAAGACCATCACGCGGTCTACGTGTCTTTCATCCTCGGGCTTCTGGAGACCCAAGAGAAGCCCACGTAAAACAGCATTCACCACCAGTCTTTTCTCGGCTGGGTCTAAGCCGAAGAGCTGGATAACATTTATCATTCCTTCCTCTAAGTCAGAGAACCCTATAGGTTTGCCGTGAGGGCGATCCCTCACTACGACTCGCGTGGCCCTCCTGAGAAAACCATCAAGTCTCCTATAAATAGCATCGGCTACATATCGATGCCACCGGCGTAAACGAGGAGCCGTGGAATACCTTGGGAGCGATCTACTAGAGGCATATTGCTCAAAGTGGTCCCTCATTTCATCAAATGAGATTTCACGACCCGTGGCGTGGAGAGCATCAAAATACGTGTATATCATGTTAAGCTGGGGGCCTGGTATCTCTTCCTCTGGGCCGTAGATAGCGGTTATCACGTTCCAGGGATTGTCTGCTAAATCCCAGAGGCCGTACCGATACGGTCTTGTGAGACCGTAATTCCTATCATAGTATGGATCACCCTTATATGTGAAGTACTTTACCGATGTTCTGAGGGGGTCTACACCTTCAGCACGGGCTTTCTCCCAGAGTTTCACCATGATCTCTGCGTGCTCTTCCATGCCGATGGCCTGCGCCCATTCTACTATGCGTTTCCTGACCTCATTCATATCCCTGGGCTTACGGTGAAGCCACATAAGATCGCCACGCTTCACGTTAAACATAACCACCGCTACTCGCTCGCCCGCATCTCTTGCCCAGGAGAGAATCGAGTGTGCCAAGAAAACAGCATAACTGGTCTTCGTGGCCAAGCCCGTTTTGCCTGTTATATTGATATGGGCGCCCTCGGTGCCCAGAAGGAATTGAGCATGGAAATAGACTGGTATGAGTTCCCCACCTGGCCCTCTTAAGAAGCCAGCCAACACACGGAAGTGCTTAGGGATCCTCCTGAAGAGCACATATAGATCCTCATATGTTGGATACCTAACAAGCCATCTACCGCGAGGAGGAGCCTTGATGGGCGGGTTCCTGGCCAGAACTCTGACATGAGCGTACTGCTCTACCGGATAGCTTAACGAGGGTTGGATGATATTGTCTTGCCTCATGCGGTCCTCGAACCATTGCTCTACCGAGCTGGGCCTAGAGGCGAACTCCATGTTATCTACAATGCCTATCACCCGCTCATCACGTGGTCCTTCAGCCACCACTATAGAGCCGAGCTGGAGACCCGATTCCTCATTGTATACCGTGATCCAGAAGCTATCAGGCCTGGCTGGCCTGTCACTAGAGATGATCACATGACCCAGAGGCTTACCCATTAGCTCTGCTTCAGAGGGAACCTCAGAGACAAGCGGGATCATAGGCTGAGCGGTAGCTTCGTCCTCTACGAACTGCGGGGTCGTAGTTGGGGCCTTACCCTCGGAAAATCTTTCGGGTGCCCATGGGTGCCTTAGGATCTCTTTAACAGCCTCTATTAGTTGGTGATCGTGCATTAGATCAGGATCTCTTAGTATATACTCGCATATTCTCATGATTTCCGATGCGCTTAGATGTGTCCGGTCTACTATTTCAGAGATGGACCCACAACCGGCCTTTATCACTTTGACTACGTCACCGATTTTCTTGAAGTCTTCAGAACCATAGGGACGCCACGACGTCACAGACGCCCCTAGGTCGTTTTACCACCTTTGATTAAAAATCTTACGCTTTGTTCACCGACAGGACTCATGACGAGTGAAGGAGATTCCTTATATACATGATGATGGCCTCCTTAGGCAGTAACCTAGCCCTCAGTAACCTCTCTATCATATCCGTGCCAGCTAGCTCCGTCAACATACGGTGTACATTCTTCGTGCCGGGCAGGGGGAACCTCTCAGCGAAGACGCCAGCTAATATGCGCTTCAGAAACTCATGATGCCTGCCCCCGGGCCTTATATCTAAGCTCATGTCCATCCACTGCTCATTGTAATCGTCTAGAAGAGTAGCTATGGGTATGTCAAGGCGTATGAGGCCCCCTGAGGGCGAGATCACCAAAGGTATGGAATCTAATAGCTCTGGTCTAAGGATTAGATAGGCTGATAAAATACCATCAAAAGGCCTTCTCCCATCTTCCCTCTCGCTCTCCTGTTCTTCACCGCGCATCGGTCTTCGGAGCCTAAAGATAGGCACCTTAAAAGGCGCGTAGGCTTCTTCAAGCCCCCTCTCGGGCACTATGGTGACTCTTTTCACCAGACCTATTACACGCCTGAGGAGTTGAAAACAGATTTTAGGATCAGGTCTTGGGCCGGAAGCTCCTTCAAGTTCTTCTGAGGCCAGTCTGGCGTACATCCTCATCATCATTCTGGCTAAGGGACCGTCATTCAAAATAAGGGCTTTTGGATATCGCTTCCTAAGTTCCCAGATCACGCCAACCTCCAGAGCCCTCCTTATGCCAGCTACCGCGTTAAGAGCTGCCTGTCTTACTCTCCCAACCGCGGGGAGATCGTACTTTGTAAGACGTTTTCTCGGTCTCTCCTGGCCAGCAATCTGATGAAAGGTATATGTGGTATCGCAGAAGAAGACCGGGACATGATTTATGCGCACGCGCCCAGGCTGCTTATTAAAGAAGTCGCCAGATGCATCTAGCCTCGGAATTTCGCTCTCATCCGGCAGGGGTAATGGCCGACCGTAAGCCTCTTTCACAGCATCATGTGGAAATAAAAGAACCAACATCTCCTTAATAAGGGTGGGCATTATCTCGCCGTTCCTCGGCTCTCCAGCGCCAGCTATGATGTGAGTAGCAAAAATAGGTATGGGCGGGAGCCCTCTTAGCCTAGCTTGACCCACAGGTGCGGTTCTCTGAGTGCCATCCACGTAAAAACGTATGCGGTCTATATTCTCTTCTCTAAGTTCCTTCATGTCGATTTGAATAGTACCTATGTGGTCTGATCTATAGCTAGTAGTAGGACCGCGTTCCTCTGCTTCCTCTTCATAAGGTACATCGAGAGGAAGAGGCTCGATATTTAACCTAGAGAAGTAATCGCGAAGGCTCGTGTTCTCAGTCCTCCTGAACTACTTCATGTAGCGGGATCGGGAAAAGCACGGGAAATGGTGATACGTAGAGAGGATGATAAATTATCATTTCTCCCTTCTCTAAGTAAGGCACATAATCTCTGAATTCGCCCAGATAGGCGTATAGGTCTTTCTTTACCTCAGCGTAATCTGTGTTACCTACTACTTTGGTGCTACAGTTCCCAAGTACTTGTAGATCTATCTGGGAGGCGAACTGCTGAGCACCAAAGAGGCTCAAACCTAGATCGCGACCTCTGGCCACGATGTCTATGATCTGTTCTTTTATAGGTGATTCCGCTTTTGGCGCATAGAGGTTTAGCTCGTCCACGAAGACCATTATGCGATCTACGTGTCTCTCATCTCTGGGTTTCTGAAGACCTGAAAGAAGTTCACGTAAAACAGCATTCACCACGAGCCTCTTCTCAGCCTCATCCAGCCCGAAGAGCTGAATAACGTTGATTTTGCCCTTAGCTATACACCTTTGGTCATTTTGATCCCAAAACTTTATCGGCTGGCCCTCTGGACTTTCCACCTCCACTATGTGTGTGGCACGGCTCAGGAAGCCACAAAGCCTCCTGAAGATGGCATCTGCTACATCAGTACGCCAGCTCTCCAGATCAGGAGCGCCCTTCTTACGTAAAAGCCGTTTTGATTCCTCATCTGGCTTATACCGTGAGTAGAGGCTGAAGTGCTCTTTCATCTCGTTAAAGGAGATTTTACGTTCAGTCGCCCTCAGGGAGTCAAAGTAAGTATGTATCATAGCGTACTGCGGGTCCGTTACCTTCTCGCCAGGCCTATAAATGGAGGCTATAACCTCCACTACACTTAGATCGGCTAATCCGTAACTGAAATACCAGGTATCTTCGTGATTTTCGTCTTGATATGGATCTTCTGAATATGTGAAGTAGCGTATTTTTACACTAAAGGGATCTAAACCTTCCTCAAGAGCGCTTTCCCATAGCTTTACCATATCCTCAACACGAGCTTCCATACCTACGGCACGAGCCCAGTCTTTTATACATGACCGGGCTTCTTCCATGTTCCTCGGCAATCGATGAAGTCTCATGAGATCGCCTCGTTTTACATTAAACATGACGACAGCTACCCTCTGATTCTCCTGTTTAGCCCATGATAACACGGAATAAGCGAGAAAAACGGCATAGCTGGTTTTTGTGGCTAGGCCTGTTTTACCTGTGATGTTAATATGTGCGCCTTCCCTTCCAAGAAGGAAATCCGCATGAAGATAGACCGGTATAGGTCTTACCTGCCTTCCTTTAAGGAAGCCAGCTAACACTCTACATCGCTTCGGGATCTTTCCGAAGAGCACTTCTATATCATTATACACCGCATGTCTAACAGGCCATCGATCATGTGGTGGCATTTTGTATGGAGGGCTGGCGGCTAAGACACGAACATGTGCGTAACGCTCGATAGGGACCTTGAGCGATGGCTGAACCTGGCCCTCGGATCTAGTCTGCCCTTCATAAAACTGCGCTACTGAGCTACTCCTAGAAGCATAACGTATGTCGTCCACTACGCCTATTATGATGTTATCCTCGCCTTTCACCGTCACTATGGAACCCACTTCTACACTCGCATCCCGACGTTCTATGGCTATCCAGAAATCCGTGGGCCTCGCTGGTCTATCCTCAGATATTATGATATGCCCTATGAATGACGACTGGCCCTCCTCACTCCTCATGAGGTATCCCCAGTTAGGGATCCTAGAAACCGCCCATATTAAAAAATTACGGTGGTGGGTTCTGTTGAATCCTGTGTTGTTGAACGTATGTTAGTGCGCCGTGTTGGCGCAAGTAGACTCATGATTTCATAATCGATACGCTTGAGTTCAGAAATCAAAGTGAGAATCCTCTCCATGTCCTCTCTCGGCCCGGAAAAATCCATCATTTTTATCGCTCCCCGGAGCCGTCTGCCCGTAAAGACCATTTTTTATGCTGTGTGGCTGAGGAGCACCTACCCATTAGCATGCCCATCTTCTTCCGGAAGTAATACCTGAGTCTGTTGCCAGCCCTCTTCATGATGGACCGTTAGATTTCAGGCAGGATCGCATCGCCATAAGTATCTTCGCTATCTTAAAGTGGCTCTGAAGGATGTGAATGGCTAAGCTAAGCTCTCGTGCCTTCATGGCCCGCTCGACGCTCTCCTTAATGCTTTTCCAGCGGCCGCTTGATAGACACCTTCATTCTCTCGGGCGCTCCTTAAGCTTTGAAGAGGTAGTTACTCCCTGAGTATTACGCTTGGAGGAGAGCTGTAATATTCAGGGAGCACCTACCCCTCCTCACCAGGATGATTCGTGCCACCGGTGGCACGTCGTGGCAGAAAATGCCACTAAGAGGAAGCCCTCGCAGACTATTATAAGTTCTCCTGGAATGGCACCCCATGCCATTTTATGCCACGGAAATTAAACTTCGTGCCACAGGCAGCACTTCCTCCCCTTCCGTAGGTGGTTAGCATGCTTTGTGATGGTGATGCTGAAGAGCAAAGCTTAATACAGGCCTCTCTCCTCTTCTTAACGATGCCGTTGCAGAGAACCTTCATGAGGGTAAAGGTTACGACCGCTAGGCCCAGCCCAACCTTGAGATTAAGCATACCGAAGGGTGTAGTAGAGCACCTGGGCATTACGGCTGGCATGGAAGCTGATATACTTATCGATCCGGATGTTCCCATGATCGCATACGACTTCTCCCGCAATTTCAAGAAGGAAGGGAAAACAAAGTCTTCTACGAAGAAGAGGAAGAGAAAGATCAAGATTAAGAAGATACCGGGCCTTTACGAGAGGGTAAGGAAGATACTGGAAGGGGAGATCTAGCCATTAAGGAGCATAGTAGGGCGGATTATGGTTTCTAACCTAAGGCTTCACAACTCAAGAACTAAGATGAGGGGGGAGTGTCTGGCGAGCCGAGGGGCACCCGCCCCTCAGTTAGTAATACATGAATTATATAGGGAGGCTGCTCCCTGTATATGCCCTGCAGGAACAGAGACATGCAGAGGTCTGGTCGTGAACTCACGATCAAAGAATATGATACCTCACGAATAGAGCGTTCATGCCGTCTCGTGAACTTCTGTAGTGAGGGGCACCTGCCCCTTCAGTATTACATTTAGAAGAGAGCTGTAATACTGGAGGGGTAGGTGCCCCCTCAGCCCCTAAGCCATCTCCTTATGGCCTTAATTGCTTCTCTGATCCGCTCGTATCTATCACGCCTAAGGCAGACCTTTATGCGTGCTTTATAGAAGCAGTAGCTGTAAAGGACTAAAGCTCCTCTTGCTGCCTCCTTGACAATGCTCACCATACTCCTCGGCACGCCAAGCGTGGATGGTAACTCGTGGTCTACGAAATCAAATACCTCATCGCTCCTCAGGTCGGGCTTAACGGCCCTGAGGGCCTGGAGGAAGGCTTCCCAGGCTTTCTCACCAGCTTGCACGCAAGCCTCTAAGCTTCCTGTTCGAGCACACTCATCTCTAAGCTCTTCAGCTTCCTCAAGCAACTTCTCAGCTAATTTCAGGCGTTCCTCAGGGCCCATTTCTACCACCTCCTCCATCCAAGCCAAGCGTTAATAAAATGGAGGGGCGCACCAGCTGTCCTGAGGGTAGGTGCCCTTTGCCTCCGAGTCGTCCCTCAAAATGGCTTTTAATACCGCTTTCACGCTCTCCTGACGGCTCCTCTGCTACTTAGTCATCTACGTCACTTATGCGTATGGTTGGGCTTGGCCTCTTCCTCACTAATATGATCGTACGGCCATCCTGGCTGATGAATGCACCGTGTGATGT
>Ga0190367_1002089_pt1 | contig 10614 bp, 13 predicted proteins | sample 4872181011_MG_FD_171838 | JGI IMG/M metagenome (GOLD analysis project Ga0190367, IMG submission 171838) | Hydrothermal vent microbial mat bacterial communities from Southern Trench, Guaymas Basin, Mexico - 4872-18-10-11_MG | ecosystem: Environmental > Aquatic > Marine > Hydrothermal vents >... | reverse complement strand
TAGACCAGACACCTCTCCCTCGACACCTTTTCCACGACGCCTTTAGGTTAATGCTCCTAAAGGTTTCGTTGTACACCTGCGACTCGAGGTCTACCATGACCTGCGCTTACCAGATAGCATTATTGGAAGTGCTTGTAGAACCCCAACAGTAATGTGTAATAGCGATTGGTGGTAGCCTCTCTCGAATACCATTTTTTATTCTAATAACATACATTAGCTGGGCGGTGAAAGTGGATATGAACGTTCTTAATGTAGGGCGAGAAGGCGAATCAAAGAGCATCACCAAAAGGGTGGCAGAAAAACTTCAACTTCTCCGTAAGATAGATAGTATTATAGACATAGGAAGGTCATCAGTACAGTTATACATACTATTACTACTTGGTCGCAGAGTAAATGAGGAAATGACAATACATGAAATAACAGAGGCTATAGGACAGAGAAAAAGAGCAGTAATAGACGCCATACGTAAACTCGAGAGTAAAGGACTGATTATTAGACGTGAAAACACATACAAACTTTCTGAAGAAGGACTTAAAGTGTATCAGGGCCTAGTGTCAATTCTCGCACACGACACTAAAGACGTAGATGTTAAAGCGTACTCCCTAGGTCTGGTAAGGGATGTTGCAAGATCACTGGCCAGTTACGCCTATCTTTATGATGTTATCATTGCTTTAGCTCTTTCACCCAAAAACATGTTGCCCTTAAAGACTTTAGCAAAAATAGTAGGCATTAGTCCTCAAAGACTAGATGACTATTTACAGTCTCTACAAAACTTAAGCTCATCAACATTACTACAGAGGATCTCAGTAAAGAAAGGTGTATTCTACAAGTTAACAGAGGAAGGAGTGAAAGTATTTAAATCAATGCCAACATACCTGAAGTTAAAGAATAACAAAGGGTTAAGAATATTAGCATTAATCGCTAGAACGGGTCATCCACGAGAGGTCCTAAGGAGAGTAGCGCTAATAATAGCTGTAGGATCTGCTGCAATAGCTTTATCGCTACTATTATTCTCACAAAACCTAATGTTTGAAATAATAACATGCATACTATGGTGTCTAGTGTCAACTTTAATATCACTCTTAATAGTAACCTCATATTAACATTCATTATGAGAAAGGCAATTAAAGATGTTAGAATTCCACTAAGAGAAACACAATAACAATCATTAATAGTTTATTAGACGTTAATATGGGATGAGTAAACGTAGATTTCGATAACTAGACAAAAATAATGTCGTGCATTACCGTAAACACTAAATAGCCCAGTGACTTTAAGCAGTATAAATTCATGTTTTAGCTTTGATTTTCTTATGGAATTGTTATAGATATTTAAATTATGGTAATAGCGACTTATAGTCGTTTTCTCCCTCTAATTACCTATATTTTCTAAGCGGTAACTACTAATAGAGTTAGTGTAGGCGAGGATAGACTTTAAATGATCCTATTCAAGCATAGCATTAAAGTATCGGGTAAGCAATCAGGCAGTCTGGGAAAGCTTTCAATAAAGCCGTTAAAGTATAGTCTAACCTTCGGCTATCGAAATGTTCATGAGAATACGGTACAAAATATGCTCACCAAGTTCTCATTCAAAGAAGCCATAACTATGTACAGGAATAACAGAATACCAATTCCTAAGAGAAAAAGTATAGGATACACTAGTACACTTGAGACCCTTTTAACACCATATAGACCATATTTCAATAGTTTATTAAAAGGTGACTCAGAATATGTAACCTTATTTAGGCTTTACACTCTAGCTGGTATTCTAACTAGTGAAGATGCACAAAAACATAAACATCCATTATTAACTATTAAAAGTGTCTTACCCTGTATAAACTACTACAACGGATATATTCTTGGATTAAGAGGTATTAAAGACAAATCTATAAATAATTTTGAGTCATTAGCTTATGAAGCATTTAAACTAAGATTAGGCTTATTAGACGTAGTTTACGAATCCGAAAATAAGATAATAATTGACGTATATGAATGTATAATATGCAGTGGCTTACCCTCTCTAGGTAAACCTGTTTGTGACTTCATGAGGGGATTTTTTTCGGCAACAGTTTCACATATACTCAAAAGAGAAGTTATAGTTAAAGAAGTTGAGTGTTGGGCTACTGGTAGTAACAAATGCAGATTCATTATAGAGTCTAGAGGGGTGAAAAACTCCACATAGCAGTAAGCTTAAGTCATCTTATATAAGGTAAACAGGAATACAGTAAGTAATAGAACAATAACCAATATAACCACATCAATTGCTATTAGTATAGGTTGATGAATGGAAGATAATATAATTAATGCTATAGCACAAATTAGTACTACGATCAAGGAGAGCGACATAATTAGAGAGATTCTTTTAATAATAATCCGAGGATGTAAAGTGTCAAAGACGTGTAAAAGCAGTTTATATGTAAATTTGTTTCTATTAATCTTGATCCTATAGGGAAGCCTATTGAAGACTTTAAGCCCTCTTTCAGTTAGCATATAATACAGTGTAGTATGAATTTTATCTTTACCTTTAATAAGGGGGATTGCCCTACCTATCACCCATTTTACACGTTGTGTGAAGCCTGAAACACGGACAACATGTAACAATTTAAATGGGTATTGTGTAAAAAGATCTAAGTACACTTTTGCACGATTAACGCTTAATCCCATCACTTTAGCTAATGTCTTTAAATCCAGCATGTATCTCTCTGAAAGACCTAATGCAAGTATGGCATCGTAGAGGTGGTTTACGGTTACTAGGTCGTGAGTAAGAGACCAAACATCTCTTTCATGTCTCTTCATCTTTAGATAGTCCTGTTTAGTTAAACCTAAGACTGACAATAATGAATCGTAAAGTAATTTTCCTTCATTAGTGAGTATATATCTTTCACCCATCTTCTCAACTAAGCCTTTAAAGACCATTTTACGTAGAGCATCGGAAATAGTTTTATACTTAAGTCTAAGTCTTTGTGAAAGCTCATGAGCAGTAAGGCCACTATCACTAACAGCTAAGGATAATAGTATATCAAATTGTACTGTAGCCTTTGAGAAGTCAACTTTTCCATCAATTAGCCTTAGTATCTCTAGTTTTTCTCTAAGCGCAGCACTCAAAATAAATCACACTTGCCTCTATACTATTATAATATTTTCTTTAATTGATTCCACATTACTTATTTTAGTTGTTTAGGTCTAAAAATATTTTGTTAAGTAATACTTAAATAACACTTAAAACTTTCATCAAGAGGCCATCTACAAAATGTTTATCTTGGAATGTTTTTAGCTTTCACAGTAAAACCTGTAGTAAGACAGTACTATATCGCTGAATAAAAACTATGTTCATTCTTAGACCCGTATAGTTGACTTAAGGATAAATTATAAAAGGTTAGGCCTTTTATTAGTAAAGTAGTACTAGATGATTGCGATGAAGCCATGGCATAATTGGACATTTAAACGGGACCATACATGAAGGAAGACACGATCAAGGAATACAAATTGCTTTGCGACCGTTTCGGCGACATCATTAAATGTGATAACGAGTTACTCATGGATCCCCTCATTTCATTCAACATTTTCTTACTTCATGAACTCACTTTAAGACTATTTTCTATTCTAAGTGAGTCACCCATTACTTCACAAGATGTAGAAGAAGTAGAAATTAAAAAGGACAATAAAGTGATAAACATCTTAATTAAGAGGATAACTAAAAATGATAATGTTTTCTATGATGTAACGTTAAGGTTTAAGGAAAATAAGCATGAAAAATAGAAGACATAAGTAACGACTAAGTGCAGACATAAATACTTCTAGAACTATATGTGTGTGATGTCGTCCCATTATAGAATTTGAAGGATATCTTAATATTCTAAGATGAGAACATTAATACTCTGGGTGAGAAGCCCAGGGAAGCTATAATTATTTTAATGATAATACTTTCTTAATCCAATTATTTTTTCTGTTTTTCTAGTTCCTCAAGATATTTTTCGGCAACATTCTTAACCTTGTTTATCTTTGATATTACTTTATCCATTATTTGATCAGGCAATTTTATATGATTGACCTGGTTCTTTAGGTCTTCCACTATTTCTTTTAGCTCCTTTTTAGCCTCTAAGAGCTTCCCTAAATTGATTAATTGTATGACTTCATCGATCTTGTTATAGAGTTGTGTATCATTATTTAGCTTAGCATATATTAATGCCGTTTCGAGTACTGATTTTACATCAGATGTACTGTCTTCATTTAATAGAGCTGACAACTTTTTATACACTATAACCTTATAATATCTGTCAGTGTCTTTAACTACTTCTTTACTGATATTTATTAGATCCATAACTATGGGTGTGACGGTAAATGTGAACGAGTATAGTAGCAACATTACGGTGAATATGGATACTATTTTCATACTCATTATTGTCTCCCTTTTAAACTGCGTATTCACGCTATTAAAGATTTCCGACTACTAGTCACCATGGGCAAAACGGGTCAATGGAAAAGTATTAGTGACCTGTAATCGTTAGTTACCGAGAGTAAAGTATAGCAGTCTAATATACTTTTATTATGTTAAACTGAGAGATCCCGGTGTAAATAATGGACTTGGCGTTAGTCTTCCTAGGCCTTACTGTAATTAGTGTAGCGCCTCTCTTGACGTGGTGTATTTGTTCTTGGTTTAAAGAGTACTTTTCAGGCTCCTCAAAGGGTACCACACCGCCATGGGGTCAATTACCATTAGGTGAAGATTTATTGAAGGAAAAAACATTAATGAAAGACTATGATATTAAACTACTCAAAACACTCTATGATAGAGGAGAGGCCTCGTTCGATGAGATTGCTGTATTTCTCAAGGAGGCATCCTATAGTGTTGCTGATAGACTTAGACGTTTGGAAGAACGAGGATTTATAGCACGCACTCCAACAGGGTCAATAATAATCACAGAAGCAGGTTACAAGTACATAGAAGCCCTTAAAGAGAAGCTGGTTTACAAGAGAAAGGACATAGAGATACTCGAAGAGTTAGTTAATAAATAGCCCAATATTAGCCTCCTTATTCTAGTATTCTTGGTCTAACAGTCAAAATGGTGGAAGTATAAGATATCGTACTTTTAATTATGACTATAGGACGCTATGCTCCATTGACAATTAAAGGATGATGTAGGGTTGATCTTTGTGAGGAAGGTAAAGTGAACGAATATGTACAAAGCACTTATTCACGGTATATGTCCAAGATGTGAAACCAGACTTTTAAGAGTAGTACATTATAGAGACAAATATGAATTTAAACATTTACTACTTTGGTGCGGTAAGTGTAGAAAACTAATATTACCTAATGCTACATTACTATAGGTACAATTATAGTAAAACCTCTATACCCTTAACTATACTTACCTCGTATTCTCTAGAAGTATGTTCAGGCGCTCTTGTCTTTATTATACGAAGTGATATTTTATAACTACCACATCTATGCCTATAACGTAATTCTAGTACTACAACTGCATGAATTCTTAAAGCCAAAGACTTTTGGTACTATAGTGTAGAGTAGTAATTCCTCTACATACAATAGTGTAGCACTCATGTTATTACAATGCTAAAGTAGTTCTTGATATTTCTAGGGACATATATTATATTAATACTGTTTCACCATATATAACTGAGTTTTTGGACTAGATAGCATCAATATATGTTATTGTCTCATTCAATACCTCATTAGTTGCACCCTTATCATAATAGGGCATGATCCCGTATACTTTTATTCCTTCTAATTCGTTTACATCCCGATACTGGAAACATAATATGGTTTTGCCAGTACTAGGTTGGCCTATAATATATACTGTTCCTGGAAGGAGAAATTCCCTAATAATTCTATCTGATTCATCAATTACAGTATTAATATCCAGTATTAATAATTTAAAGTCTCTGAGTGCTCATGGTGACTTCCCTAAGGGGTAAACACCTAAATAGGCATGTATTATGCTCCTAAGTCTTTCAATCTTCCATATATAGATAGTAAGTTGGCTTCTACTATTCTTGAAGGTAATATTATACACTCTTCGCCATGTAGTACATATGGTAGTATCGTCTCAAAGAGTTGAATATTAACCTTTTTTGAGGGTTCCAACTTAACCTTAATTACATCTGATAATTTCTTTAATTCCTCATTTGCATTTTATAAGTTACTTTCTTCACCTAATGCAATTATGTAGATAGCGTAGGGTCTCTTTTCATAGGAGAATCGGCGGGAGATGACCATAGTTTTTAACTATTATGTTGGCTTTCTCTAGAATATGTAATATTTGTGAACATGTAGTGCTTAACTTCTTGAAGGTATATGGTTAATAAGTAGAGGCGGCTGCCTTTAGCTTTTAGACTACTGGGGAAGTTGAATTAGACCTTTACCAAAACAATACCTCCCCACAATTGCTACACTACTTCTTCGGCCCCGTAAAAGGGTTTTTATGACATCTCTTATCTTTTTGATTTTTGCTAATAAAGGTACATAATAACGGTGATTAATTATCATATACTGGATGCTTTAGATTAGTGGTCTAACTATTTTTGAGGGTCTGGCGACGAATATCCATAGAAATATTAACGTACTATGTTGAATAAATAGTAGAAAGAAAATGTGTAGCGTGAGGTAAACTCATGTACAATTATATTAAAGAATTAGTTAAGGTGTTTTTAAAGAAAAAGAACCAGAGGCGGGAAGATAATCAACAGAGGGTGCTAAGATTACCCTACCCTATATGTATTAGGGTAGGACAGAATTTATTAAAAGAAAATGTCATAGAACAGAGTAGCATTAGAGATGAGGCTTACTTAAATATTTTTAGTGAAGAAGTGAAAACATACTCAAATGAAGGTGCTTGTAAGGTTAAAGATGGAATTATTATACGCTTTATGCTAGACTCAAGTGATGTCATGATCTTTAGAAGAGACTTTCTGTCTAAAATATTCATGAATCTTACTGAGCGATGGGGCGAAGTAGGTTATGCCATAATCTATGGGTTCGGTTATGAGATTGGTGACATTATATGTAACTATCTCCTTGAGAAGGAGTATGTTGATATGCGTATGGAAGACGCCGAACTACTGGATATAGTATTAAGAGTGCTCCTAGCATACGGATATTTAGATACATATGATATTGAATATGGTGATCATGGAGTTGCACTAACCCTAGGTGTAAAGTGCTCATTAATAGAGAGATTAAGTAATATGGATGATGAGATTAAGGTATGTCCATATAATACTTTCCTTAATGGTATAATGCAAGGCTGCGTTGATGTTATCTATGGGGGTATTCTATCGGTCTTAAATTTAGGTTGTACTATGGAACTTCCTCTATGTAAGAATTTGTTCGTAGTTAAACCTGAGTACGAAATAAAAGATGATAATTATGTGGTTAGTGAGTTAAATGGTAAAGGTGAATCCTCTTAAAATCCCTTTATTACTAGAATAGTCATCAAAAGCGATAGGATCGTTGGTATAAATAATAGTATTATTGGAGTCCCGATCAATGCTAATATTAGGGTAGCGACATTAAGTATGGCTAGCGTTGGAGTAAACCTGTAGAGTATTATTCTTGGATGAGCATTCTTATAAAGTAGCATCATTAATTTAGCTACCTTATTATGTTTTATCTTTACATGTTGTGGTAGTCTATAATACGTATCGTATCCTAGGCTTGTCAGCCTATAATACCGTATTGTTCTTTTCACATTGATTCCTAGTTTTATTAATACCTTAGCTATTAGTGAGTGCTTAGTGTACTTCCTGAACAATCTTATGTCACTATGGGGGTCAGCATATTGATCTAAATATAATGCTAATCTTTGTGCTGTAATGCCAGTTATTTTTGAGAGTAAGGATGATGGTAGTTCGCCTTTGGGGCTTGTGCCTAGTGCTAGTAGTACTTCATAAACATACATGGTTGATATTAATTGTTTAACTAGGTCTCTTGACTCTATTTTACCTCTAAACCTCCTCCTATAAGTGCCTGAAGTTTTTACACTAAGGTGAGGGCCCATTATCAGTAGTAAGTCTTCATAGTATTCCTTACCCATAGACGAGAGTTCAAACAATTCTTCACTTCCCTTTATACGTGTTACGAGACCCTTTAATTCGAGTTTTCGAATTGCATCTAATATTGCCTTTTTTCTAGTGTTTAGTAGTTTGGCGAGCTCTGCTGCTGAGAGAGGTTTCTTAGACTGTGCAAGCTTAATTACTATATCGAGTTGTAACATTGATTTGGAAAAGTCGATTACACTGTCCATTTCTCTGATTTTACGTAGGCGTGCAAGAAATACTTCATCTATGGGTAAGGTTTCCTCACGCTCACTTTTAAGAGCTCTGTCGACACTGACCACTTCCAACATACACACCACGATCACTATAGTAGCTTAAATATACCTCTTTTACCGCCCTCCGCGACTGCTCGCGTAATGTGTTTTTCAATTCCTGGCGTCTTTAATGCATGAATAGTCTACATGGGTATACTCGCTCAGTGGGCGCCCCTTTGAGACTGTCTGCCGCTCAGCGATATCCCGGTTTTACATAGATTCTTGTCTTCAAATCCAATGGCATACAACCATACTTTGTATGGTTGTATGCATTCACTAGGGCTTAGCATGAGTGCACTTCCATTAACTAGAGCTCGTATTAAATTATTAACTACCTTAAACCCGCCTTTGCTGCTGATGTATATTAACACATACCTATATAGCACTAGGTTCATACGAGTTAAAGGTGGATCCCTAAGTAGATTATGATGTTTAAGTATAGCCCACTCTTTAATCTTTAATAGAGTCAATTATCTGATATTTACCTTTGTCGATTGGTATGAAATATTTTACTTTTATAGAGTGTAGTACGAACCTTAAGCTTAATGCATTATATACCCCTATTTTTGCTTTCTCTATACGCATCTTTGTCTACACCAGTCGCGTATCTCCTTATGTTATATGATGTGTTCTCTTTAACTCTCTGTAGTAATTCATAAAGTATTATAGAGATCGTGTAAGACTCTTTGCCGCAAGCATAGTCCGCACTCCATATTCCAATGTTCTTTCTCTTAGATATGAGCCTGTTTATAAGAGTACGCTAGTACCATGGATCTCGGAAAAAGTATGAGACATTTATTGCTAAGTAATCTATATTAGCTTCTCCCTTTCATCTTGCTTTTGCAATAGCATCTGGTTATACTCGTGTTTCTGTATGAGGCTCTCTAATTTAACACCTTCGTCTAGAGTTATTTCATGGGCATCTAGTAATTTTTGAGCCAGTATTTTAAGGCTTATATCACTAGTTGAGATAAGACTTAATCCTTTAATGTTGATTTTCCTAGCACCATATGTAAAGTAGGGTATTAGCGAGTAGACTACATAACGTTCTGGGTAAAAGCTCTTGATTTTATATAGTTCACTGCATAAAATCTTCAAAGGGTTTAATATTTTGATATTAAGGGGTTCACCTATCAAACTTGAAAAGCTTTCTTGAAGTTCTTCTTCAAATGGATTCATCGATGAACTATATATTTATCACGTCATCTTTCATCATCTGTAGATTCATACTCTATCACTCTAATCTCAATCCCATAACAACTCTACTGATAGAGATTTATTTAGAACTAGAATTATAGTATACCCTTACACCTCGATACTTGATCTAAAAGGAGACTGGCCAGAGTAATCACACCAACGACTAGCAATCGAGATGGAATGTGATTATCTAATCTTATGAGGCCCATAAGTAATCATGATTGAGTGTCGCCGAACCTGAGTAGGTACCTATATTCTTATATCTTAGTCTAAAAGGGGTAACGATGAATACTCCAGCACTACTAAAGAGTATCAAGGATAGTTCAAAGATAGCACGAAATGAAGCCCAAAGTATACTATTGTATGTCCGAAATGGGGATTTTGAGCAGGCTGAACTACATCTGAATAAGCTTAATGAGCTAATTGACAAGATTCATGAATCCGTTCTTGTCCTTGAAAGATTAATTATAACGAGAGTCCATGGAGTGGGACTTCGATGTGACGAAAGACGTATATGTACAATCACAGGGGTAATGATAATTACTTATTAGTAAAGCTTGAGGATGGCGTTTACGCGATGGGGATTAATAAAGTAAAGGAAGTTTTATCATTGAAAACAGATCACATAAGACGTTTTAACTCTAAGTTATCTCATGTTGTAGTCGTAGCTAAAGTACGAGATAGTGTAGTGTCACTCATAGACTTATCCAAGCTTGTTGATGAAAAGTCCATACAACAAGAAGGTGGGAATAAAGAAGTAAAAATACTAACGGTTACAAGTAATGAAGAGCATGCAAGGTTAATAGTTAAGGATGAACTTGATGTATGCAAGTTTCCCCATCATTTTATCGGAAAAGTTCTTGATTATATAATAGGTGTTCATATCTTATATGATGAGCTAATTTTCATCCTAGATGTTGATAAACTCTTAAGTAATGATCGCTTAAGGTTGTGAAAAATGCCTCAAGATAAACATTCTTTTGTATATGAAGAACTGCAAAAAACCGGGTTAAAAAAACAAATAACTGAGGCCCTCTCATCTCTTCATATGGATCATGGTGTCACAGAACAAAAGGTTAATATGTTCGAAC
>Ga0190367_1002087_pt1 | contig 10631 bp, 12 predicted proteins | sample 4872181011_MG_FD_171838 | JGI IMG/M metagenome (GOLD analysis project Ga0190367, IMG submission 171838) | Hydrothermal vent microbial mat bacterial communities from Southern Trench, Guaymas Basin, Mexico - 4872-18-10-11_MG | ecosystem: Environmental > Aquatic > Marine > Hydrothermal vents >... | reverse complement strand
CCCTAATTCATCCCTTAGGGCTTTCTTAGCGACATTTTGTAATTTTCAGCTCAAGCCTTGAACAACTAGGATGAAAAGCACCCTATTCAAAGCTTATCTTTCAGCCTCCTGCTTTATTCGGCCTGTATCGCAGGATGGCGGCAACGCCTCCGAAGGCTTTCAGTAACTGCAAGCCTTCCTCGAAGTCCTTAGAAATGAGCTCCACGTTTGTGCCTGCTGCCTCTGCCAGCTCTGAAAGCTCCATCACCTTTTCGTGGGGCAAGCCTTCTGAAAGCAGTAGCGTCTCAACGGCTCCGATCTCCAGCATTTTCCGCACTTCTGCCTCGCCGTAAGCCACGAGCTCCTCGTCGTGGGCTAAGAGCTTCAGAAATTTCGTCATCAGCCTCTTCTCTTTTATAAGATCGAGTTCTGCGAGGGCGTCTTCTGCCTTATCTACCAGCTCGAACAGCCCAGACTCGTCGGTATAAGCCACGTCGAACGCCCCTACGATCTTGCGCTGTAGCTCGTAATGCAGGTACTCGCCCTTTATGAACTCCTCCTTCGTCGGACTCGGTCCGCCGATTAAAATGCCCTTCAGCTCGCCCTTTTCCGGCAGGAAAAGTTCGTTGGCATGCCGTCCTATCCGCTGATAAAATTCCTCGACGGCAATTTCACGAAGCCGCTGGAAGCGTGGAGCAGATTGCCCACCTTTCCTCTGTTTTCCCGGAACGTTGCTCGTCAGGTGTCTTAGCGGCTCTACGAGCTTCCCATGGAGGATACCAATGGTTGCCTCTTTCTTATCCAAAACTATCAAGCCGTATTTGTCTTTTTCTTCAAGCATCCGCTCTAACGGCTCCAACAGGAATGAAGAATCACAGTGATAGATGTACGAGTTTATCCTCTCAGGCGGTTCGACAATATAAGTTTCAAGGTTCGATTTCCCCCCGCCCACCTCTATCGCACCGCAGAATATAGCCAACCCGTTCTCAGGGACCTCTAAATATTTCAGTCTGGAAAGTATCGACTCCAAGGCGCTTTGGACGTTAGTCCTCGTGCTTTTGCTCTTTATGTTTGACGCTTGCCCGTGCTCTTCTCTGAGGTGTGACACCACGTCGGATATTTGCCTATCAGGTGGTATGTAAACGGATATTAACTCTGTACCTCTACCTCGCTTCTTTTTCAACTCCTCCAATATTTTCTTGAATTCGTACTTTTTCAAATCCTTAGAAAATTTGTTGGATGGCATATGCGGCAGCCGGGATTCGAACCCGGGCTACGGGCTTGGGGGGCCCGTGTCCTACCGCTAGACCACTGCCGCACTAATCTTTTGTTCCCACCCTGACTTTAAGTGCCTCCACGAACTTCTCCTCAAATTCGTCGAACATCGAAATTAATTTTTCGGCAGCTCGCATCAGTACAACAAGCGGGTCACTGCCGGGCTTCACCCGTAGGTAGAGGACGGGGTTGCTCATGTACGGTATTTTGATGTCGTAAGTAGCAAACTCCACGTCGTCATCGCTTAAAAGCATCGAACGCAGCGGCACCATCATCGTGTGGTCCTCACCCTCGAACTCTATAGTTATTTCCCGTTCCTGCCTCTCTAATATTTTCATTCACTTCCCCCCGTTATATAACAACCTTCCCATAATCATCGGCAATTTTCCGCATCTCGACACGCTTACATTTTTCACAGACAAGTACGTTACCTCTTCTCACGAGCCCGCTTTTACATCGTCCGCAAATCGCCTTTATCACACCAAGATGTCGGTGCTCGGTGCTCAGCCGTAACGCCTTTGCGTCTATCACCTTTGCTCTCACGATGTCCTCATGGGCGAACTCGTGCTGCAGGTTCGTGACGTAGCTGTTTTTTATGTTAGAAATGTGGATGATGCCCCGCTCTGAGATTGCGACGCCCCTGTCCTCCCGTCCTTGTATGCAGGCTATGTTCACGACGACCACGCTCTCCTTAATGTCCTCGACGCGTCCGATGACTATGTCCCCATTTTTCGGCAGCGGCGGCGTCCCCACCTTCGGAACCACGCTTATACGCTTGTCCTCTATTTTGACCTCACCAACCACCGCCGCATATATCTTGCCGCGTTCGTCGTAGACGCCATCGCCCGCTATGAACTCCTCAGACGTCCCTAAAAAGTCCCCCGGGACCACAATCTTCTCGTTCATGCACTCCTGCCACCTCTTATTTCTCGCTCACAAATTTATAACGAAGACCTTAATTAAGATTGAGCACGCGATGGGAAGACCTTTTGCGAAAATATCTATGCGCGCATCAAAGGCTCCCTGCCCCCAAGCTTCAAAGCGGAACAGAGTGTTGATTTGTGCAACTTCGCCATCTTTGACACGTAGGTCAAGGAATCAGTCTTTCGCCTCTATTATATTTAGGATGAACCTTGCGAGGCGTTCACAGCTTTTCACATCTCTCATGATGGTGTCCGTCGCCAAAATCTTCACGCCATTTATTTCTCTCGCGCTTCCGACGACATCATCTCGGATGTCTACTATGAGGGCGTCGAGGAAGTCCGCGTAACACTTGAGGACGCCGAACGCCGAGGCTTCGTAGCCGCAAGCTCGCATGAGTTTGGCGGCGGGTCCGCTTACCGCCTTCCTGCCGATGATCGGGGAGACGGCGACGACGAACTTATTCTTCAGAGCCTCCCTGACGCCACGTAGCCGTAAAATCGGTCCTATGCTTGTTATCGGGTTACTTGGGCCTATTAGGACGGTGGACGCTCTGCGAAGCTCCTCCTGAAATGCGGCGCTTGGTGTAGCCGCATCCACACCTCTGAACTCTACGCTCAAGACCTCAGGCTCGCCTTTCCATAAGACCCAAAACTCTTGGAAGTGCATAGCTCCCTTCGTGGTATGTATGAACGTTTCCACCCTGTCGTCCGTCATCGGAATGACTTTCGCCCGCACTCCTAACCTTTCTGCCAGTATTCGTGTCGCCTCCGTCAGCGACTTTCCAGCTCGTAAAAGCTCGCTTCGTAAAATGTGCGTTGCGCGGTCACTATCGCCTATTTTTAACACTTCCACGTAGCCTAATTTCTTCAAAGCTTCATGCGTCGTGAAGGTGTCGCCCTTCACTCCCCACCACCGTTCTTCATCTATCCTGCCGGAAAGGGCATAAAGCACAGAATCTATATCGGGACAAACAAGGTTCCCAGAAACCCAGACATCCTCGGCGGTGTTCACGATGACGCTTAGCGCCGCCTCGTCAAATACGTTTTTCAGGCCGATAAGAAGCTTTGGCGTGCCCGTCCCCCCCGAGAACACAAGCAGGGTGGGCGTCTTACGAGACATGTCTCCAAACCCCCTTATGCACGAGGTGCCTCCTCATGCCGACGCCTGTTTGTAGGAAGCAGGATGTTATTAAGGAGCGTCGTGACGACGCCACGATATGACTCCAGCTCGCAATCACAGCATTTGAACAAACGCTCCCGGCGCACGCCCTCTGCAACACGTCACGCACACTGACGGGCTTAGGACAGAAGTTTTCTGAAATCTTCTCCTTACCTCTGTAGTTTGTTTCTCTAATAATGTCTGCAAGGCAGTTGATGGAGATTTCAGAGACGCTACGCTCTGTGAGATATGCCTTCTTTACGATGGCGTTCATTGCCATTATTGCTCGCTCAGCGAGCCTAGGGTCGGGCGACCCGAAGTGAAGCCCCGACGCCGGAGCCCGGGGACTGAGAGAGCGGCCGGGCGGGGGGATGAACTGGGAACCCGTGAGCCTCACCGGGGGATGCCCCTTCAATGGGAAGAGGTCACGCACAATCAGTTGCTTCTCACCTCCCATCATTGCTTCGTCCTTCCAGTAGCTGGAAGCTTCTGCGAAGAGAGCCTGGCGGCATTCGTGGTTCATCCCGTTCCAGAGCCTGTCCGTGCATCCACCATTTCCAGCAGCCGCAGTCTGCCCGTTCGTCGCCCCTAGGATGCATTAGAGTGTTTCATGCTTCTAGCCCCCTCATATAATCCTGAGTAGATCATGGAGTTGAAGGAAAGATCAACTCTCGTAAACCTGTCATTTACGTCCATCGACCTTCACATCAAATTGGATAGGTTTGGCTCTCCCGAAATTTGCTCGAAAATTGCTTATCAAAAATAAGAGGGGTTAGGATTTGAGGACTTCGTGCAGCGGTATCTGGTACTTCCCAAGTTTGCCGCCGTAATTGCCAGCGGTAATTTTCACGACGCCGGGAACTTTCACGGCTGCCAGAATGCCGGCACGCATCGCTTTCCGCACTGCGTCTTCGTTAATTCCATTAATTACTATCTCATAAACGCTGTTTACGCCTTCTGGTATTTGTGAATCCTCTATCTTATCTCGGAGCGTTGGGCAGAACTTCTCGTTCGTCGTAGCGCGCATGAATTTGTACTTTGCGGAGCCGGGCTTCGAGCCGGAAGCCACGACGCCGCCGGGGAACGGCGTGATCGAGCCTTCGAGACGCTCGATGGCGGCGACGGCGTTCTCAGCCGCTACGAGTGCGGACATTTGTTCTTTTACAAGTATGAAGAAGTTTCCACCAGCAACGCCATCGCAGGCGCCGAAACTTTCCTCCACTAGGAAGTCACCTTCCATCAACGGAATCCTCATCATCTTACGCCCGTAGATTTCTTCAGCGCTCTCGAAGCCGTCTCCGAAGAATTTAAGCTTGAAACCCACATTAAACTGCTTTTCGGCATCGGGAAGCCCGTTGAAGACGGCAGTCGTCGGGCATGTCAGCGTGCATTGTCCGAGCCTTGCAAGAAGTTGCTCTTCCAGCGTCTTGAAACTTGGCGTGCATATCTGAATATAAACCCCTGGTCGCCCGTCAGGAGTTTCATCGGGCGTCGCCGATCTTTCAATGCCAGCTTCCGCCGGGCACATGATCACCGAAGTCCCGAAGCCTGTAGTTTCGGCGGCGGCGATCCTTGCCCACTTCTCATTTACTGCGGTTATCAGAACCCTCGCAACCTTTATGGGAAAAGCCTCTGCAAACGTATCCTCGATTTCAACGCCATTGATTTCCATCTTGCCACCCACCCTTTTGTTTAAAGAAGCAGTCATAAAAATGTGACCCCCTCCCTTGCTTAGCAAGAGGCTTCCACCGGGGGAGGTTGGGGAGTGTGCAGCACAAGCTGCGCCCCCTTCGGGCTGAGCACGCAGCCCGCCGCAGGATATACCCACGGCCTCGTACAAACTTACTACTGGCTCAAAGTATTTAAATATTTCCCACCCACCTCCCCTAATTCATCCCTTAGGGCTTTCTTAGCGACATTTTGTAACGACAAAGAAGGCAGCAAAAAGTTTATTTTTGCTAAGAACCAAGATATGAGCATGGTGAGGAGGACAAGGATAATAAGCGACCCTGCGGACTTCGTTCCGTTACTGCGTATCTTCCTGTTCGCCGAATACAGGAAGCTGCTCGAAGAATTGAGTGATGGCTGGAAGACCGAGGATGAGTTGCGAGCGAAGCTAGGGGAGGATGTGAAGGAAGGGCTACACATCCTCATGCGGTCTGGGCTGCTGGAGAGCCGCTGGCGGATGCCGGAGCCTGGAAAGAAGCCTGAGAGAGAATATCACACCTCGTACTCGAACGTAATAGCAAATTTCCAATGCTCGCTTAAGGAGTTTGCGGACTTGGTGGATGTTGCTTATATGGATGACAAGCAGTTCGAATATTTAGAGAAGCCTATAATGGACCTCATCTCCGCCGGACGTAATTCCTTAAATGTGGTGTCCAAGACTCTCGATTTAAGCATAGTTTCTTTGAAGGCGATAGTGAAAAGATCGCATAAAATGTGCATAAGAGGGCAGAAGATAGAAATGGTTAAGAAGAGTTGAACTTTTCCGATGCGGGAAGTCCCTTCCGGGGGATGAGAGCCCGCAATATATGCCTTTGCATACTTTTTGTCGGGGACGCCTCTGGGACGGAGGTCTCCGCAAGGTTCCGGGCTGAGTTCCCGACGCCGTAAGGCACGGTCGGAGAAGCCCCTTCCGTGAAGGGAGGAGTGGTTCACCCCTTTCTCGCCTTGAACAAGCCCTTCTTTGCCATTCTGACGACTTTTAGGACGTTTGTAGCGATGCCTTCCGTCATTATCCTGCCGCTGGCCTTGCAACCATCTCCTACCATGTAAAGCCCCCTTACCGGCAGTCTCGCGCTGAAATCTTCACCTTGTACTGCCCAATTCACAGGCCACCTGCCCCTGAAGACGTGCACGCCAAGGATCTCGCAGCTTCTGTCGAAATGTGGCAACAGCTCCTTTAAATCCTCGATGCCGCGCTCTATTTCTCTCTGCACGTCGTCGCTTTTAAGCACTTGGTGCGTCAGCAGCAGACATTTGTTCTCGGGTGCAAGTGGCCGTTCGTATTGGATCAGCCCAGAAACGCGTTCTGCTGACGGCGTGAGCACCACTTCATAGCTTTTAAACTTTTCAGAACTACCGACGCATATTGTTATGCCCTCGGCAACTTCGACGTCACTTGCACGCCTCAAAAGCTCCGAAACTACGTCCTTCTCGCTTATCATCTCAAACGTCTCCGACGGGCTTGTATTGCTGATCACGCATCTGCACCTTATTTCCATCTGCTCCCCGCCGACGCTTGCAGAAACTCCGTATACCCGCCCCTCTTGGACCAATATTCTCAGGAGCTTGAGTCGCTTCTCAGGAAGGGCTGGTTACAAAACGTCACTAAGACTCTTCAGAGCGGGATGAATGGGGAAGGGAGAGGGAGGTGGTGGGTGTAGTTAATTTTTACTCCTAATGCGAGTTGGAACGAGCAAAGGCATTACTAGACGAATGTGTATGATTAATTTAGCATCACTTTTTCACTCACTCACACAGTCAAGAGTTTTCATTTTTCCTTAAATACCATTGAGAAGAAGAGTAAGCACTAAGCTAATCAAAAGACCTAGCACTAAAGATCTTCCATCAATGACCCGAAACTCGGTTACACCTTGAATTTCGTGTCCCCATCCCCTTAGTGGGCAATCTGGATCATGTGGATCTATACACTCGGTTATAGCCCAAAAACGATATCTTCCCGGTTCAAGTCTGAGAGTAAATGTATACTCTAAAACCTCTTCCTCTTTAGGTTTAAGTATTTTATACAATACATCAAACCCACTACACTCAAGATAGAATTTAAAGGGTTGCTTACACCCCCTACTATAGACAATTAACTTAAATTTGAGAGGAAGTATATCAAGGAGCATGCCAAGAGGAAAAAGCTTGGTAATTCCATGCTTTTTAATCCTTATTTCTAATTCTGGTTTTTCATACTCTTCCATTCTCCAACCTCCTCGGTCGTAGATGAGACTTTATATACGTTTTGATTTCCGATAACATTTGCAGGCGGAAGGCATCCTTCTCTGTCCTGTGAACTTCAAGGGCATTCAGGGAAAACGGAAGCTCCCCGCATCCTGGGTTGCATACGCTCATCAGCCCATGGCTTCGCGTCCCCCTCCTTTTCCATCTTTCCCTCATAAATGTCTGAGTAATGACTTGTGAAGGAACGGACGTGGGCATCCTACGGCGGGGGCTTTGCAGCCGGGTGCCCACGCACGCACGTGCACCCCCCAACCTCCCCCGTGGAGCCCTAGCCGGGAGAGGTCGCACTGTGCTTATGACGCATTCCCTCACTTTCTTTTTCGAGAGGAACGCTCATTGAGAAGCCTATGAGCGCCTCAAAGCATTTATTAAGCTCTTCACTTTCAAACCTTCCCAGAAATTTGCCAAAGGAGGTTTCATGTGAGTGCCGAGGAAAGCCGAAGCAATGACTTTCATGAAAGCCCTTCTTGCTTTTTGAGATCCAAACATCTTGTGAGCGGTTAGCAGGCTTGAAACCCTATAATGGCATCCTTCCCAGAGGATGGAAGCCCATACTTCTGATGTTTTCCACGAACGCCAATGGCTTTTAAGATCTTCGCAAAAACGCCTTTTGAGTGAGGTATTGCGTGTAGGGCGCCGGTAGGAAGCTCATATCATTTATTTGAAACTTGAAACCCCTAAGAACGACAGCCTTTCAAGAACCAATGTTTTAAAATGCTTGCAGAGGAGCGCTGCAGCCAGCAACCCACCTATGCCTTTTGTCGAATATCGAACGTGTCGGGCATACTTGCATGCATCTTAAACATCCAATGCAGTTCTCTACATCTACCTCAGCACGTCCCCATGACGGCTCCGTTCGGGCATACCATTTCGCAGTAACCACAGCCCGTGCAGCCGTCCTCCTATCTCAACCATATTCCTGCAACTTCTCAGGCGTCAGTAGAAGCTCCTCTTTTACCTTGTCCCAATCAACGTCGGTCATTATGCAGCCAGCTCTTGCGAGGAGCACTCCCACCGTCGGAATGCCCCTTGCCGTCACGTACCTCATCAATTCATGAAGGTCTTTATGGCACGCGACGCCGAGCGCCGCCTCCGGTTTCTTGTCTTTGACGACGCGTTTCACGAACTCGCCACCGGGCGCTATGCACACCATGATTCCATACCGCTCGCAAATTTCCATGATCTCGGCAATGTTGCACCGTCCGCACCGCCGGCATAAAATCCCCTCGCCGGGCTTCGTCATCGCCGGGCAGTCCAAGTCGCGGAGGCACTGCGGCAGGAACAGAATGCGGCGCTCGAAGGGCGTCGCCGCATATTTTTCCCTATATGCATGGTTCAACAGCGTGATCTGCACCTCGTCCACAACGTTCGGGTTGATGTGCAAGCTGCCTAGGAGCGTCTTTAACGGTCTGTAAAAGAGTGTTATCAGCGAGAACGCGAGCTTTGGGAGCGGGAACCGTTTATACTTGTATATGTACGCGCCGACGGCGGCGGCAGCCGCTGCTAAGACCAAAAGTATGAAGAGCAGCGTTATAAATATCTGCCCTAGAACCACGTATATATTCAGCGCCAAGCCTCCTCACCCGCCTTTTCAATCTCGCCATCGGTGCCAGCAAACAATTTCATAAGCAACTCGTCAAAATCGACGATTGTGTTGATGCAGCCGGTCTTTTTCAGAGGGACGCCTTGCGCCGGTATGCCGGCGAGTTTCGCGTTTAACATGCCTTCGTGGAGGTTTGGGTAGCAAGCAACTCCCACTACCGCCTTCGGTCGTGCGGAGATGAGTACCCTCTTCGCAAAAGTCCCACCTGGCACGACGAACACTCTTATTCCCAACCTCCTGCACACGGCGTTTATCCTCGCAACCTCACAACGCCCGCACTCCACACAGTGGAAGCCGTCCACGGAATTCAGCCTCGCCGGGCACTCAAGGGAGCGCAAACACTGCGGCAGCAGCAACACTCGCTCCTCCGGCGGCACCGCCGCGAAATCCGCATAGTTGATGCAATTTTTGAGCTCTACGCTTATCCTGTCCACCAATTCTGGATCTATTCTGAAAAATGAGATTATCCGTCTCGCGGGTTCATACAATAGGTCTATCATGAAGGATATGAAGTTGGGGAAAAGTATTCTCCCAGTTCTGAGCGCAACGTATCCCATAAGCAGGACTATTATGAGAAGCGTGAAGAATGCTATAAGCATGCCTAAGAAGATCTTACCGAGCAGCTCGAGACCGATCAAGTTGACGTACTCGAACAATGTCCTCCACCATTGTTTCATGCGTTAAGGCTCTATATATGGCTTTCCGTGCTTCAGACATCTCTAGAATTGGGAGATCTAGCTAAAATGTCGAATTCGTGAGAAATAAACTAAAAATGGTTTGCAAGCTGTTGGGAAGACAATGAGAAAATAGAGAGTTGGTAGCTCTGCGTTCTAAACGTCATAAGGACCTTCTTGAAGCAATACCAGCATCTTCTCTCCTGCCCTAATAAAGAGGCTCCCATTCTATGCCCCCACTTCCATCTCATCGTAGCTCGCATCGAAAACTGTACCACTCAATTGGATGCCGTTCTCAGGATAGTTCCCGAACCTGACTATTGCTACTACGAACGGTACTTTGTCTTGGAACTGCAAGGGGGCGCCCGCTAGTATCTCGGTGAACGCATAAACCTCACCTACCTTAGGGATGCCCACCCACACTAGGTTTTCGCTCAAACACTCGCTACAGATCGCCACTGGCGGATACAACAGCTTTCCGCAATCTTTACACTTCGTAGTCGTGAAACGTCCCTCCGCTGAATTCTTGTAGAACTGGCGTTGCGTCTGCCCTCTTTTTCCTGCTGCTCCCAGAGGTTTAGGAGCGGCGGGAAGGGGATGGTATCCGGTATGCGTATTGACTTGACCATTGCTCACCTCCCAAACTTTATCTCCTTCGGCTTTTCGATACTGTAAGCCATGATGTGGTGCAAAGATGCCAGCCCGCTCAAGTTGTGAGTGATGGCTATTCGGCGTCGCCGCCGACATCTTAGGGACGCCGCCTCTGAACTGGTTAAAACCTCCCAAGCCTGCCGGACGCCGGTGGCGCCGAGGGGGTGCCCGAAGCTGCGCCGCTGGGGTTCACGGCGACATCGCCGCCGATGTAACTGCGTCCATCCTCGACAAACTCCCCCCCACCTTCGCCCTTCTTGCAGAAGCCAAGCTCCTCATACTCAATTATTTCGCTAATGGTGAAGCAGTCATGCAATTCCTTTGCCGCTCGCCGCAGGGCGGGCCACTCGCTAAGGTTGCCCATCTGGTTTACGGTGTCGGCGGCACGCAATGCG
>Ga0190367_1002086_pt1 | contig 10635 bp, 12 predicted proteins | sample 4872181011_MG_FD_171838 | JGI IMG/M metagenome (GOLD analysis project Ga0190367, IMG submission 171838) | Hydrothermal vent microbial mat bacterial communities from Southern Trench, Guaymas Basin, Mexico - 4872-18-10-11_MG | ecosystem: Environmental > Aquatic > Marine > Hydrothermal vents >... | reverse complement strand
GAAAGTAGTCTTACCACTATCAACATTCCCAAGAACTATTACTGAAATTGGTTTTTTCGAATCTAATATACGATTAACAGCAAAATTCCATTCTGGAGGAACTGTCATTTCCACATCATCAAGTTTTTCAAATGCCCCACCTTCACCTATTCTTAACTCAATTATTGAATTTTCATCGGCTTTAAATACCATAACTTTAGATTTAGGAATTATGACATGCTCCCTTGGTTTAAGTTCTTTACCAAGAACAATGAGTGAACCCTCAAGAACTCTAATGAAAGCAGGACCCTCAATTTTTATAATTTTAGATTTTGGTAGTTCAATCTTCATCTCTCACACCTCTTAGTAGCCGAATATTCGATTTATTGAGGGCAATACTCAAGGCCGATTTAATATCATTGGGCAAGGTATATTCCTTAATATATGGAGGTGGAGGAAGAGATTCACTAACTAACTCAATTTTTACATTGCATAGGAAATTTAAGTTTTCCAGTTCAGAGATTATCTCCTTTAAATAATGCTTTGCATTGGAACCAATTCTAATAATTTTTATTTTAGCTGGAAATTGATCAATAAGCCTTTTAATGTAATTTAATAGTAATTTCGTATTATTGAATAGTTTAAGAATTATAGGTGAACCATCAGCTAATACAGCTAATCCATGCGTGGCTCCAGGGTCAATACCTATCACTAATGTATTAAACTCTTCCTTGCCCTTAAGCATGCACATAGCCTTAAAGATAGCTTGCTCATAATTATCATTATCTATTAGCACTGTAATTTCAGGTTTCTCCTTCTTAACAAGTGGATTATCAGTTATTATGACTCTAACATCATTAGATAAGAGATTACATGATGCAGTAACTATGAAATCTATATTATACTCCCTTAACAAATTTACTAAATGAAAGTATTTTCTTGGATTAGTTGATATGACAGCTATTCTCTTCAATACTTCATCACCAGTTTTAGTTCAACATATTAATGAAAAGCCGAGAGTTATATATTCTTCTCATTTAATTTATATTTAGATGCAACAATTAATCATTAAGATTGGTTATGAAAAATTTGACAAAGTATTAGGTGGTGGAGCAAAAAGTGGAGACTTAATGTTATTTTATGGAGAAGCAGCAACTGGTAAAACAGCATTTCTATTGTATTATACATTGCTCTGTACACTATTAAGACATAGAGTCCTTTTCTTAACTACTGAAAAGCCATTTGCAATTGAAAGGTTAGTTGAAATGTCTGGTAGGAGATGGAAGGAAATTTCTAGGCGAATAACCATCATAGAAATTAAAGATTTTAAAACGCAACTTGAAATAATTGAAAGACTTGAATTCTTTATAAATCCGAAAATAAAATTGATAACTATTGATACAATAACAGAAAAATATCGAGAATTTTTATCAGAAGGAGGAAATCCCCTAAAAGCGAGTAAATGTTTAAACAGGCAATTAGCAATGCTTTATGGACTTGCTAAACTTAAACAAATAATTATAATTATAAGTGGTCAAGTTAGGGAATTAATTGAAGAAGGAAAAGAGGAAGTTATTGCATCTAAATTACTAAGAAACTGGTCTAATAAGATAATAAAGTTAGAAAAAATAAAAGAGAAAAGGATCGCACATATAGAGAAGACCATATATCCAAAATATGTTGGGTCAAGAATACTATTCAAAATAACTTCAAGAGGGATAGAATTTGAATATTGAAGATCTACTATGGTTTATTAAGTTAATATGGAAAATTCTTCCAGCCTACATTGCAAATGCATCACCTGTAATCTTCATAAAAAATGGTCACCCAATAGATTTTAATCGAAAATTTATTGATAATAAGCCATTATTCGGTAGAGGAAAGACTATTGAAGGATTTATTATTGGGATACTCAGTGGAACTATAGTAGGAATCCTTCAGAATAGAATATTAGCAGCATTAATGCTTTCAATTGGAGCAATGTGTGGAGATTTAATAGGATCATTTATTAAGAGAAGATTGGATATTGGCAGAGGAGGACCAGCACCAATTTTAGATCAAACTTCATTTCTTTTTGGAGCAATAATACTATCAAGTTTGATTGAGAAGTTTACATTATTTGAAATAATAATTCTGGTAGTTATAACAATACCACTTCATTTCATAACTAATGTTATAGCATTTTTGTTAAAGATAAAGAAGGTTCCATGGTAATTATAGCCAACCCATTTTCATGGCTAGAAAATATTCTAAAGTAAGAAAAGTTATTAAAAATAAGATAATTCCAAGCGTTAAGAGAAGTGAAGCATATCTACGATCGTAGGTTATTTTACTACTCATTTGAATTAGAATTAAACCTAATAAGCTAAATAGCATTAAGATAAAAACTGCAACTGTTTCAATTATTGTTTGAAAATCAAGATAAGGTGCTATAAACATAATTCTATTACCTGCAGGAATCATCCATATTGGGGGTTCAACAATTACATAAGTGAAACCACTAATGAAAATTAGGTATATACCTATGAAAATTATAGGTAATATTTTATTAAAGTTTTCATAAATATAGGATCCAAGTTTTATGAACTTTTTAAGCATTCTTCGAGGATTCTTCATAATAGCACCTATTAAGGATAGTAAGGAAATAAAGTAAAAAGCTTTACGCGGAAAGAAATAATTAATAAGGAGATAAATCAATGCAGAAGGGGGCATAAAATGAATAGTATTGATATATTATGTAAAGCATATTTTTATCGAAGTAATTTTAACTTCTTATTGTCATCAAAGGAAGCTCCTCCAGAAATTATGAAAAAGATCACTGAAATCATTAAGCTATCAGAAGAAGTATATAGGAAGTTAGTTTTATTAGGGAAAGAATTTAATTTAGAAATTTCAGTGTTAACAGGTTATTCTACTTTTGCAGGAAAAGAGTTAAAAGTTAATTTAATGGCAATAGGAGAGGAATTAAACGATATAGAACTCATTCTCAGACCGATATTTATAGAGATGGGGGCATTGGGACTTGAAAGACCTTTAATTAATATATTTGCATTTTATCATCCTCCAGTTAGAATTATAGTTGATGATAAAGATGGATGGATACTTCCTCAAGGAATAACTTTAAAGGATCTTATAAAGGCTAAAGAGGAAAACAGGATACATATTAATATTTTTGATATAAATCTCGATCTAATAAGACAGATTGTTAAAGCGTTTATTAGGCTCTCATTATGGGAGAATGCCATAGCAGTTCCATCTGAAAAAGCCGTTGAAGGATATTCTGAAAAAATTATAAGAAGCCTTAGCAAAAGAGAGCAAAATCAATTATTAATAGGATTCAATGAAATAATTGACGGACTAATAAGAAAGTTAAGAAAATTAGACAGTAAAGTTAAGAAACAGTTTGGTGAATTAATAAACGAAGTAAATGATTTACTTTCAAATATTAATTTATGAATTAACGTGTTTTTAATGGCCTAGCATAAATAGAGGCAATCACTAATTTATTATTACACTTAGGACATAAACCAACTTCTTTAAATACATAATCACCTTTCTTAAATTCCCTTTCCTCCTTAAAGTTACAATCCTTATTCATACATTTAATTACTGTAATGCTTAGATATTTCGAAGTTAACCTAAATTGTAAATATCGTTTATGTTGATAAGCAAGAATAAATGATAAAATTAAACATAGAATTCCAGAGGCTAAGTAATCTAGAGAAATTTGTAAATTAGTTCTTTTTTGGAATTCAATTAATCCTAGGGTCAAGAACGTGAAGGATAATAATGAAAAAATTATCGAGAGGAATAATAATATGAATGATTTACTTTTTCTCAATATTGACACCTTCCTATTGACCTATACCAATAGTATTTCCAATACCAGCAATAATCACCGTCTCTCCTTCATTTACCCGCTCTAAAATTATGTTTAATACTTTTTCTACAGCCTTTTCAGCTGCCTCTACTAGTTCTTTTCTCATCACTGTAATAGCTTCCTCTAGTGACAATTTAATTCCAATAGCATCTAATGGAATATTGTATTTCACAGCAATCTCCTCAATTTTATACTTCTCTGGACCAGGATCCCCTATTGCTGCACCAACACCCTCAGCTACTCTACCAGTTTTTTCACCCTCAAGTTTAGCTGCAGCATCAATCATTATAATTCTGGATATATTGCCGCCATGTTCAGCAACTATTCTAGCTATAGCTTCACCTGGCTTTCCAATTTCAGCTCCAGGTCCCTTAGCTTTAATAACTATTACTTTCCTCCCTTTGAAATCAAATTCTGAAGCTATTATTTTTTCAGCAATTTCTTTCCATGGTTTACCATGCATTAATTTAGCCGCAACTAAAGCCCCAACGCCATCCCCAATAGGTTTCCCACTTGAAAAAGCTTCAACTGCTCCAAAGAAAGCCTCAGCATAGCGCATTATTAATGGTAGAAACATTTGTAACTGCATTATGAAAATAACGCTTTTAGTCTTCTTCCCTAATAGAAGAAGATGACGGATTTCACGATATAAATAGTTAAGAACTATTGTAGCTTCAAGTAAGCCCTCTATATTAGATAGAGAGATTGGATCAGCATTAGGGGCTATTCTTCGAGCAAAACTTTCTATTCTCCTATCCCTTACATTAAGAAGATGTTCAAGTCTTCTAAGAACACCTGACGGATCAAGAGATACAGGTTCAATATAAAAGAAATCGAGAAAATCATCTATTAGAGGGGATGGATCAAAATTAGGTTTGCCTATTTCTTTAACAGTATCAACAGTAATCTTCTTCGCTTTAATTACTAAAAAATGTAAACGCTTAAGTGCACTCTCAGCTTCACGAAGCCACATCCAAATTTGAATTCTTTGATTAAAAAATGTTAAAACTACCGCTAGTATCATAAAGAAAATCATGTTAATAAGTAGATTATCAGTTATGTCTTTAAGTAACATTGGTAATACCTTCTGATACTCCAAGTACCTCTAGGCCCCCAATACTCGCTTAAAGAAGCACTAAAGTTATAAATAAATGTATTTGCACTTTAGAACTTTACTTAATGAGTGCACCGCCAGCACGCCCCTTTCCCGGTGCCTCGCGGACACCAGTACTCAGGCGCGCGGCAGTGGGCTTGACTTCCGGGTTCGGAATGAGACCGGGTATTTCCCCACTGCCTATGGCCGGCGGTGCACCCAGAAATAGAGTTAAAATAGGGTCTAATAAATCTTCCCTAATGGAAAGTTAAAACTTATAAAATATTTTTACAAGCTATTTCATAGAGCCGGGGTCGCCTAGCATGGCCTAGGGCGCCGGACTCATAATCTGGGCGAGTATAAAGGGGCTGGATGGTGGAATCCGGTTTCCGCGGGTTCGAATCCCGCCCCCGGCATTAATTACCTAATTTACATTAGTACACTTGACGAGAGTCATTTTGAAGAGGAAGTAATAATTTTCTTCACATCTTCTATGAAGCTTTGGGCTAGATTTGTAGCTCTAATTAAATCATTAGCAGTATCAACATCCATCCATGGGGCGCCGTGAATATCTAGAGCTGTAACTATATGCTTCTTATTAATTGAATACTTGATTAGCTTAGATAATTCAATTTTATAGTTGTTTTCGCTGAATAATTTAAAGTCATTGTAAAGTTTTTTCTTCATGATGAAAAGCCCTATATCCACATGAGTGTACTCGTTAATTTCCTTACCTATATCGATAACCTTACCATGCTGAGTCATTACCTTAGTAGCTTCATCTATATTTATATATCTTGGATTTGAATCAACAGTTACAATAATACTTGCATCAGCATTGTACAAGAGCTTCTTAAAAATTGAAGGCGCATAAATATGGTCGGACATGGATATATAGAATAACTCATTTTTTACATGTTTCATTCCCAAAATGAGACTGTAACCATTACCTCTTATTGGAGAGTTATTGACTATCAACTTAACATTTACATTTAACGAGCCCATAATATTAGAAATTGCTTTCAAATTATATTGGTTAACAACGATATAGAAATTTCTTACACCAATATTCAGAAAACCAGCTATTGCGTACATAATTAAAGGAACATCTAAAATTTTTACTAAAGGTTTGGGAACATCTCTTATGTAATCGCTCATCCGGGTCCCTAAACCTGCAGCCAATATTATAGCCTCTTCAGCATACAAGGAAGAACCCCCATGAATAAACGAAATAAATACTATAACCTCAAAATTAGGTTTAGTTACCACCTATACTATTCTTGGAAATCATATTTAGATATTACCACTTAATTAAGGGGAAAACGATTTTATTTAAAAGAAAATACATCAATCCACCATACAGTTAAATAAATAATCATCTATTACACTTATAGAGAAGAACATAACAGAAGAAGCTTGACGGTATGAAACAGTTAATGTTTGGTTTTCTAATAATCCGAAAATAAGAGACTATACATCAAGCAAAATTCATAGATGTAGCTGGGAATTATGGTTTAAAACGTGAATGTTAGACCTAAAACTAAAATTCATCGAATACCTTCATATTTTCGATGGATACGAAATAACTCCAATGTCAATTTGAGGCCTAGGTTTCAAAACTTTCGAAACAAAAGTTCTCTTCAATACGCATTCTTCATTATAAAATTAATTAATAATGAAAGAACGCATAAAAACTCCTCATGGTGATAACATGAAGTTTGATTATGCTTTTTAGAGGATGATAGGTATTGGTACGTCTTGGGTTAACTACACATCAAGCTAATATGATTTCAAGAACAATTCATACTTGGAAGTATAATGGCTTGAAGCTTGAAGATTGTAGTTAAAGAATGAATTATAAGAGAGTTGACGGTTCAAATGTTACTTACTATTATGTATGTAAACAGTTATAGAGATAAAAAGCGCAATAGCCAAATACATTGCAAACTTCTATTTACAATATTCACTATCTATATTTAATTTTCAACAAAAGTATTTATAAGTATTTAAATTTGAATAGAGCCGGGGAGGGGATTTGAACCCCTGTAAAGCGGATCTGCAGTCCGCCGCCTGGCCACTTGGCTACCCCGGCTCTAAATCAAGATATTGTGGATCTGTTATTTAGATTTAACTGGCTTTAATTTGTGGTTAAGCGTACTCTATTATGATTTTAGTTGGTATTGAGATTTTTGATGACGCTATTTTTAATGCTCGTTTAGCATGCTCGATGTATTCTGGTTTTGTTCGTATTAGGATAACTGTTTGCCCAGGTCTAACTCTTGCTGCTGTTCCAATTGGTTTTCCAAAAGCTAGTCTCATTCCGTCTTGTAGTCGGTCTGCTCCTGCGAAAGCCATCATTTTATTTTCTCTAAGGACATGATGAGGATAAACCTTTATCTTTAAGTGATAGTTTGCTCTTCCAACATTTTTCTCCATATTTTTGTTAGCGGATATACGTGCTGCTTCTAGAGCATTATGTCTTATTTGCCCAATTTCTCGTGCTACTAATTTGATATGCACTGGGAAATCTCCTTTTGGATTCCCCATATCAAATCTGGTAATTTTTGGTGGTGGAACTCCGCTAATATATTCTCTTCTAGTATATGGGGGGCCACTTATGTGTCTATAACATCTTCCGGGTCTTAATGGCATAGCTTATTGCACCCGCTTAGTTGAATTGATTATTAATTATTTAAGTCTTTTCGAGGAGAATTATAAATGGACTTAAGTTTCCATGAAAAATTCTTCTATAGCTTTTAATTGTGTATTTTAAGTTATCAGCAACATTCTTTATCAATTTGTATTCGGTAGTTAATAACGTTATGATACCATCATCCTTTAAAACTTGCCTTGCTGATTTAAGAAATTTCTCATATAAAGTTTTAAGAACATGCTTTCTACCTATTCTAATTCCATATGGTAAGTTTGAAATCATTCTATCAACATCAAAGTTTATTAATTCATTAAGCTTTCTAGCATCTCCCACTATAAATTTAATTTCATTTAATATGCCTGCTGCTAGAGCATTGAGTTTAGCGCCATGAATATGCTTTGGAGAGATGTCAATTCCATAAATACTTAGTGATTTATTCAGAAAATAACATTCTATGGGAATAGTGCCTCCTCCACACATTGGATCGACAACTACACCATTTTGGGGTATTTGTGATAACATAGCTATAGCATAGGCTATTGTTGGTTTTAAGGCAGCTGGATGATCATATACTCTGTATCCTCTCTTGTGTAAAGAATCATCTCCAGTCGTACAAATACTAATCAAGCATGAATCTCCAACTACATCAACTCTCAAGATAATTGCTGGTGCGTCGAGATTCACTTTAGGTTTTGATCCGTATTTTAAGGATATTGAATCAATAACAGCTTGCCCTGCCACTTTTGCTATGTCAATTGAAGTATATTCATGTACTCCTAATCTTTCAGCTCTTATTGCAAAGGTTGTATGTGGAGTTATGTAATCTTCTAAATTGCAGTTTACAAGCTTCTTGTAAATTTCATTTAACCCCTCATATTTTCTTGATAACTTAAAAGTACACAATAATATTGAAACACGATGAATTGTTCTAGCGTTCATATTCAATGCTAAACTTGCATTATCCAGTGCACATCCACATTCAATAATCAATCTCCCCTGAACACCTTGAGGCTTAAGTTTCGCATTTCTAATCGGTATTAATTTCTTTATTTCCTTTAGAGATACATCTTCTAATCCTGGACAAGTCGTTATTAATAATGACATGGTCAGTAACTATTCGATTCTAGCAATATAGATATTATGCTTAATGTGAAGTATTTTAGCATAAACTTCAGTTTCAATTGGAATATCATCTGCATCGATAATTGTTATCACTCTGCCTTTAGCTATTGCAAGTTTTTCTCCCTTCAACCATCCTGGTGCTATTATTCTTGCTTTCACCTTTTCATATATTTTAAATGGACAGGGAAGCATAGGCAATTTTATGATATCAAAATCCTCACGCCTTAATATCAATTTAATATTAAATTTTCGCTCTAGTTTTCTAAGTTCATTATAGAATTTCCTCCATGACATTGGTTTTACTCCTTTAGGTTTCCTACCAAATTTATGAGCTACATATTTTTGTATACCAAGTGGAGGCCATTTTTTACCTGCTCCAATTTGTTTTGCATAAAGTATGATTTTTGGAATTTCTTGATCATTTATCTTAGGAATCCATACAGGGGCTATTAGCAAATCTATTGATGAATTTTTAACTATATATTCAGCTATATTCAGAACATGAGATAAATTGTAATTGTTAGTATTCGCAATTCTTTTCGCTAACTCATTATCCAATGCATCAATGGATAAATTAATCCTGGATAATCCTGACTCAGATAATTCATCTATCATTTTCTCATTTAAGAGAACTCCATGAGTTTGCATTGATATAACTTCAATGCCATCAATTTCTGATAATTTATGAACTAGATCAACCAATTGAGGATAAGTCGTAGGATCACCTACAGTGTCAATATGCGCTTCAATATGCTTCTCTCCTTTATACTTAACAACCTTCTTTACTTCATTAATTAAATAGTCTAATTCTACAATGTACTCGGATTGCCTCCATTTTGACTGCGGACCCGCATCAGTTGAACAGAAAATGCATGACAAAATGCATGTTGAGATTGGACGTATTTGAATAATATTTGTTCCTCTATCAATTATACCAAAGGCTATACAGCCAATTAACGGAATATTTGACTCTTCAGTTATTGAAATAATTTTAATTCCACTAATTTTCTTCTCACTAGGCATAGTATTCATTTCATTCAAAGGTAGCGGAATAGAGCAATATTTAATTTCCGTCATTAACCAATAATACTTGAGGCCCCCGCATAAATCCACGCTAGACGGACTTGAGGGAGGGGGCTAGGCCATCAATGACCTCAAGGCTACCCAGGCGTGGAACAGCGGGGGCCAAAATGGGAGTGGGGGGGTATAAACTCCCGCCGTTGAGAGTGCCCAAAGAGAGAGGCTTACCTCCTCACAATGAAATTGGGTGATCGCGTGCGGGAGACAGCTCCTCCACTCCTAAATATTAAAATATTAATAACCTAGTTTCATTAAAATCAAATTAAAATGATCATTTAAAATTAGCTCAAAAATTTTTTCCAATATTTTTCATTACGTCTAAGTTTAGCGGATGAGAGAGGGCGCATATCATCATCCTTTATTAATGGAACCACTATTATATCCAATGATTTTAATCCGTGACTTCTTCTAATCTTATTTATTTCTAGGGCTCGGGGTAATGTTTCTTCGCTGACCACTATAGCTGAAATTTTATTATCAATTATTGTAGGTCCATATGGGTCTTCTAGTATTATTATGGTTGCTTGATCTTTAACATTTAGTTTTTCTAAATACTCCTTCAAGGTTTTCATTCTTTCAGATAGTGATGAAACCTTATGAGATTTCCTCCTAGCCAGTCTCTCACTAGTAATTCCAATAATTACATGGTTACCTATTTCAAAACATTTTTTAAGCAATAATTTATGTCCATCATGTAGTAAATCAAACGTTCCTCCAACAGCCACATAATCATATTTCTTTTGAGACAAAACACTTCACATCCATCGTCAAGTTATAACTAATAACAAATAATACTTTCGTAGAGAACCATTAATTGCTCTACTAGAT
>Ga0190367_1002085_pt1 | contig 10638 bp, 8 predicted proteins | sample 4872181011_MG_FD_171838 | JGI IMG/M metagenome (GOLD analysis project Ga0190367, IMG submission 171838) | Hydrothermal vent microbial mat bacterial communities from Southern Trench, Guaymas Basin, Mexico - 4872-18-10-11_MG | ecosystem: Environmental > Aquatic > Marine > Hydrothermal vents >... | reverse complement strand
ACTGTTATATTTTTAAAGGTAGAATAATAAACAGCATCAATATACATTCCAGCATAATTATCATTTGAGATTATATTGGTAAATGTGCTATGATCTGCCCAATTAACTAAAATCCCATTATTCTTTAAAGTATCTGAACCTTTCACTGTGATGTTGGTAATATTGCTCCAATCTGCATTACATAAGATAAGCTCAGAAAATATCTTGTCTGAGATATTCACAGCTGTGGTGTAATATCCTATTGGCCTATCTCCGGAACCTGTTGCATTTGTTATTGAAGTAGAACATGAAGCAACATAGATGTCCCACAAAGTATTTTCTTTGGCAATGATATCTTTGAGAGTATTTGATGAGGAAGAGTAATCAAGATAAATTCCATAATCATTGTTCTCAGCAGTAAGATTTGTTAATGTATTTGATGAGGCCTTATAAAGATAGATCCCATAATTATTGTCATTAGCTGTGATATTTATTAATGTATTATAGTTGGAAAAAGAATCGAGATAGATGCCATTATTATTGCTATTAGCAATTATATTTGTTAATGTATTTGAGGAAGAAGAAGAAGAAAGATAAATACCATAATCTGGACTGCTCTTAGTGATTATATTCTCTAAGGTATTATACTTAGCATTGGTTAAGTAGATATTTGCAGAATCCCAATCTGTTAATTGACAGTTTTTGATTGTAATGCCTTGAGTATAATCAATATAAATTCCATAATCAACATTGTCATCTCCATCTATTAAATGGTTTTGACAATCAAATATTATTTCTGGATATGTATAAGGATCAAAATATATGCATTTAGATGTGGTGGAATCAATAATATCAACAGTTAATTGCACTATATCATTGGGAGTTGCATTGTTTTGTATTATAGATGTACACTCGCTACATGATGAGCAAGTAAATGTTTTTTGAGGTGTTCCTGTATAGATTGGATAGTAATCATATTTATTATTGATGGCATAAGGGTTATCGCATATATTGTCATTGTTAGTATCATAGCATCCTTCATGTTCAGCATCATATGCTAACCAGTGATTTCCTATGTTTGTGTAGTTCCATTTTGTTGTTGATGATTCATCTGAGATTTTATATTTTGATGATAATAGATTGTTATAAAAGAGATTGTTATCACCGGATGTTATTCTTATATCATTGATTTTATTTCTTATTATGGTATTGTTTTTGAAGAGATTATTATCTGAATTCTTTAGGTAAATACCTTGAGCATTGAATGTGATTGTTGTGGATGTGATGTTGTTATCTGAACCATCTTCGAGCCCAAGACCATATTGATTATTATGTGAGATTGTGGAATTTGCTATGGTATTGAAGGAAGAGGAAGAATAACAAAAATATACACCATAATTGTTATTATTAGCAGTGATATTTACAAAAATGTTAAAGGAAGAACCATCAATACGAATACCTGTATCACCATTGTTATTGGCAATAATGTTTGTTAATGTATTTCTATTACTATTACCCCGAAGATGTATACCTTTTTTACCATTTTCATTTGCTATAACATTTATTAATGTATTATAATTGTTTTTTCCTTCTTGGTCTCCATATAACAGTATTCCCTCTTGTATATTGTTATTTGCTGTAATATTTATAAGTGTGTTATAATTATTAGTTCCAAAATAAGAAGAAGCGTAGAAATAGATACCATAATTATTATTATTAGCGATTATATTTGTGAAATTATTATAATTATTAAATATACCCTTTTCTCCTGCATAAAGCCAGATGCCATAATCCGGGCTACTCTTAGTGATTATATTCTCTAAGGTATTATATTTAGCATTAGTTAAGTAGATATTTGCAGAATCCCAATCTGTTAATTGACAGTTCTTAATTACATGACCATAACCATAATCAATATAAATCCCATAATCAGCATTGTCATCTCCGTCTATTAAATGGTTTTGGCAATCAAATGTTATTTCTGGATATGTATAAGGATCAAAATATATACATTTAGATGTGGTGAAGTTTATAATATCAACAGTTAATTGCACTATATCATTGGGAGTTGCATTGTTTTGTATTATAGATGTACACTCGCTACATGATGAGCAAGTAAATGTTTTTTGAGGTGTTCCTGTATAGATTGGATAGTAATCATATTTATTATTGATGGCATAAGGGTTATCGCATATATTGTCATTGTTAGTATCATAGCATCCTTCATGTTCAGCATCATATGCTAACCAGTGATTTCCTATGTTTGTGTAGTTCCATTTTGTTGTTGATGATTCATCTGAGATTTTATATTTTGATGATAATAGATTGTTATAAAAGAGATTGTTATCACCGGATGTTATTCTTATATCATTGATTTTATTTCTTATTATGGTATTGTTTTTGAAGAGATTATTATCTGAATTCTTTAGGTAAATACCTTGAGCATTGAATGTGATTGTTGTGGATGTGATGTTGTTATCTGAACCATCTTCGAGCCCAAGACCATATTGATTATTATGTGAGATTGTGGAATTTGCTATGGTATTGAAGGAAGAGGAAGAATAACAAAAATATACACCATAATTGTTATTATTAGCAGTGATATTTACAAAAATGTTAAAGGAAGAACCATCAATACGAATACCTGTATCACCATTGTTATTGGCAATAATGTTTGTTAAGGTGTTGGAGGATGAGGAAGAGAGACGGATGCCATAATAATTGTTGCTATTACTCACAACATTCTCTATCTTGCTATCATGTACTCCATCACGAAGATAAATTCCATGATAAAATTCTTGGATTTTGCAGTTTCTTATGGTGATGTTGCTTAAGGAGCCGCTTGCATATATCCCATAACTACCAGAGGCTTTAGTACCATCAATCACATGCCATTGGCAATCCAAGGTTACATCAGAAGAGGAGATAGTAAAGCAAGTGCTGCTTGAATCAGTGATGTCAGAAGTTAAATAATAAACTCCTGGAGATGAGATGGTGGTGCAGGAGTTGAGAGAGGTTGCTGCGTAGGTTAAAGTTATCAAGTTTATAAAACTAAAAAACATCCATAGCAATACTTTATGGTTTTTGATTTTCATATATACACCTCATACTGAAATTCAATAAAATGATGGTATGACTTCAAGTAAAATATCAAAGGCTATATCTTCATTCTTTCTAACCGAAAAATTATAAGTTTCAATATCATGAGGATAACTGAAATTAAATGTATGATCTATAGGTGTGAGATTTCTATTTTGAATATCTTTTATTGATATTCCTACAAGATCACAATTCTCAGGAAGATCTCTTTTTTCTGCAGATTTAAATAAAGAGATGCCATAATCTTTAAGCCATGTGAAATAGAGAATACTTAAGGTAACAACTCCTACAAGTAATATAACAGATGTAAGACTAATAGAAATTGCTTTTCTTTTATTCATATCCATAAAATTTATAAGAACTGAAATTTATTTAAATTTTTCTTTATTGTTAAACAAAACTTCAATATACTTTTGATAAGAGGTTAAAGGAAAACATACCTCTCACTAAAGGTCTTGAGCATGCCAATACAAGTAAAAGGATAGCTGCTTTAATGCCTTTGGATATTAAGTAAATCTTTCGTTAGCCAGGTTCTTTAAAATAAAAATAGTTAACGTAGAGAAATGACAATAAATTAATCACATTACATATATTTTTAAAATCTTTTGAGAATAATCTTATTTAGAGATGTTTAAGGGTGAACTTATGAAAAGAGATATAAAAAAAGCAATATCGAAATCATGTTATTCTTTTGGAGAATTTCTACCCATTTTGTTGGGCGTTTTAATGCTCATAAGCTTAGCTATTACTGCAATACCTAAAGAAGTATATTCTCATCTCTTTAAAGGAAATTATTTATTGGATCCAATAATTGGTAGTGCCTTGGGTAGTGTATTTGCAGGAAATCCAATAACAAGCTACATTATCGGAGGAGAGTTATTGAATCAAGGAGTAAGTTTGGTAGCAGTAACAGCTTTTATAGTTGCATGGGTTACTGTAGGTATAGCTCAATTACCAGCAGAGATGTTGATTTTTGGAAAGAAATTTGCTATTGTTAGAAACCTATTAAGTTTCTTATTTTCTATATTGATAGCAATAATTGCGGCTATTATATTGTGTGTGGTGTAGGAATATGCAAAATAAAAATAAGAGATCCGGATGGATATTTTTTGGAATTATGATGCTTATTTATTTATGTTTGTTTTTTATTGATAGAGTTTTCTTTATCAAAGTCTTCATGAATCTTATTCACATGTTAACTAGGATTATTCCTATTTTTGTTTTGATTTTTATTATAATGATAATTATAAATTATTATGTTACACCAAAGATGATAGCAAAATATCTGAGTAAGAATTCTGGTATAAAAAAATGGATCATAGCCATTGTTAGCGGAATAATATCAACAGGACCTGTTTATATGTGGTATTCTGTATTAAAAGAATTAAAGGAAAAAGGGGTAAGCTATGGATTTATAGCAGTTTTTCTTTATAATCGTGCAATAAAACCTCCTTTAATTCCTCTAATGATTTATTATTTCGGCTTGAAGTTTACTATTGTTTTAACTCTTCTAACAATATTTTTTTCAATATTGGAGGGAACAATAATTGAAAAGATAATGAGGTGAAAATATGAGAATTGCAATTGCGTCCTTGGATAAGAATGAAGATGCTGAGATAAGCAAGGTAGGGGGTAGAGCCCCATACTTCCTTATATTTGATGATAATAAGTTGGTAAAAGTCATTGAAAATCCATTTAGGTTTGAAGGTGGTGCTGGTTGGAAGGTTGTTGAGATGTTGCATAGAGAGGGTGTTGAAATGATTATTGCTGGAAGTATAGGAGAAAGGATGAGAGAAACCATGAATGAAAAAGGAATAAAATATAAAGAGGTTTCAGGAAAAGTTAAAGATGCATTAAAGAACCTGGCATAGGAGCATTATCCGATAATTCTCTATTTGTTAAGCGGAAAAGTAACCTCTTAAAGAAGCGCATTAGAGCAGCAAACCTTATAGAGCTAATGCAATTGTAGGAGCAAGTTTTCTCGTTAATAAATCCTCATCAAAAAATTATTTGACAATACCTTCCATAGAAGCCTTAACAAAATCTATAAATATCTCTCCTTTCCTTAATATCTTTTATGAAAAGCGATATAACTAAAAAGGCATTAGAAATGAGCAAAGAGCAAAAGGCAATATCTGTGGCAGAGTTCTTTGAGAAAAACAGACACCTTTTAGGATATAATACACTACAAAAAGCCCTTCTTACAATTGTAAGGGAAGGAGTTGATAACTCTTTAGATGCATGTGAGCATGCAGGTATTTTGCCAGACATCTTTGTGCAAGTTGAAGATCTAGGAGATAACATCTATAAAGTTACTATTGAGGATAATGGTCCAGGAATCAAAAAGGAAAATGTTCCATATGTGTTTGGTAAATTGCTTTTTGGAAGCAAATTCATGAAATTAGCCCAAACACGAGGACAGCAAGGTATAGGGATTAGCGGAGCTGTACTTTATAGCCAATTGACAACAGGAAAACCCACAAAAATCTATTCTAAGATAGGTGATGGCAATGTACACATTTTTGAGCTTGGCATAAATATTGAAAAGAATGAGCCTGATGTTTTGTATCACGAAACCCTACCAGGAAATGGGCATGGTGTTCGGTTAGAGATTTATGCAAAGGGAAAATATGTAAGGGGAAAACAAAGCATAGAGGAATATCTTAAGCAGACAGCAATCATGAATCCACATGCCCAAATAACATTCATTGACCCTGATGGGAATGAGATCATATATGAAAGAGTTATAGAAACCTTACCATCTTTACCAAAGGAAATTAAGCCACATCCCTATGGAATAGAGCTTGGTTATCTGATGAGATTGCTCTCAAGAACAAAATCAAAATCTCTTTTATCTTTTCTTATGAAGGAATTTTCACGTGTTGGGGAAAAGACTGCAAAGGAAATTCTTGCAAGAGCTTCTTTATCTCCTGATGATGCTCCTTCCTCTCTAACAAGAATAGAAGCAGAGAGATTACTTAATGCCATGCAATCTATCTCTATACCCGCACCACCTACAGATTGTTTGAGTCCTGTAGGAGAGGAGGCAATAAAAGAGGGATTAAAAAAAGAACTCACTCCAGAGTTTGTTGTGGCAATATCTCGTAAACCAAAGGTGTATAGAGGCTTTCCTTTCTTGGTAGAGGTTGGGATTGCGTATGGAGGCAATATACAATTAGAAGTAGCAAAGATTTATAGATACGCTAACAAAGTACCTTTACTTTATGAGCAAGGAGCGTGCGCTTTAACAAAAGCATTTCAGGAAGTGGATTGGAAAAGATATGGTATCAAGCAATCCTCAAATGGATTTCCAGAGGCTCCTATGATAGTTAGCATTAACTTTGCATCTGTTTGGGTTCCATATACATCTGAAAGCAAAGAGGCTATAAGTCATTATGAAGAGATCATTAAAGAAGTAAAGCTCGCCTTACAGGATGCTGCACGCAGTTTGCAGAGATATTTAAGCAAAGTGCACAAAGCAAAAGCAAGTCAAGAACGTAAGAGCAAGTTCATAAGATATATAGGAGAGATAGCAACCTCTCTTAGTATTCTTACATCTAAGCCAAAAGAAGAGATAGAAAAAAACCTAAATCTTCTTGTAGCGAAATTTGTTAAGGATTACTCAAAGGAAATTGCTGAGATGCAGGATAAGGATTATAGGGAGCATATTATGAGCGATAAGGATGAAGTATCAAAGGAAAAAAAAGAAGATCTTGAGATTACCTTAGAAAGTAATAAGGAGAGTAAGGATGTGGAATTCGAGATAGAATCGCTTATAGATGATATTAAAGTCAAGATTTCTCAAAAGAAATTATCTGATTATGGTGAGAAACAATGACAAGTATATTTAAAGACAGCAAGGATGAAAAGGAGATTATAAAGGAGCTGGAGAGAATAGGCAACGAATTGCTTGAACAAATTGAGAATCAAGATAATCCATATTTGGAAATACCTGAACGCTCCTTAGGTAATGTATACTTTGATAAAGAAACTGGACTAATAAAATTGGGTGATAAAAAGCAAAGAAGATACTATTTCAATATAGCACAAGCTAAAAAATTCATGCAAACATTAGCAGTAATGAGCAAGATAAAGTGGCTGTTAGAAGAGGACAAGCCATCATTGAGCATAAGGCAGTTATATTATTTGCTTAAGCATACCATTTCCGGTTTTAAAGAAAACACCTTTGATACACAAGATGAAACTGATCCTATTGTTGAGGATGTGGAAGTTATGCTTGATGTCCTTAGAGAGAATCTACGCTTAATTGCTACACCAAATGGTGTTCTTGCTGGAGATATGATTGTTGAGGACAAAACAGGAGATATACTTGATTTCACAAAAATGGGTTCTGCTGGAGGAGCCATTCCTCCAATTGTAGAGGATAACTACTTTAAGATAAAGGAAATAAATGCAGATTATGTTCTCGTTATAGAAAAATTTGCTGTGTGGAATGTTCTTAATCAGCAGAAGTTTTGGAAGAAAAATAACTGCATTATTTTGACGGGTAAGGGACAGCCGGCAAGAGCAGAAAGGAGGTTGATACATAGATTAGCATATGAGTTTAATCTTCCTGTTTATGTTTTTACAGATATGGATCCATGGGGGTATTACATATACTCTGTATATAAGCAGGGCTCTATTAACTTGGCATTTTTTTCTGAAAAGGCAGGCACACCAAAAGCAAAGTTTTTAGGTTTTCAAACAAAGGATGTGAAGGAGTTTGATATGCCTCCATCATCTTTTATTAAGATGAAGGATATTGACTACAAAAGAATAAAAGAGCTTAGAAATTATGAGTGGTTCAATAATACAGCATGGCAAAACGAATTAAAAGCCTTAGAGAAGTTTGGGAACAAGATAGAGCAGGATGCTTTGGTTAGCAAAAGTATTGAGTTTACCGCAGATGTTTATTTGCCCACAAAAATAGAAAACAAAGATTTTTTGCCTTAAAACGCATTATCTTTTAGAACTTCCATCCATATTCCAATAGATGCTTTACAGGCAAAAATAAGTTATCGATTTTATTTAATTTTTTCTTTTCAATCCATACCCATCTTTCACATTTATCTGGTTCAAGATTTTTAAGCGTGCCTTTTACATTTTCTGCTTTCATAAAAACAGTGATATAATGCTTTTTAGCGTCTTTAAAATAATCGTTGGTTACACCAACAATTTTTAGGTTTGATATCTCAAGATTGGTTTCTTCTTTTACCTCTCTAATAGCACATTCCTCAAAGCTTTCTCCATATTCTAAATGCCCTCCAGGAAATTGCCAACTATTATTTCCATGTGTTTTTGATTTACGTAGACCAAGAAGCACCTTACCATTTTTCTCAATAATAACTGCCACACCAACTCTAACATGCTTATCCATTTATGATCCCTTAATCTCCCGTTATATTTTTTACTTTTTCATAGAATTTAAATTATTTTATAATCATGAGCAGTTTGGAAGCAGCTAACATTTCTTAAGGATTAGCTATATTTCCAGTTATCCAATTTATTTTAAAAAACAAAAAATGGTTAAGTGGAAGAATACCCCATGAATGAGCAATATTACAGCAGCTAACCTTTGAAAGCAGTTAGGAAGCAGGTAACCCTTAATAGAGGTTAGCTGCTCTAAAACATTTGTGTTAGCGATTTCTTTCCGTTAACCAAATTTTATAAAATAAAAATGGTTAAGGGGAGAAACACATAATCAACTAATCTCATTGGAGCAGCTAACCTTTTTGAAGAGGTTTGTGAGCAGCTAACCTTAAAAATGAGGTTAGCATGCTACAAAACCTATGGTATTGGCGATATCCTGCCGTTAACCAATTATTTTAATAAAAATAGTTAAGGGGAAAAGGTCCTCTTAATGAAGCACATCACAACAGCTAACCTTTTTGAGAGGTTAGCTGCTCTCAAACCTTTGGAAAAAAGATATCTTCCTGTTAACCAATTTAAAATGGTTAACGGGAAGAGTACCTAATCAATTAGCCACACCAGAGCAGCTAACCTTTTTGAGAGGTTAGCTGCTCTCAAACCTTTGTATTAGCGATATCCTCCCGTTAACCAATTTAAAAAGAATAAAAAATGGTTAAGGGGAAACCTAACCTTGTAAGAGACTATCCAGCAGCAGCTAACCTTTTATTCACGTGTATGAAGCGGCTAACCCAATAAAGCGGTTAGCATGGTGAAAAACCTTTGTATTGGCGATTTCTTCATGTTAACCAAATCATTTAAAAAACAAAAATGCGAAATCTTCCAGTTAACCATTTTTTAAATTTTTGTTATTGGTTAACGAGAAACATGACTTATAATAAAAGTATCTTGCAGCATGATAAACTTTTATTACATATTATCATGCTGCAATATGATTGCTTGGTTAGGTATCGTTTCTGTTCACTAGATTTTTAAAATTAATAAAAAGAACTTTTTTAAACTTCTTTGCCTGAGTTATCATTATGAAGTGCAGTTTATGTGAAAGGGATGCTGTCATCTATAGAAAATATAAAGGGGTTGCTTTGTGTGAAAGACATTTTATTAGAAGCATCGAGAGAACATTTTTAAAAACGATAAGAAAATACAATCTTATCTCCTATGGCGAGAAAGTTGCTGTTGGGTTGTCAGGTGGAAAGGATTCTTCTGTGCTTCTTTATCTTTTAAAAAAATATCAGAAAAAGTATGGTATCAATGTAGAGGCTATATTGGTGGATGAGGGAATAAAGGGATACAGAGAAAAAACAAGAAGAAATGCTGAAAAATTCACAAAGGAATTAGGAGTAAAATTACATACAATTACTTTCAAAGATATCTTAGGAATGACATTGGATGATGCAGTGAAAATAGCAAAAGAAAGAGGAGAAAAAATAAGGGCATGTACAATATGTGGTGTATATAGAAGATATGCTTTAGATTTAAAAGCAAAAGAAATTCAGGCAGACAAATTAGCAATTGCTCATAATTTAGATGATGAGGTTCAAAGCATAATGTCAAATTATTTGAGAGGAGATCTTCTAAGAGCTGCACGTCTTGGTCCAAAACCATATGTAATAGAGAGAGTGTTTGTACAAAGAATAAAACCTCTATTGTTTATCCCAGAGAAAGAAGTTGCATTATATGCCATGCTTAAGGAGTTACCTGTTAACTTTGATGAATGCCCCTATGCTCACACATCTTTTAGATGGGAAGTCCGCGAAATCATTAATTCATTAGAAGTAAAGTACCCAGGAATAAAGTTTAATATAATAAGAACTTATGAAAAAATAATGCCTTGCATAAAAGAAATGCTACCTAAGAGGATATACAAATGCGCAATATGTGGTATGCCAACATCTAGAAAAATATGTAAAGCATGTGAAATAAAAAGACTTCTTGGTATTGAGAAGTGATAAGGTTGATTATATCTCAGATTTAGGAACAGCACTTATAGTGTAAACAGGCCCATTCTCTCTACTTAGTATCTTATATTCCTTAGTTTCTGGGTTTAATAAAACTAATGGAAATTCTCCTCTATCATTCCTTATAGATTTTCCTGCATATATAATTGATGATTTCCCTTTACTAATATAAGGT
>Ga0190367_1002083_pt1 | contig 10650 bp, 8 predicted proteins | sample 4872181011_MG_FD_171838 | JGI IMG/M metagenome (GOLD analysis project Ga0190367, IMG submission 171838) | Hydrothermal vent microbial mat bacterial communities from Southern Trench, Guaymas Basin, Mexico - 4872-18-10-11_MG | ecosystem: Environmental > Aquatic > Marine > Hydrothermal vents >... | reverse complement strand
GGATGCTGTGCATCGCATAGCGAGAGAAGAGCTTGGGACAGATGTTGAAGTTAAAGAAATGCTAGGTGTGTATGAGCATTTTTACAATACTGCTGACATTCCGGATGCAAGTAAGCACTACGTTGCTGTTGCTTTTGTCGTAACTCCGATTGATGAAAAGTTTGTTCCCGATTACCAGCATACAGAATTCAGAGTGTTTACAAGTGCAAATGGCTTGCATCCCTACGTTAAACAATATATGGCTGATGTGAGGAGGCGAAAAGGATTACAGATGAATTTAAAGGATTTGGGGGAATGAGAAATGAAGGATAAGCCGTTAGTTTCCATCGTAACTCCATCTTATAATCAGGGAAGATTTATAGAAGATACAATTTTGAGTGTGAAGAATCAAGATTATCCGAATATTGAGCACATAATAGTGGATGGTGGTTCAACCGACAATACGCTGGATATTCTAAAGAAGTATGAAGGAACTTACAACATGAGATGGATTTCTGAGCCTGATGAAGGGCAGTCAGATGCTATAAACAAAGGTTTCAGGATGGCAAAAGGTGAGATAATAGGGTGGCTTAATTCTGACGATGTTTATTTTACGAGGGATGTGATTTCTTATGTTGTGGAGGAGTTTAAGAGGAATCCAGATGTGGATGTAATTTATGGAAATGCTGCAGCTATAAATAAGGATAATGTACTACTTAAAATTAGGTATAGTATTCCAAAGTTTAGCTATAAACGGCTATTACGGGGTGATTTTATAATCCAACCTTCTACCTTTTTTAGAAAAGCTGTAGTTCAAAAACATATTTTAGATACAAACTTGCACTTGGCCATGGATTATGAATATTGGTTAAGGCTCGCAAATGATAACATAAAATTTAAGCACGTAAATAAAGTTCTGTCTGCCATGAGAGTTCACACCGCTATGAAGACCCGTAGCCGAAAAAAAGAGATGCAAAAAGAAACAAGAAAAGTCCAGGAAAAATATGGACAAAAATTCAAAATCAACTTTTATATGCTTAGACTTTTAGATTATGTTCTTATCTATTTGTTAAAAATATATGGTTCAAAAACTATCTTTGAATTGTATTCGACGAAAAAAGAACATTTTGCTTTTCCTATCAAGTTTGATTTTCTATTAAAAACAATTCTAACACACTTTCATTATAAGTAGTAAAATTTAACGATAGTAAATTACAGATCCTCCGTTTAAATATATTTTATTGTTATCCTTCTCGAGGAACGGCAATATTTCTGAAGTATTCCACCAATTATAACGAGCCTTACACATAATATTGTCAATATAGTTAATCTTTCTCAAATAAACATAACAATGTGCTGGTGTTGTATCAATAGGGGTTATTACTCTATATAACTTCTCCCTCATCATACCATACGATTTTAAGACATGTACACTTCTAAAACCATCTACAAAGATCATTGCTTTCATTTCTCCATATTTTCCCAGCCATTTTGCACTATATGCATCTTCTTCAGGGATTATATAGCCATAAAGAGCTGCTTTTTCTTCGATAGTTCCACTTCTTTCAATACGGGGCTGGCTTATAGATGGAGAAATGGCATGGTCACCTCCAACTGTTTCTTGAATCATTTCTGAAACAAAACTACAGTTAAATAGGAAAAATATCATAAGAAATATTGATATTACTTTAGCGTCTGAGTTATTAATATCCTTGCGAAAAATGCATTTTAATATTCTTTCTATTTTTATTCCCCCAACTATACAGAAAGGTGCTAAGAATGCCGAACTAATGAAATATACTCGACTAAATCCTATTGAGCCTACTCCAGTAAGAGAAGGCAATACTATACCACTTATTAGCCATCCCATAAACGCTAATGAGAAAATGAGAAATTCATCTTGCATTCTAAATACCTTTTCCCCCCTTTTCCAAAATTTCTGATATAATGCATCTGAAAGACCTACAATTATTAGGAATATAGAAATAATATAAAGTATCCTTAAAATTTCCTCAGAGGGGGATAAGTGCCTTACTAAGTAGTACATTCCACTCATTTCTGTAGGGGTAAACAGTTCAGTAGAGATGCTGCTTACAATATGATTTGCAATTTTCACAGGAGTAACAAATGCAGATGAACCCGCAGTATACATATACCATGCTAATACAAAAACAATCGATAACGCCACAAAATTATGCGTGGCTATGGCAGCAGTATCTGTAATTTTATTCGATTTCTTTCCCAAGAGCATCAATAAATATACAAAACAGAGAGAGATTAAAAAGATGTAAGAGGTGCCATAATGAGATACAATTAAAGATAAAACGAAGATAATTGAAAGCATCGCTCTTCTTGTGTTATTCATTTGCTTGTCAACCATTAAAAGCATCAATAACGAAAGAAAAAGCATTGCTATCATCTGTTTTCCTAACTGCAAGAGCTCTACATAGAATGAGAAAGAAAACATAAAAAATAATGATGATAGAAACGCAAACCTCTCGTTTTTTATCTGACTTTTATAAACTTGATATAAGCTTAAAGGCACAAGTGCGAATAAGAGTGGATATATAGCTTTTAAAACCCAAGTAGGCGATATTTCACTAATATTAGATAATATAGGGCAAAGCATTGTGATACTTAATGCACTATTATAACTATGAGGAAGCGAGGAATTCCAATATGAATTTATCTTAACTAAGTTTGCAAAGTAATACTCAATACTTAAGTCTTGGCCATGTATGTACATTGATGATAAGGCATTATGATAGAGAAGAGAAAGAGAAATTATGAAAATTACTAAAGGAAATATTCTGTTAGGAATCTTATTATATAATATAGGGGTCATCGAGAGTAGGATAAGTAGTAAAAGGAGTAAAAGATTATTATTATAGAAACAAACTAAATAAGCACCAAATATGGCTAGAAAAGGCATTAACAGGAAAGATAATATAAGAGGAGAGAAAAACATACTGAGATTTAGATTAAGAAAAGAAAAGAGAGTATAGCTACCATTTCTGACGCAGAATAGGAAATAGAATGCTAATGTTATAACGGCTATTGTTATCCATAAAGAACTTGTAGAAAGAGGTCTTGCAACTCCGAATACGGGATATACCGTATTCACGAATAAACCAACAAACATTATAAAGGAGCAACTCAGACCTATTGAGTATAAAATTGTTTCTACAATTCCTAATTTATCCAACCTGAGGATTCCAAGAATAAGAATGCCCGGTATAAATAGCAAGTAAACAATTCTAAATAGTTCCTTCAGAATGGGGATTTTTATATCGACATAATCTAATGCAAGTAAGCTTAAAAAAATTATTTGAAAAATTAATATAATAAGTTTTAATTTATTCATAATTTCATAAATTACTTAATAAATTTTGGAATTCCCTCCCACAAGTGTCGAAACTGAAATTTCTAATTATTCGCATACGAGCTTTTTTCCCCATTTTCTTTCTTTTCTTTTCATCGTTCAATTCCAAAATCTTATTTGCAAGTTGTTCACTACTTTGGGGTTCAATCAAAAAACCCGTTTCACCATTTTTAATTGCATCTACAAAAACTCCTACTTTTGTAGCTATTACAGGCTTTCCGCAACTCATAGCTTCTAAAACGGTAAGACCATAAGGTTCAAAGAGACTTGGCTGAACATAAATATCGCATTCTCCATATAATAGAGGCATCATTTCCTGAGGAATCGGTTCTTCAAGAAATTTGACCTGATTTTCTAAATTTAAACTTTTTACGAGATTTTTCAGGTTTCTTTGTTCTGGCCCTGAACCCCTAATATATAGTTTTATATTTGGTATATCCTTTTTTAGGAAGTATATCGAATTAATAAGATAATCTAATCCTTTTCTTTTAACTAATCTTGCAACGGTTAAAATTTTCAAACCACCTTCTTTGAGGCATCTTTGCTCACCTTCTATCGGTTTGAAGAACTCTGTATCAACTCCAATATGTATTACAGTAATGCTTCTTCTAGTATTTACCTCTCTCTCTAAAAACTTTTTCGCTTCAGAGCTGTAAGCTACAATTTTATCCATATTGTTTATTATCTTTTTATTTATCGTTTTATTCAGGAATTTTACAATTAGATTTCTTATAGGACTTTCTAAGTAAGTCGATCTTTCATATAAAAGTATCTTTCTTATTCCAAAATGTAAATTAAAAAACACTCTTTGACATATAAAGTGATCAGAACCTTGGAGAAATATAACATCGTAATTTTTAAATTCCTTAGCGTTAAATCCCAAAATAATCGGATTTTTTCCTATATCTACAATAGTAGGAAGGCACCTTACTCTTAAACCTTGTAATTCTTTAAAACTCTTTGGCATAATTTCCCTCGGAGCTCTTCGCTTAGATGTTAAAATTGTTATCTCATGCCCATACTTCAACAGGCTTTGGACTAAGTTATATTCAACACTTGGCAAGGAAGTTGTGAAGTAAGGAGTAACTAAACAAAGTCTCATATTTTGAATCTCCTCCAAATCTCAAGAATTCTTTTTCTTTTCTCTACATTCTTAACGTGGTTTCTAATAATTTTCCTCATTTCTTCTACAAGTTTTGGGTATTCTTCTACTATATTTTCTTGCTCATGTGAGTCTTCTTTAAGATAATAAAGCTCATCCTCTTCTTTTTGTCCTTTTATAAACTTCCAGTTCTTCATCCTTACAGCAATATGAACTTTTCCATCTTCTAGAGTGGCCATAGATATAACCCAAGGTCTACTATCATCTAAGAAACTTTTAGATGGAAAGCTTAATCTTACCTCACCTATCAATTTCAATATTGTCGGAGATAGGCCGAGAAGAGAGACGGGTTTATCTATACACCCTTTAACATCTGCGTTATAAATTATAAGAGGTACATGTATAAGTTCTTCGTAAAGCAAAGGGGGGTTATGCATATAGAATCCATGCTCCCCAAAACCTTCACCATGGTCTGCATGTATTATAAAAATAGGGTCCTCATCTTTAATATCTTTCCATAATCTCTCAATAAATGCATCTGCATAGCGAATAGAATCATCATAACAATTTATTATTTTTTGTTTTTGAACCTCATTAAGAGTTGGACGCCAATTATTAGACCGAACTTTCCAGTTGTAGTAAAACATATCAAATAAATTACACCATTTTCTGCACTTTCTTGGTACTAAGTACGGATAGTGGGTATCAATTAAAAGAACCCATAAAAAGAAAGGTTTATTTACTTTCTCAACCCACTCGCAAATGATATCGTAATAACTCTCCCAATGTTTAAAAACTAGCTTTTTTGAGATCAAGCTCATGAAATTTCTATTAAGTAGCTTCGTTAAGGTTTTCTTAGAATCAGATAAAAAATCTTGGAAATAATTGAACCCTTTATCAAAACCAAAATAATGAGAAACGAAGGCATTCGATACAAATGCTCCTGTTGAGTACCCCTTTTCTGAGAGATATTCAGCTAAAGTTTTCCTCCTATATAACTCATCCCTCCATGGTCTTGGATTTACCCCTTGGGTAAAGTATGAATATTCCCCAGTGAATACACCAACCATGCTTCCTGGAGTGCATCCGCACGTTGATGATATTGCATTGGTAAAATACAGTCCGTCTCTTGCCATCCTATCTAAGGTTGGTGTGGTTTCCCTTCTATATCCCATAAAACTACAATGATCTGCTCTCAGACTATCTAAGGTTATTAAGACTATGTTTCTCATTGTACTATACTCCTTATACTCTCAATGAAGTAATCTGTGTCTCCACTCAGATAATACACATGCGAGTTTCTGACCAAACTCTCTATGATTTGCGCCTCTTTTTCTATTGCTTTAAACACATCTACTTTTAATCCCAAAAGCTGAGATGATAATAGTAGTGGATTATTGCTATAAGTGAATTCGGCTCTATTTGACAATAAAATCTTTGATTTGGCTATATCTGCATCCAAAGGATGAACAAATCTCTGTCCTTTATTCAAAATAAACACATACTCTATCTTTTCTTTTAAACACAGGGAATCTTTACCAAATATATCTAAGCTCGAGTTTAATGGAGGAGTACGAAAATGATCCAAAAGAGGAAAAAAGTCTACCATTTTTTCATAAATTTTCAATTTTTTTGATCGTACGCTTGGTTTTACAAATGAGAAGGTGTATGGGCAGGTAAATACTTCCTTACCATTAGTCACTGATATATCCTCTGCAATATACTTGGCCATACATTTGCTGACAAAAAAGTAAGCAGTGCTAGTTTTTCCAGTATTTGGCAAACCAACAAGAAGGATCCCCTTGTTCTTATATACAAATGCTGCTGAGTGAAGCAAACAATACCCAATATTTAGTAATTTTATGTCTATGACATCTAATAGATGCCATCCTGGAGAATATAAATGATTTATGCTCATCCTGTTTAGCCTATGATATATATTGTTGACAATAATTTTTGCGTATTTATTATTAATTTCCAATAATAACTTGGCTGATAACCCAAGACCGATTGAGCGCTGAAAATAGACTTTATTATTTCCTATCCTTTTAAATAGTTTATCCCCGTTATTTAGTTTAAGTGTGTCGTTTTGATAAACAAATTTATCATTTACAATATATTCAATTTCAATCTTAGACTTATTTTTTATCATATCCATTCCTATTCTGTTTTCAGTTATTTTATAACTTAACAAACTAAAATTTGGAATTTTTTTCACATTAGTTTTTAATCTAACTAAATATGGAATAATATCGATTTCGTAAATTTTTCTTTTCATTTTCACCACCTCTTTTCATTTTCTTCATGTAACTTTCTTATAATTTCACAGATATATTCTATCTTCTCTTTCTTCAGTCCAGAACTTGATGGTAGGTAAAATCCTTTCTCTGAGATCTCCTCCGCAATAGAATAGGTTTTCCCTTTAAAGAGCCCCATACTTAAGAACGCAGGCTGTTTATGCATTGGAATGAAAAAGCTCCTTGTTTCTATGCCCTTCTTAGCCAATTCCTCCATCAATTTGTCTCTGCTCATTCCGAATTCGTTTTCTTCTATCAATATAGAATACATCCAATAAACATTCTTCGCCCATTCCTTTTCAGGCGGGAGAGTTATTCCGGGCACATCCTTTAACCTACTGTTATAGAGATAAGCGTTCCTCCTTCTCATCTCAACAAATTCATCTATATGCTCAAGTTGTGCCAAGCCGATTGCTGCTTGAATATTTGTCATCCGATAGTTAAATCCTATATCCGTATGCAAGAACCTTCGTTCAGGAGAGTAAGCCTGATCTTTTAATCTTCTCGCCCGCTCGGCAATTTTTTCATCGTTTGTTACAATCATCCCACCTTCGCCTGTTGTTATTATCTTGTTAGCATAGAAGCTGAAACAGCTTACATGCCCAAAAGATCCCACTTTCTTGCCTTTATATTCAGCTCCGTGAGCTTCCGCCGCATCCTCTATAACCCAAAGATTGTATTTTTCAGCAATTTCCATGATGGGATCCATATCGCAGGGATGACCGTAGATGTGAACTGGTATGATAGCCTTAGTATTTGGAGTTATCTTCTCCTCTATTTTGTTTACATCTATATTCCAAGTTTCTGGGTCTGCATCCACAAGGACAGGCTTTGCCCCGGTGTAAACAACGGCAAATACTGGAGCGATCATTGTAAAAGCGGGAACTATAACTTCATCTCCTCTGCCAATTTTTAGAGCTGCAAGAGCCAAATGCAGAGCCGTGGTGCCGGAGGTAGTAGATATACCATATTTGCATCCAATATATTCAGCAAACCTCTGCTCAAACTCGTTTACATACTTCCCTGCCGATGAAATCCAGTTGGTTCTGAGACAGTCCATTACATATTCCATTTCCTTTCCTGTAAGAAACGGCTCGCATACCGGGATTTTCATCTTACTCCCTCCTCACTTACTGCTTTAGCTATGACTGTCATGTTCCATACATTCTCATCTACTTCCCCCTCTAAATCTAAGAAGGGACAGATTTTTAATACTTCAAAACCAGCTTCTTCTAGATAATGGATTATCTCCTGAGGGAAGAGATAACGAATCACATGAGTTTCTTTTACTTCATCTATAATAGTATTCCCTTGAGTTACTATTAACTGGTAATGATCTTTACAAAGATGATGGAAAGCATCAAGTTCAGGATGCACAAACCTGATTACTTTCTTACCTTCTCCTTCCACAATCTTTACTCTTACTTCAGGGAGAATTCTTAGGACAGCTAATCCATTCCAAGAATCAAAGATGAACAAACCATCTGGATTTAAATGTCTTCTTATATTGGCTAAAGCATGTTGAATTTGATCGTTCCTTGTTAAGTAGTTAATTACTGCAAACATACATATACAGGCATCAAATCTCATGTCCATATTAAAGTCACAGATGTCCGCTACTCGAAATTCTATTTCTATTCCTTCAGCCTTGGACTTCTCTTTAGCTCTTTGGATCATAATTTCGGAAGCATCAAATCCGCTAACCCTGTATCCCCTCTTAGCTAATGGAATTGCATGTCCTCCTGTTCCACAGCCCGCATCTAAAATAGTTTCAACTGGTTTTTGCGAATATCTCCTGAAAATATCTTCAATAAAATTGCATTCCTTCTCATAATCTTTATCTTGATAAAGTAAGTCATAGTATTTGCCGTAATTTCTGAAAACTTCTGACATATTCACCACCTATTGCTTTCTATATTCCCTAAGCAGACGCTCATGCTTTTCCCCCCATATCGAAACTCTTCTTCCTGATTTAGCCGATTCGTATACTCCATACGCCATTTCCACCGCCCTTAATCCATCAAATCCATCGGGCGAGGGTTGACGGTTATTTTTAATTGCTTTAATAAAGTCATCAAATTCAAGCTCATATGATTTTGGAGGTAGTCGGGAGAAATCAAAGATTTCTTGGGAACCATCTCTCCTTCCAAGAATTGCAATGCAATTTGGCATTCTATTATCAATCCTGATATAGCCTTCCGTCCCATAGATTTCCATATACATATAATCAGCCCATTCTGTCCAAGAGGAATGAAGGAAAGCTAAACACCCGTTCGCAAACTTGAAAATACCCATTGCATTATCTTCTAAAGGGTTTACCGGCCAATATGCTGTGGATGTATAACCAATACATTCCACCGCCTCTCCCAAAAACCATCGGTAGATATCCAGTAAATGAACCCCATTGTCTAAAAATGTGCCACCACCTATAATCTCAGCCTCAGAATACCAAGATTTGAGTTGCCATCCTGAGTTACCAACCCATCCCCTCACAAATAAAATTTCACCAATTGATCCGTCATCTAATAGCTCTTTTCCCTTTTGAACACTAGGGAAATACCTTAGATTAGACCCTACTTTTAGAAAACAATCGTTTTTTATTGCTGCTTCCAGCATCTGTCTTCCTTCTTTTGGGTTTCTCGACAAAGGTTTTTCACACCAAACATGCTTACCACTCTCTAAGGCGGGTATCACCACCTCAGGATGGAACTTATTGGGTATAGAAACTACTACACAATCCACATCTTCTTTATTTATAGCCTCTTCTACCTCAGCAACATCAGCTCCAAAATCTTGAGCAATCTTCTTGGCAAGTTCGCTGTTGATATCGGCTACATAGCGTAGTTCAGCTTCTGGGTGATTTACAATTGTTTTTATCCTTCTCAAACCCATCCTTCCACATCCGATAACTGAAAACCTTACCTTATCCATCGTCCTTACCCCCTTCTGATGATACGATTTCCATTTCCTCCATCCGAGCCAGCAGCTCTTTCAGCCTTCCGGGCAGAGGCTCAGATATCATGGGCTTCTCCTCGGGCGGGCCTCGCCCTAGGCTCACAGAGCGGGCAGTGAAGAATACGATGATGTTATTATATAAATACTTCACCGCTCACCCCTTGCTCTACCTTAAAGGTATGAATTAGCAGCAACAATATGATATACCTTTAATAATTCCTTCGTAATTACATCCCAGTCTTGCTGCTTGGCGAATTTTATTGCATTCTTACTTAACGTCTTTCTAAGTGATTCATCTTCTAAAATCAACTTGATCTTTTCACTCAGTAACTTTGCTGACTGCTCTGGTATAAGCAAACCATTGTACCCATGAATAACTGCCTCGTTAATCCCTAAATTGCCTGTTTGAACACTAATTGCCGGAAGACCGCAGGCATTTGCTTCTATTATGTTAATTGCCCATCCACCTTCAGGAGCTGTTGGATAAACAAAGACTTTAGCGCTTTTCATCAGAGATATAACCTCCTCATCACTTTCTATTCTCCCGAAGAATTTGACGATATCTTGTATGCCCAACTCTTTAGATAAAGATTCAAGATTTTTCCTTTCTGGACCATCACCAACAATCGCTACACTACCCCCCCAATGGTTTTTCCTTAGGCACGCTATAGCTCTTAACAACATATCTACTCCTTTTGCCCTTATCAACCTACCTACAAAAATAACATCTATGTTTTCATCCTTAGGAGGAATTTTCTGAATATCCTCAAAACAGATTCCGCCAATAAGGTGTGCCGTAATTCTTTCCTTACTAACACCCATAGAGATTAATTTTTCCATGTTATATTTTGGCCCGACAATATTCATTTGAGCTAACTTCGTTACTAGCTTTTCAATAATCTTTCCAAATATTCCCTTTCTACCAAGGTATTCAT
>Ga0190367_1002082_pt1 | contig 10659 bp, 3 predicted proteins | sample 4872181011_MG_FD_171838 | JGI IMG/M metagenome (GOLD analysis project Ga0190367, IMG submission 171838) | Hydrothermal vent microbial mat bacterial communities from Southern Trench, Guaymas Basin, Mexico - 4872-18-10-11_MG | ecosystem: Environmental > Aquatic > Marine > Hydrothermal vents >... | reverse complement strand
TCCTGGCGCAGAATAAGCATGGGCTGGATTTTGCAAGTTGCTGAAGGCTCCATCTCCAAAGTTCCATGTCCATGCATATGGAGGAACTCCTCCTTTTGCAGATCCATGGAAGAAGATGGTATGTCCAACCCTTGCCCCATAAGGTCCATCCGCATCGGCTTTAAGTTCCTCATAAACCGTAACCTCAGCGGTATCTGTTGCCTTTTTACCTTCGCTATCTGTTACCGTCAGCTTGGCTATGTATCTTCCAGCTCTCTTGTAAGCATGCTTTGGATTTTGCTCATCGCTACCTGCTCCATCTCCAAAATCCCAGTGCCAGCTGTAAGGTGGCGTACCTCCATGTGCTACTCCTTTGAACTGAATCTTTTCTTTAACTTTTCCAAAGTATGGCCCACCTGCATCTGCCGTGAGATTTGCAGTTATGGTAACTTCAGCGGTATCCTTAGCTACATTGCCCAAACTATCTGTTACGGTTAAGGTTGCGATGTACTTTCCAGCCTTGCTGTATGCATGCTTTGGATTTTGCTCATCGCTACCTGCCCCATCTCCAAAGTCCCAATGCCAACTGTATGGCTGAGCTCCTCCACTTGCATTTCCATAGAACTGTATCTCCTCTCCAATGCCACCAAGGTATGGTCCATCGGCATCCGCAGTTAACGGTAGGACGTAATAGACTTCTACGCTATCAAAACCTTCATTTCCAGCAAGATCCCAAGCTCTTACCTCTATCAAATTCCAACCTTCCCTCAGCATAATGGGTATACTGAAGGTCATGAATAGCACGGGCGTTTCAAAAGACCAAGCATCTGCTTCTTCTCCATCTTCCCATGCGTGATACCATGAAAACTCACTTATACCTATACCATAATCATCATCGGCATATCCTTCTACGTTTATGAATGGATCGTGGAAAACACTTCCATCTGGAGGATATGTAATCTTCACCACTGGTTTGTAGATATCTTCATAGTAAATGGTTATTTGATCACTTCCAATCATTCCACACGCATCGTGGAAGGTTACGGTTATTACATTTTCACCTAGCCACAAACCACTTATTACTATTCTGAATTCCACGTAATCTGCAGGCGGTGCGATATAGGAGCAGTTAGTTACCGAACCAGTTGCACATTCCCACGTCCAGCACCAGTACATTAGTTTACATTCTGGTGTAAATGCCTGAGCATATCCCTTCACTACCACAGTTCTTTCATGCACTACGGCTCCATCTGGTGGGCTTGTTATGACTACTATAGGCTGATAGCTAGAAGTTAACTTTGCAGGCTTTTCACAAGCTTTTAGCTCCACCTTTACCCATTGGTCGTCCGATATTCTAATTATCTGTGTACTTTCTCCAGATCTTTTCTCAACATTGTTACCAATGGCGCCTCCAGCTAGCAGTAGCATGGTAGCAAGAAGTAATACAACTACCAATCTTTTCTCCACTTTATTCAGCCTCCCCTACAGCTTGGAATCACATATTTTACATATTACTTAAGTTTTTCGTAAAGTATTTTCGTCAGAAGCTGAAAAATATTTACTATCCATACTTCCTTTTCATCTGTAGCAGTATTTCCAGAAAAATCATGCGCTACAGCCTTTATAGTATGCCTTCCTATTATGAACTCATCAAATAGACAGTTATAAGGTGTTTCGTTATCTGTGCAAAGTTTCCTTGCATCTATATAGAAGTCCACTCTTGCTATACCAATGTTATCACTTGCATTGACCTCTATGGTTATCGGTCCAAAAATTATTGTCTTTCCAGGTAGGTAAAGAATCTCTTTATCGTTTATGTAAAGAGCATTGACGGGTCTTGTTATTTGTATGGTAGGAGGGGTACTATCCACCATGGCTTTAGTGGTATCTGTAGAGCTGATACCTTTCCCGTCTGTTACTGTAAGTGTTACTGTATAGGTTCCTTCCTTCCAATATGCATGTTTTGGATTTTGCTCATCGCTACTTGTTCCATCTCCAAAATCCCAGTGCCAGCTGTAAGGTGGCGTACCTCCATATGCATTTCCATAAAACTGAATTTCTTCTCCAACTTTTCCATAATATGGCCCATTGGCATCTGCGGTTACTCCCATATAGTATACCTTTACACTGTCGTTTCCCTTATTTCCTGCGAGATCTTCTGCTACGATGCTGATCAGGTTTTCTCCAGATCTTAGCGTTATGGAAATATAGAAAGGTATCTCGATCCACAGCATGTCAAAGCTTAAGGTTCCCTGCTCTGCTCCACCTTCCCAAGAATGAAACCAATGCAATTTTGCCACGCCTATACCACGACCATATGTTGCATTGTAATCTCTCGCAATTCCTTTGACAGTTATGTCTGGGAAGTGGAAAATAACGTTATTTTTTGGATAGGTTATTTCGACGGTTGGAGGAGAGATATCTCTGTAGTAAATTGTTATCAGGTCAAGACCGTCTCTCCCACATTCATCCCTAACAATTACTATTATCGTGTTCGCTCCCAGCCACAAATCTTCTATTTCTATACTGAATTCGATACTCTCCATTGGAGGAGATATCTCTCTACTCCCACGACATTCTCCACATTCCCATTTCCATATGTATTCTAGATGAACAAGTTTGCAATCGGAAGAGGAAGCTATTGCATATCCAGTAACCACTACACTCCTTCTATAGAACACCGCACCATCTTTGGGATAGGTTATTTTAACCGTTGGCGCCTGGCTTGATGCACGGCATGAGAAATTTAGAGGGCGTATATCGACCTTTATTTGATCTCCAAGTGTAACTTCTTTTCTTTGAATTTTTGATAACCCATGAACCTCTGTGTCTACAAGGTTAAGAATGGGCATGGTAGACAAAAGGATAACAACACATGCAATGACACAAGACAACCTCTTTACCATACTCTTCCCAGACAAAATAACGCACAGTACTTTTATGTTTTGGCTACGACAACTTGAAAACTCCAATCTTATCTACTGAGGTATATCCGATGTAATATGCTATAACCTTCAACTCTTTAAATCCAAAGCATCTCTCACTCCACATCCAAGAGAAAGGCTCCTCATAATCAACATAACATATCTTTCCATTCACATAAAATTCAACTTTTTCTGGTGCCATGTAAGAGGGCTGATAAGAGCATTTTACCTCGATGGGTCCTATGATGATTGTAACTGGCGCCGGTAGCAGTTTATTTCCATAGAGGTAGATCGCTTTCTCGGGCTTGGCTATGTTTACCTCTGGATTTTCACCAATGTAAAACTCGACACATCTAACTTTTTCCTTATGACCAAAGTGATCAACCGAGTAAAATTCTATCCTGTGATAGCCATCTCCAGCCACAAAGAAAGGGGAAGAATATACATTCCAATCTCCTCCATCGATAGAATAGTAAGTGCACGCAACGCCAGTTCCATTATCCTTGGCGAGTAGCTCTATCCTAGCCTTTCCTCCCTTGGAGAAGTCTCCAGATATTGAGTAGGTGGTGAAGGGTGGTTCGGTATCAATGAAAATGTTTCCTTTCCAGCTTTTTCTATTCCCAGCAAAGTCTTTGGTATAAACTTCCAGCACGTGCCTGCCTTCCTCTTTTATGACAAATGAATCCTCGTATATCTTCCAGACCCCTCCATCTATTCTGTACATCGTAACATTAACACCAGATACGTTATCCTTAGCTAAGCAGAGAACTTCTACTGGAGAAGTGAACCAGTTATCTCTCCTCTCACCACTCAACTTAACAAGCAAATAGGGCAATTCCATATCTATCTTGAAGACTCTCTCCTTGATGTCCTCTCTGTTTCCCCACACATCTTCAGAGTAAAACTCGATCACATGATATCCATTGGTCTTAACCTCTACCGGATCCGTATACTTCTGCCATTTTCCACCATCTACTCTGAACATGCTGAACTTAACACCAGACCAATCAGTAGCATCTATGCTTAGGTAGGCTGAAGAAAGCAACCAGTCGTTCTCTCCATATAGACCTGCGATGACAACTTCTGTTTCAGGTGGGGTGTGCATATCTATCCTTATCTCTGCGGTTGCCTTTCCTTCTTTACCTCCATCGTCAGTAACGGTTAGATTAACGTAGTATATCCCATCTTTTTGGTATGTGTGCGTTGGTTTTTCTTCTCTAGATGTTGATCCGTCTCCAAATTCCCAGAAGTATGAAACTATTCTACCATCGATATCCCATGAATTACCACCGTCAAAGGTTATTGTTGGTATATCAGTGGCAAGGAAACTCGGTACAATAACTGCATTGGGAGCCCAATTCTTCCAAACCTCAACCCTTTTCAAACAATAGGTTGTTCCCTCAAAACCATAGATGGTGAGATTCACTAGATAAACACCTTCCTCCTTATACACATGTACTGGATTCCTCTCCTCACTTGTAGTTCCATCCCCAAAATCCCAGTGCCATCTTTCTGCACCTTTTGATTTGTCATAGAAATGTATACTGCTATTTGGCTTTGCGAAATAGGGAGACCAGGTAAAGTCAGCCCTGAAATCTTCCATGCCCTTTATCTGAACATAAGGGTCTCCAAGCAAATTCTTGCTGTAGCAGTTATGATACATTGCATATCCATCATCTATCCTCCAGAAGTTATCTTCCTTTGAATCCTGATTTGCAACTCCAAGTCTGGATATTCTCTCCTCACTAAAATTCAGGGCATCCCAGAATTCCCTCGCAAACCTGTTGTCTGGTCCATCATAATCTCTTCCACTTCCGTATCCATAACCGGAATTCATTATGGCTGCGAAACCTCCTCCTTTGCTTAACGTCCATGCTTCAGCTATGCACTCATCTACGGTAAACTGGCCAGCGTGGCAACCTTGAGAATACCAGAATCCGTACCTGTCGTTTTTAAGATTCTCTATGTCTTTAACACTTAGCTTCATGCAATAATTCGGATTTGCATGCCCTATATGGTTTATGAAGTTGAGACCTTCCATTATATCGTTGATGATATCTTTCTTTGTCCATGATTGGTTTATCTCGTACCTTCTCCTTATCTTGTATATCGTTGGATTGATGCCATGGGTTACCTGGTTGTAATCGCTACAGTTCCCTATGCATCTTTCAGCATATCCAAAGCCCCATCCTCCCGCCCCGCTCCATAGATGTTGACCAACGGAATCTACCCTCTTTAGATAATCATCGATCTCCCACTTACTTCTTTCGTAGGATATAGTTTTCCTTACAAAATTTTTCAATTGCTCTATGCAATCGGCGGATGCCCTGCCTATATAAACTTCTGCATATAGGTCTATTCTCCCTCCATTCACTCCGTCGTGTTTTTCTCCAAAAATCGAATCGTTGTCGTAATCGTAACTTCCATCTAAGCATTGATAGTACATATCTGAGGGGATTACCATATCATCTCCATCGATCTCAGCCAAAGCTCTCGTTGGAACCAATTCGTGATCCCCAACCAAAAGAACCCAAGATATGCCCCAATTCTTGTAGGCATACTTTATGAAATTCCTTATCTTTTCCTGCTCGTCCCTCCCTTCAAATTTCTCATAAATGTTCTCGACCGTCTCGATTGCAACCTTCAAACCTTGTGACTCTCTTTCTCTCTTCAGATCATACAGACTGTACTTTCCAGTATAGTTCTTGAACTCTTCAGTGGTAATTATCAGGTAATCAAAGATGGGTTCAGATTCACTTGTGGGATAACTCCTGATAATTTCTTGCAAGGAGGGGGAACCAACGTCATCCACCTTTCTCAACAAAGCTTCTTTATCTTCAGCAAATCCTCTGTAGAGCAGGTTAGCTTTTGCTCTTTTCAGCTCTATCTTGATGACAATTTTCGGATAATAGAAAAGCTCACCAGTTTCTCCAAGGTACTGAACGGGCTGAACGTTAATGTGTAGGATGGGAAATCCCCTAAAGTACTGTATGCCAAGGTTACAATAAATCTTTCCCGGGTAAAGTTTGCTCCCATCGTATGATGGGGAAGGTGGGTCTTGGTTAGGAGATTCACCGAGGATATACATTTTTGGTCCAAGTTCTATGTTTTTAAACTCTGCCACCTTTACCCTTTTAGATGAAATAACATCTATCTTTTTCACTTCTGTTTTAAACGGCAGAAGAATTCTGAGAGGTTTTACAGGTATACATGGCTCGCCCTCTTTCATGTGGAGTTTACAGCCTTTTATTTCAACCCTTGTAAAGTTCTTCCCATAGAGCTTTACCTTTTCTAGAGAAGGTTTTTCGAAGTAAAGAGGGATCTCTATTGTAGAAAGGAAGCTGTTCGCATTGTCAACTGGAAAATAAGCGAGGAGCATCAGGAACATGGTGAGGAGGATCAGTGCTCTTTTCATGTTTTTCCTTTTTCTTTATTTAATCTCCAATTATAAAAGTTTGCTTGCAAATCTCCTTTCGTCTTGAAGATTCTTAGTGTAGATTTGTGGTATACTCTGCTGTCTAGTTTTTGACACCACCATTGTGTTATTCTCTCTTCTTGAAGCAATAAGGTCACTCGTTTGGATGGTGTAGCAATATTATCCAGCCAATGAGGAAACCATCTTCTTCAGCTCTTGCATCTCCAGCTGTTATTACCACCTTTATGCTTCCCAAGCCAAAGACTCTTCCACTTCTTACTTCAATGATCTCTCCAGATGGGAGCAAGGATACTGTTCCAGTTGTTAAGTTACCTTTCCACACCCTACCCCTTGTTATATCAGAATGCAGCAGGATATAAAGAGGATTATCTTCCTTGACCTCTATTTCCCAATCAAAGTTTCTCTGATCTTCGGTACCAGAGTTTGCTATAGTAGCTACGATATATCTCTTATCTGGAGAGGTATCTATGTTTATTATGGAAACCTTGGATGTAGAAATGAATACTTCAGAGTAAAGGTCTCCATCATTTCCAGGCCATACTATGCCATCTGTAGTAACATCAAAGCTATCGTTAGCATTAAGGTTGGTTATGCCTACTACCAGTTTTGCATCCTCCCAGTTTATACCATCTTCCGAGTGTGCCACGTAAATTTTACCATCCCTGATGAAATAGCAGTCAAAGGATCCATCTTCATTGCTCACTATTTCTGGCTTCTCTCCATCTGCAGATACGATCGATTCATGTTCCCAGTTTCTTCCATTATCTGTCGTTACCATCGATACAATTGTACCATCTCTTTCTCCAACAACCACTCCCACTCCATCGGTTACCGCTATATCTGGATTGGTCAATAAGTATGGACCCCAAACTTCGCCATCTATTGGGTCTCCCCAGACATCTGGATGCTTTAAATAGCCGAGATAACATCCATCTGGAGCAACCATAGCAAGCAAAACGTAGTGCGAGGAGAAGTCAGTGGCTAATTCTATATCCTGCACATTCTCTAGCCTTGGCATAAAAACAACCGAGTTTGAAGAGCTCGCTGTGAACATAGGTATTTGCTTATACGCCCTGTAATCTACAGTGAAGGCAGCTATGTATTGGATATCCCCCCTGAAATAGTCAGCAGCTATGGCACAAGTATTTCTTCCTATCCTGTATATTGGTTCCGTTGGGAAGTAATATCTCAGCACATACCATCTATTCTCATTTGTCATGTCGTACATCAAGATAATGTCAAAGCGCGTTCCTATTCCTAGGTAATGCGTTGCAGCACCGTATTTTTCCTTTCCCGCGTAGCTCACATACTGATGCGCAATTTCCTCATCGCCGTTCCTCATGAAGAGTTCTTTCCAGAGGACACCCCCTTCAGAAATCGCAAAACCATCTTGATAAATAAGCTCATCGTACTTCCGCTCCTGCCTTGTATACCCTACTACGAAATTTCCTTTTCCATCGGAAGCAAGAGATACTGGCCCCTTGTCAATGAGCGGATTCGAAGTTACTCGATAACTTTTTCCCACAAACAATTCGCTCGATCCAAAACTTCTTCTGAATTCAAGAGAAGGTCCCGGTAGTACTATCTTTTCTAACTTTCCTCTGTCGATATCACTTGACATGGCGATTTCTTTGCTAAGAGAAGGATAGCCACCTATCTTTAATGTCGGATCCCCAAGGAGTATCATCTCCTCTACAGTTTTTGTATCGATCAAGTCCAGGTCTGGTCCAAAGTGAATAATGTAGTTCGTTAATGCTTGAGTAAACATCTCCCCAAGTATATCTTTGCCTTCTTCACCATATTGCCTGAAGAATTCTGGCCATAACCAGCCTCCAACACCTTCAGTGCAGTATCTACCAAGCATACCGTATCCTAAGCCAGATGGACCAAGCGTTGCTATCGCTCCTCCCTCTTTAACGCGAGTCAACCACCAGCTCAAGCACTCTGGAGCCCATATGCCGGATTTTGCCGTGTACATGCTCTTGTAAGGATCGACGAGGAGCTTCATAAAACTACAATCTATGGCACTCGGATGACAACCGCTCAACACAACTACTGGTAACCTATATCCATTGGTTAGGGTATCGAGCGGGAATAAAGGTTTCTTGAGGTGGAAGTTAATCTGGTAAAGACCGGCAACATCCGAATTCCTCCTGCCTCCAGGTATCCCTGGGTAGTGATCTGCCCATGTCATTGGATTTGCATGTCCAGCAAAGTATACAAAACCATAACCTTTGTTAAGCTCCTCCAAGACAACATTAATGCCATCTACTGGATCCTCTTCTGTGCCATGGAATAAGCCATTGGATGTCCACAACCTCTTTCTATCAAAACTCTTGGGCATGTAATTGAGAGCTTTTTCAGTTTCCCATTCCCCTTCGAACCATACTTCCGATTCCTTTTCCACTGGACCAAAAATTACTTGCCCAGCACCGTTTGTTATCCATACCTTAACAGTTACGCTCGTCCTTTCTGCATGCCCATCTGCTTGCGGTCTGGGATCATAGCCTTTTCCCATAATGTGGAGAATACCATCTTTGTATATTATCGGCGTCCATCTGTAACCACCATAAGCTCCAGGAGGAGAATCAACTTCAACATCTGTGTTACCAAGGATATTTCCATCAGAAGGTACGGTTATGCAGGCTACTGGTTTTGAAGGATAGTGCAGTCCAGTGATAAGATGATCTTCCTCAGAAAATGTAATGTAAGATGGGCTTTGGTGATTAACTATGACGTGCACGGTATGAACCTCTCCCTTTTCTCCATCGTTGGCAAAAGCCTGTGCATGGATGTAGTAATCTCCATTTGGAACGGCTGAGGCATTCCATTCGATATCGAGCTTGTTCTGATCCTGGAAATCATCTCCAGTAACTACAAGCATCCTCTTAAACCAATCTTCTTTAACGCTGTACCTGCTCTCGTAATTTATTATCTTATCAACCATTATTTTTACTTCCCAAACCGCCCTGCATGCGAGTCTGCCCAGGTGCACATCGGGTATAAGATCTATCTCATCATATCCATACCAGTCCCATTCTCCATATCTTCCATTGCAGTTTGAATCCCAGCTATCAAAAGCATAGCCATGCTTTGGATCATAGCGGTATATATCCGCATAGTACAGATCGCTTACAAAACCATCCTCTCCTCCATCATTGAGGTACACGTATCTAACTGGTAATTGAAGGTTATGCTTATCAAGTCCAAAGAAACTTCTGTATCCACCCACTAGCAAAACGTATTTTACATCCCAAGCTTCCACCGCCCTTTTGATATAGTACTTTATCTTCTCCTGTAGATCTCTGCCCTCGTTTTCTATTTCATCTACCGATACTAGCTTCGTTTTGATGCCATATTTTTCTTTATGAGCAACTAGGCGTTTGAGTTCCTTTACGTAGGCGGGCGCAGATATGATGAGCAGGTCGTATTTGGATTGGGTAGGTTTTTTAGAAGGTTCCTTGTATAGCACCTCCAGAGTACCTTTGGTTATGTATCTGATTTCATCATTTGCTGGTGAGTATCTCACAGGATATATGTCAACAATAAGGAAAGCTGTTCTTTCATTGTTCCCATTCAGACCAACCTTTATCTCATAGGTGAGCCAGTCTTCTGGATAATAGGATGCAGAGCCATATATTTTCTCATCCTTCTCTTTTACTGGAAAGGCTTTTATTCCGTTAAGTGGAATTGGAGTTGGATTTGGCTTCACTTTTGCATCTAGGCTCATAGCTTTTGGAACGTCATGGAAGAATCTAACCTCCTTAATCACTGTACCCATCGGAAATTCAATCACCACCTTTTTAACGGGAAGCATCGGTGCAGTATCTTCATGTGTAGTTGTGGTTGCTCCATTTACTTCTAGGCGTATATAGTTGTCATCGCGGATAATCTCTGGTATAGAAAAATTGACCTTCAGTTCCTTTCTCTGCATATCGTCTGCATTTCCTGTCATTGCAAAGGCGCTTAAGAGAAGAAGCATCGCCAAGGCAATTTGCATGGACTTATTTCTCATTCAAATCACCGTTTAATCAATTATATATAAACATTTATTAAAGTTATCCAATTTTTGAAGCTTCCTTAGGTATCAAGATTTCTCTAAGAATTTTCCATTTGACCTCTCTAGCTTTTAAACTGCCATTAAAAACACCAACGTATAACTCTCTCAGATTTTTGTTTTCCACCCCTCTTTTTATTATACCTTCGGTAAACTTCATCAAAGCATGGTGAAAAATTTTCAGATACAAGAAATCCTTTCCCCATCTTTCCATCCATATTTTCTGATAGTTCTTTAGACTCTTTTCATCGAGCATCTCTTTC
>Ga0190367_1002078_pt1 | contig 10693 bp, 10 predicted proteins | sample 4872181011_MG_FD_171838 | JGI IMG/M metagenome (GOLD analysis project Ga0190367, IMG submission 171838) | Hydrothermal vent microbial mat bacterial communities from Southern Trench, Guaymas Basin, Mexico - 4872-18-10-11_MG | ecosystem: Environmental > Aquatic > Marine > Hydrothermal vents >... | reverse complement strand
CTTCTTTAACGTCTCTAAAGCATTCTCAGGCAACTCTATTACAAAAGCCGGTATGATATCGAATTTCTTGAGGATAACTCCTCCCAGTCTTCCAATAGCATCGGGTTTAAACGCTTTCCTATCCACTGTGACTATAACTCTAACTTTTCGGACATTATTGCTAGCAACGAGCGTCAAGGGAAGTATAAGCAAAAGTGCTAGAAAGATCGTTAACAACTTTTGATAACTCATATAATGCATCCCGTTTTAATTAAAATAATTAACGCATCTATTTAAGGATATTGGAGTAATGTCACCATATAATCTTTATAGCCTTAAACTCTAAAACTTGAAATCTTTCAAAAAAACGACTTTCCATTTAAATTCCAAGTTTGTCTGCTGGTTGCGCGGTGTAACGCTAACCCTTAAGGCTTCCGTTGGTTCGTTAATTACAGTGCTGGGGATGTTAGAAGCATGAGGATTATAATGAAGGCTAATAGGAACCCGTAAACTCTTTTTAGGTTATTGAGGTAGTGCACAGCAAGTGCAAAGATGTGCACTGTCACTTAGGTTTTATAAAATTTTGTGAAGGGACTCAAGGTAGAGCACTTATTAAGCATCTCAGGTCTCCCTTACGGGCACTAATCCTCTATCACAAATTTAACCGCGGTATATATTACATTAAATTAATTAATTTAATGCTACCTATTTCGCTGAAAATCGCTCACTAAGAGGCTTAACCATTGTTCGTCCTAAAAAAGATATGATTTAAGTCTCAGAATGGCTAAATTCTTAGAGTCCTTCTTACAATCTCATACAAGCTAACGCCTTTCCTTATCTCCTCAGCCTCTTTCCTTTCAGTTTCCTCGATCCTTTCAGCCTCTTCAACTACCTCCTTAACTACTTCTTTCGGTATGGAGACAACGCCGTCGTCATCTCCAACAATTATATCTCCGGGTCTGACCAAAACTCCTCCACAGACAACGGGGACGTTTATAGCTTCAACTCTGGTCTTTCCTACAGATGTACAGGGGATGATGCTACGGGCGAAGACGGGGAAGCCATAATCCCGTATCTCCCTGACATCTCTAGTTCCACCGTCTAACACGGCCCCCTCTAGACCTTTAACTTTTGATGCAAGCGTCATGAGCCCGCCCCACAGAGCAATGTTTCTAGCGTCCGTTTTTTCTACTACTCTTACTATTACATCTCCCCTTTCAGCCATATCTAGGGCTTTAAGAGCAAGAAGCGGTACCTCGTGCTTGCTTGTTGGGACATCCTTTATCGTCACGGCTGGACCAACTATCTTGGTGCCGGGAATTATGGGCTTTATATCAAAAACCATGTAATTGCTATAGCCTATCCTCTCAAGGGCATCTGAAATGGAGGCCACAGATATCTTACGCAGTCTCTCCCTAAGTTTTTCGTTCAGCATCCGTTCCACCACTAATATCCTTCTTTAGCTACATTTACTAACCTTCTTCTTATATTCCTTAAATATCTTATCAGCTAGATCCCGCTTAGGAATAGGTTCAACGGCCCCATAACCCGTTGCAGTCAGTGCTCCTACAATGTTTGCAAAGAGAGCTGCGTCATATAGATCAGCTCCTTCCAGAACTTTAACTATGAAAGCGCCATCGAACGCGTCACCTGAGCCCGTGGTATCAATAACGTTCACCTTATAGCCAGGGACGAAAAATCTCTCCTTTCTAGAGGCTACGAAACATCCCCTTTCTCCAAGCTTTATAACTACTATCTTGGGTCCAAGCTTCAGAAGTCTATCAGCCGCTTCCTCGGGATCACTACAACCTAGTATCAGTTTAGCATCTTCCATGCTTGGCAGAACTACGTCTACCATCCTTATCGTGCTCTCTATTATAACTGAAGCTAGGTTTATGGGCCAAAGCTTAAGCCTCACATTCGGGTCATATGACACTAGTACTCCGTTTTTCTTGGCTATCTTAATGGCTTTAAAAGAGGCTTCACAACAGGATCTGCTTATGGCTTGAGTTATACCACTAGTGTGGAAGACTTTTGCTTGTTTAATATACTCCGGATCTATATCGTCTGGAGAAAAGTGACTTGCAGCGGAATCCTTTCGATAATACACGAACTCATGCCTTCCTCCCTCGAGTAGCGCTATGAAGTATATTCCCGTATAACCTCCTTTTTCTACTATTACGTGAGTGGTATCTATTCCCTCCTTCTTCCACATCTCTAGCAGACATCTACCAAAATCATCATCCCCTACCCTGCACATGTACCCTACACTATGCCCAAGCCTTGCAACTGCTACGGCAAAGTTTGAGGTATCGCCTCCCCATCCTCTCTTAAACATGGGAGCGTCTTTTAAGTGTCCAACTGAGGTTGCACAGAACTCTACCATGGGTTCTCCAAAGGATATAACTTCAACCATCCTTTCACCCAATTAAATTCTTACGATCATGAGGAAATAGGGTTAAGGTATTTTAAGCTTAAGTAACATCAGAATGGAAGCTTCACTCTCTTCTTAAACTCCTCGTACAAGTCTTTCTTTGGAGGATAAGCTTCCTCCAGCGGGACTCCTAGTTTGATCATCTCTCTTATGATGTACTCCTTCCTTTCAACTTCTATAGCTTCTTGAATGACTTTCTCAGCCCTTTCTTGCGGTATCACTATAACGCAATCATAGTCTCCAAGGATTATGTCTCCAGGTCTTACGACCACTCCTCCACAGTCCACCTCAACATTGTATGCATAAGGGATAAGCTTTCCACCTATATGTGCTGGTGTCGTTGAGCGTACGAAAACTGGAAGATTTAGCTCAAGGACCTGGGGCGCATCCCTTATCGAACCGTCGGTCACTATGCCCCTTACACCCTTAACCTTGAAGGATAGGAGAATTATATCACCGAAGATTCCTGCATCAGTTCTCCCTCCCGTTGATGCTACAACGACGTCTCCAGGTTTAAGGGAATTGTATAGCTTGTGTACAATGTTTTCTCTTTTGACATCAACTTCCTCCCTGAAGCTTATATACTGTATAGTTGTAGCTCTCCCGTAGACTTTCATATCCCACTTCAAGGGCCTAATACCCTTCATTACGTAGTTATCGGCCTTACCGCCCAAAACTCCATATATAGTTGCAGTTGAAATGTACTTAAGATACTTGATTATTTCTTCATTTACTGGCATGGTCTCACCCCCATATCCCTGTTATAAATAATGCACCCTGTAGGTGCCATCCCTATAATACTCAAACCTGTCGCCTAAGTCTAATATTACGACCTCTAGATTTAAGCCCCACTCCTTTGCTATGATCTTCACGAGGTTCGGATTTTCCCTTGTCCTCTTCCAAATGTCCCAGTGCATTGGTATGACAACCTTACACCTCAGATCTCTTGCAGCTGAAACAACATCGCATGGAGACATATAGAACCTTTTACCGGGAGGGTTTCTGCCCAAGCTCAGTAGGGCTATATCTACGCTCCACTTATCCCCTATGTCCTTCAATTCCTCAAAATAGAGCGTGTCTCCGCTGTGAAAGACCGCAAAGCCGTTAACTTCTAAAATATATGTTAAAGCCTCCTTGGAGCCGGGGTCGTGCGCAGGAAGTGCTGTTATTTTAAGATCCTTTAAGGTAAGGGTTTCATGAGGCTTTAATGCCCTCATTCTATCGCTTCTTATACCGTATGCTCTAGCCCTAGATATGCTGCTATCCGGACCTGCAAATATGGCACCCAAGTCATTGCATGCATGCTTAATGAAGTCTAAGTCACAGTGATCCTCATGCTCGTGTGTGGATAAGACTACATCAACTTTCCTTACATCCTCTATCCTTATTGGGACAGCGATCAGCCTCAACCAATCCGGAGACCTAGGAGACCCGAAGTAGGGGTCTATGTAGATTATTGAGTTTAGGCTCTTCAAAACAAAGCCCGCTCCACCCAACCACCATAGTGCTATGAAGTCACGAGTTACCTCTAAGTCCTCGATCCTCCTTACCAGGATATCATGCCACATAAGCCCCCTCCCTCACTTTCCCTTGCATGGAGAATCTCAGGGAAATAGCTCTTCTCCCTCCTTTAGGTGCTTCTCCACAACTTCTCTGTTTAGTTCTAGACCTAGCCCAGGCTTATCTTTTAACTCTATATATCCATCACGTATGACCTCACTGTAACCTTTAACTATGGCACTCCACCAAGGGACTTCAACTGAGTGGAACTCTATTACGAGGAAGTTGGGAACTGCGGCGCAAACGTGCGCGGAAGCTATCGTCCCAATGGGCGTGCTGACATTATGAGGAGCGAAGAGAATGTAGTACAAGTCCGCCATATCTGCTATCTTCTTGCACTCAGATAGTCCTCCAGCTCTCGGTATATCCGGTGAGACTACATCTACGGCCTGTTTCTCTATAATGTCCTTAAAACCATATCTCGTATACAAGTTCTCGCCAGTACATATGGGTATGTTAGTTTTACGGGAGACTTTTACGAGGGCATCTACATTCTCAGGAGGTATGGGGTCTTCCATCCACATTAAATCGTAGGCTTCGAGCTTATTGGCGAGTTTTATTGCATCGCTCGGCGTGAACTGCCAGTGACAATCTACTGCAAGGTCTATTTCATCTCCTATGGCTTCACGAACCGTTTCCACAACCTTTACCATGTGCTCGATGTCATTGCTTGTAATCCTGCGATTATAGGGATCCCGGGCATTTCTACTCGAAATCGGATTAATGTCTATCTTCACGGCCTTATAGCCCATCTCAATTACCTTCTTAACCCTCTTCACGTAGGACTCGGGATCGCCGTCAGGAGGTGAACCGCAGTCTGCATACACCTTTATTTTCCGTCGGTATTCTCCGCCTAGCAGAGTGTATACAGGGCAGTCCAGCTTCTTGCCTAAAATGTCCCAGAGGGCTATTTCTATGCCGCTTATAGCGGTGACTACGGTGCCAGCTATTGAACCTATGGGAATGCAGCCTCTGTACATCTTTTGGTAAAGTCTCTCAACGTTTAGCGGGTTCTCGCCTATAAGCGACCTCTTGAGCCTTTCGATAACCTCAACAACGCCAGCGCCCCAATAAGACTCTCCAAGACCGTTAATGTTTTCGTCGGTGTAAACTTTGACTAGCGTCCATTCAAAATTTCCCTTTACAATAGTTGTCCGAATATCCGTTATCTTCATGAAATCGCCTTTGAACTACGTTACCTAGTCTGGACTTTTAAACTTTCGCATTAAACTGTCTATTGGAGGGCCTAGGATCTCTATCCTACTTAGGTCAGCTATCCCAAAGCCTACTTCCTGAGCAAGCCTTATATGCCTTATCTCAAGCGGGTTAAAGCCCATTATCGCTGAACATACCGAGTCCACCGCCACGAAATCGTATCCAGCGACGATTATTCCCATTTTAACGGGGCTTCCTGAAAGCTCATGGCCTTCAGCGCCTATGATCCCATCAACTACCGTCAGATTTGGCCTAATTATGCTAAGTAGGTCAATGATTCCTCTATCGTCCTTATGCAACCGTCCTCGCTTACCCGGAGCCAGAAGTCCCATCATATTCTTCATACCGAGAGTTACGCGCCATTCATCAGTATGGGTCTTAAGCGATGGAACGCTTATTATGAACTTCTCGCCTAAGGCTACTTCGCTTATCCAGAAGCTTTTGATGTACCTGTAATTCTTGACCCTAATTTTCCTAGCTGGAGCTCTATTGACATCAAGTAGCTCTACGTTATATTTTCTCGCGATTTTGGCGTATCCTAGGGTTTCAAAGGCCTTAGTAGTATCGCATCCACCGCCCTCAGCGATAATTATCCTCTTTTCCCCGATCTCTTTCAAGTACTTAATTACCCCTTCTACAACGTTAGGGTCGGTTACAAGTCCTGTACTAGGGTGAGTCTCTATTGTTATATTCGGCTTAACTATGATCTCATCGTACGAGCCTACGGCTTTCTCCACGTTCAGAAGTTTAAGAGACTCATATGCGAGCTGTTTTCCGTCCCAACCCTTAAGGATGACCACTAAGGGTTTTGGCATTAGTTCTTACCGTCAAAGGCGACCAGAAGTCACTTCTTATTTAAGAGTTACCCTAAATATATTTCACCGTGAGGATACGTGTGCTAAATGATCTTTAGAAACTGCCTGCGTTCCAAGATATACCTTAAGGATGAAACCCTTTTAAGCTAACTCTATTTATATGTTCGGAGGAAGTTTCATTGACGACCTTAAAAAGAGAAATATTTGGGGTAATTCCAGCGGTTTTCACACCGTTTGATGGGTCAGGAAAGGTCTACGAGGAGGCCTTCAGGGAACATGTGGAGCATCTCTTGAGGACGGGAGTTCATGGGTTATTTCTCTGCGGAACGGCTGGTTTAGGCCCTCTCTTAACGCTCGATGAGTGGAAGACAGTTGTGAAATTGGCGTTAGAGGCGCGAAGCAGAGACGTACCTGTACTCGTTAATATTAGTTCCCTTAGAATCCAAGAGGTTTTCGAAATGGTTAGGTTTGCAGAGAGAGCGGATGTCGATGCAATTGTAGCAATAACTCCATATTACTACACTAAAATAGACTTCGAAGCGCTAGTCGAGTACTATTCCGAACTAGCTTCGCGTACAAGTTTACCCATATTCGTTTACAATTACCCGCGTGCAACTGGAATAAACGTGGATGTGCGAGCATTTGGGAGACTAAAGCAGAAAGTTCCTAAAATACTCGGAATAAAGGATAGTAGCGGTAACCTCTTTCAGATATCGGGTCTAGTACGCGAGTTTGCGTCCAATACCGTGATCCTCTCGGGATCTGACGCGTTATCCCTGTCCTCCCTAATTATAGGCGTTCATGGAATAGTATCGGCGATAGCGAACATTGTGCCGAGTTTAATTGTTGAAATGTACGAGTGTTGCAAGAAGGGGGATTACTATAAGGGAAGGGCTCTACAGATGAAAGTGAATGAGCTCGTATCTATTCTCAAGCAGTATACTCAACTTTCGGCATACTACGAAGCAATAAGCCTTATGGGCAGGAAATTTGGAACTGTAAAGAGACCATTAAGACCCCTTAAGAGGGAGGAGATGGATAGGCTATTCAAGGACTTATCGAAACTAGGTTTCCTGGAGTAATGGCGCTTCCACGTGGACCGGCGATAACTGAGACTTGGAGCAAGTTTCCTGCTCATTAATGCAAAAAGCTTTTAACCTTTACGGAGGCTATTGAAATCATGAGTAGCAAGGTTTCTCTAATCAAGGGGAATGATAGGCGAAAGAACGTATATGAGGCCCTTAAATTAATTGAAGACTGCGCGAAATCGAGACTTAGGGGTAAAGTTCTCATTAAGCCGAACCTCTTGTCAATCACTAGGCAACTAGCAGCTACCCATGTAGATGCCGTTAGAGGAGTACTGGATTTTGTATTTGAACATGGAAACGTCAAGGAAGTTATTATAGCTGAAGGAGCGGGGCCTGGCAATACATTCGAGGGGTATAAGAACTTCGGTTACCTCAGCTTGAAAGACGAGTATCCCATAGAGCTAATAGACTTGCATGAGGAGCGCGATTGGATAACGATAAAGTTTCTAACCACAGACTTGAGGGAGGTGGACGTCGGGATATCAAAAACAGCTGTTGAAGCCGATTGTCGGATCTCAGTAGCAGTCCCTAAAACTCATGATACAGCAATAGTTACCTTAAGCTTGAAGAACATGATCGGCTGTATGAGGAGGGAGGATAGGGGTAAGGTTCATGGTTTTGATTCTCAGGCTCCAAGGGTGCTTGAGGCAAGTGTAAAGGTGATACATAGGAATCTAATAACCCTCGCCAAATACCTCGCCCCTCACATAAGCGTAATAGATGGATTTATGGGAATGGAGGGGTCCGGGCCTGGAGAGGGGGATCCCGTATTCCTTGGAGTAGCCGTTGCGAGTACAGATTGGGTTGCCGCTGATGCAGTAATGGCTAAGATCATGGGCTTTGAGCCCCTTGAGATAGGGTATATCTTCTACGCTAATGAGGAAGGGCTTGGCGTAGGAGATCTATCTAAAATCCGCTTAGTGGGTAATGCGAAAATCGAAGAGGTACGGAAGAAGTTTAAGCCTCATCCACACTATCCTGTACAGGTAAAATGGCGCGAATTTCTCTGCTAATCCGCTTTGCTTAACCTAGCGATCCAGCCTACTTTAAAAGTTTTATATTAGGAGTGCCCCTTGCTTCTGAGGGATTCCATTGAAGATAACTAAACTCGAGTTAATTCACGTCAGGCCTAGATGGCTCTTCCTTAAAATGTATACAGATGAGGGCATTGTGGGGTACGGTGAGCCTATACTAGAGGGGAAGGCTAGGACTGTTGAAATGGCGGTCAAGGAGCTTTCCGTGTACATTATAGGGAAGGATCCCAGAATGATAACTCATCATTGGCAGGCAATGTATAGGTGGAGTTTCTACCGAGGCGGCCCCATAATCATGAGCGCTATCAGCGGCATAGAACAGGCTATGTGGGATATTTTAGGTAAAAGTCTAAGCCAGCCGGTATACCAGCTCCTTGGAGGGCCTACGAGGAAGAGGATCAAAGTTTATGCGGGAATCGGAGGTGGAAGTCCTGAGGAATGTGTGGAAAATGCTTTAAAGAGGGTTAAGCAAGGGTTTAAGGCGCTTAAAATATGCCCCTTTGATGTAACTAGATTCGTGGACACACCTAAGGTCGTTAGAGAAGCTGTGAAGAAGGTTAAGGCCGTTCGAGAAGCTGTGGGAGATAATATAGACGTAGCCGTAGAGTGCCACGGCAAGCTAAGTCCACCAATGGCCATAATCATGGCTAAGGCTCTGGAACCCTACTATCCCATGTTTCTGGAGGAGCCTTGCTTACCTGAATATGTTGATGCAATGGCTAAGGTCGCTCGCTCCACGTCGATACCTATAGCTACTGGTGAGAGACTCTTCACGAGATGGGGGTTTAGAGAGGTTCTTGAAAAACAGGCAGCATCCATCCTACAACCCGATCTAAGTCATGCAGGTGGCATTCTTGAGTGTCGCCTAATAGCTGCCATGGCTGAGACCTACTTTGCTGCTATTGCTCCTCATTGTCCTTTGGGTCCCATAGCATTTGCCGCCTGCTTACAGCTAGATGCATGCATACCCAACTTTCTGATACAGGAACTAGGCTGTCTCGGCGAAGGCTACTTAAAGGAGCCTTTTAAAGTCGAGGATGGCTATATAGAGGTTCCTAAGAAGCCCGGACTGGGAATAGAGCTGGATGAGGAAGCCATAAAAGACAAGGTATATCCTGGGGACTGGACGCACGAGGGAGTCCTTCACGAGGATGGCTCAGTAGCCGACTTCTGATGATAGGAGTTGGCTTGTTAAACGCTTTATTGGAACTGGCTGAAAATATAGCTGGGTGAAACTATGGGAATGGACTTCGTATCTCTGGGCGAGGTCATGATCCAGTTAAACCCTCTCACACCAGGTCCTCTTCGTACAGTTACCCTCTTTGAAAGACACGTTGCAGGCGCTGAAGCAAATGTAATGATAGGACTTACGAGATTGGGCTATAAAACGGGCTTCATAACGAGAGTTGGAAAGGACGAGTTTGGTATCTTGATAGTAAATACCCTTAGAAGCGAGGGTGTAGATGTCTCATGTGTAAAGGTTGATGAGGAAGCGCCCACGGGGATATACTTCGTTCAGAGGCACTATCCGGTTCCAGGGAAATCAACGGTGTTCTACTACAGGAAGGGATCGGCAGCTAGCAGGATTTCCGAGGAGGATATTGATGAGGAGTATGTCAAGAACTTCAGCTTCCTTTACTTAACGGGCATAACACCGGCGTTAAGTGAAAGCTGTAATAGGGCTGTCAATAAAATATACGGCCTAGCTATGAAGTACGGCCTGAAGACTGTATTCGATACTAATATAAGGCTGAAGCTATGGGAAAGCGGTGTAAGAGCAGCTAAGACTATCGAACCTTACTTACGTTCGGATATAGTCTTCTCGAACGTTGAGGATCTGGGAGTACTGTTCCCGGGCTTCAGTGTTAATGAGGCTGTTCAGAAAATCTTGGATAAGGGGGCTGAAGTTGTCGTTGTCAAGCTAGGGGAGAAGGGAGCTTGCGCCTTTACGAAGTTTAAGAAAGCTGAGGCGCCAGCATTTAAAACACCAGTGGTAGAGGACGTCATAGGTGCAGGAGATGCCTTTAACTCGGCTTTTCTCGCATCATATTTAAAGGGATTTCCTCTTGAAGAGTGTCTAAGACTAGGAAACGCTGCTGGAGCCCTTGTGGTCTGCGTAAGGGGGGACATAGAGGCCCTACCTAGGTGGGAAGACCTAGAAGTATTTCTGGAATCCAAGAAGAGGAATATGCTACTGAGGTAGGATAATGGGTTAGTCCCACAAAAATCTCTTTCCTATTTAATGGAACAATTAGCCCTGCAAAGTGTTTTATACCAATTTTATTGTATATCCTGTCATGGATATTTGGGAGAGGCTGGAGGAGAAATTCGGAAGGTCTTCAAAGAAGATGCTGGTAGCTAAGACCATATTCAAGTATGGATTAAGGATCGATGATAAAGGACAAATATTTCTCGGTGACATTAAGATACCGTACACGTCGATTGCAAAGCCGCTTGGCGTCGATCGAAGGACAGTTAAGGAAACAGTCTTCGAGATCCTCGGAGATAATATATTAAAGGACTTCTTTAAGAACTTAGAGCCTGCAGGACCCTTCCTCAGGAGAGTTT
>Ga0190367_1002074_pt1 | contig 10711 bp, 7 predicted proteins | sample 4872181011_MG_FD_171838 | JGI IMG/M metagenome (GOLD analysis project Ga0190367, IMG submission 171838) | Hydrothermal vent microbial mat bacterial communities from Southern Trench, Guaymas Basin, Mexico - 4872-18-10-11_MG | ecosystem: Environmental > Aquatic > Marine > Hydrothermal vents >... | reverse complement strand
ACTTGAATATTGTTTGGCTGGAACTCTCCCTTCGCCAACTCTAAGATCACCTCCTTACTGACCCCATCTCCTTCCTTGAGATACCAGAGATACTTGTTCGACTTTGGAATCGAGTCAGAGATTATCGACTTGACTTGAAAACCGACTTCCTCGGCTATCGGGGCCACAAGCTCCGCCATGTCGATGACCTTCCCCTTCAACTTCACCCTACCCAAGACTATTATCGCCGCCCTATCCCATCTCAAGACCCTAAAGATCTCCTTCAAGGAATCCCTCATGAAGTCCTTGAACTTCTTGATCGACTGGGTTTGGAAGAGCATCCTCCTAACCTCCTCATAGGTGTATCCGAGAAACCATAGTCTGAGCCAATTATCCCATGTATAGGTTATCGGTTTCACATCTTCCTCCAAAAAATTCCTAGTACTTTTGTTCTTCTCCTCAAAGTTATAAAGGAATATCTTCTTCCATTCGCTCGGTAATATGTACGGAATCTCGAGTTTGAGGCCTACTTTCGGTTCTATAGACCTTGATTCTTCAAATTCAAACGATCTTCCATACGTTTTTGCTTGAGGGGCGAACGGAGTTAGCCTTGCTCATCCTTGATCCTCTTGCCGGTATCTTAAAAATCTCTTCTATTACCTCCTATTTGCTGGACCTCTCCTCAGATCCCCCTTCTCCAACCTCTGTCTCACTATCCCCCTCTTCCTAGCTTCCTCTTTGTTCTCTACTTTCTCCTCTCCCCTCCATCCTACCTTCTTAACTCCTGTCTTTAAGAACTCATCTAGATAGAATTAAGTCGTATATATTACCTTCATGGCCTCCAAAAAGCTCCTTTTGAGCTTATCTTTCCGTCGAGCCAAGCCCTCACCGACGAAGCCCTCCTAAGACTATTACCACGCCCACACTTCCATCTATTATGCTCCTGGATATAGTGGCTTGTGTAGAGCCTAAGAGCTGTACAACTTGCTATCCCTTAACAGAGTAATCCTCACTAAGCACATCTTCCTCTCAACTTCTCACTAATTTATCTAAACTGCTCGACCAAAAACTAAACCACGTACCATGTATTTCTGAATGTAAAGTGATAACAGTAGTACAGGTAATGCTGAAAGTAAGCCAGATGCAGCTAGCCTACCCCATTCAATCTTGAATTCATATATGTAAGTAGCAACCATCACAGTCACCGTAAACTTCTCAGGAGAGTTAATGAATATTAACGCATAGAGAAATTCATTCCATGTCGAGATAATAGAGAGGACAGCGGTAGCTATGATACCCGGCATAGCTATTGGTATCATTATAGAAAAGAGTATTCTAAATCTGGAGGCGCCATCAATTAAGGCAGCCTCCTCCACTTCTCTAGGTATTTCTCTAAAGAAACTAAGAAGGACCCAAACTACATAAGGTAACGTATAGACCTGATACGCCGTCATGAGTCCGAATCTAGTATCTATTAGACCTAGACTTCTTAGTATGACGAAGAGAGGTATAGCTATGACGATGGGCGGGAGCATCCTAACGATGAGAACCCATAGTAGGAGCAGAGAATCCACATATCTTGGTACACCAACCCTAGTGATTGCGTATGATGCCATAGAGCCTATGACTAGTGATATCAATGTAGCGCCCAATGATACTGTGAGAGAGTTGAGCAAGTATATATAGAACCTATCCTCAATTATTAACTTGATGTAGTTTTCGAATGTTGGATGGAGAGGGATGGGTATTAAAGCGTGTGCTAAAGCTTCCCACTCATGTCTAAATGAAGTTATTATCACCCAGTATATTGGAAAGAGAGACCATACTAAGGCCATGACGATTAGTATCAAGTGAATGAGAACGCTTAAACGAATTTTCATCTCGTCCTACCCCGCCTAGTGAGTATTATATAGAAACATACCACAATGAGCACTATACATAACATAATGATAGCTTGCGCACTTCCCAATCCAAATTCATAATACCTAAAGGCAATTTTGTATATAAGGAATGTAAGTACTTCGGTAGCGTTACCTGGTCCTCCAGCCGTCAATGCATATACCTTATCGAATATCCTAAAGGTATCTATTATTCGCAATAAAGCTACAATCACTATATATGGCTTTAGGAATGGAATTACATGGTATCTAATTATCTGTAGCCTGTTTGCTCCATCTATGATTGCGGCTTCAAAGATATGTCTAGGGATAGATATGGCACCAGCATACAGGATTAAGAATACGAAGGGTGTGTACTGCCATAGGTCGACTAATACTATAGACCATAGAGCTATGTTTGAGCTACCAAGCCAATTAATTGGTTTAAAACCTAGCAATTTTATCATAGCATTTAAGACGCCAAATTCTGTGTGCATCAGTATTCTCCAGAAAGAGCAGACAACGATTGTTGGCAACATCATAGGAAGTACGATTAAAGGAACTAGAATTCCTCGACCTCGAAATTCCCACATAAAGATGAGCGCAAGACACAGACCAAGTATTACCTCGGTTACCGTCGCGCCCACTACAAATAGTACTGTGTTCATGAATGATATTTGGAAGAGTCTATTACCTATAGATGACATGAAGTTGCTTAAACCTACATACTTTAACCTATGAGAGGCGGAAAAGTCATGAAAAGATAGGTAAATTGAATAAAAAATTGGGTATAGAGTTAGTACGGCCATTATCACTATCGCTGGCAGCACCATTAGTAATCCTACATAATGTCGGTCCATCATCTGCCTCATCACTTTATTCGATTATGTACTTGCTAGTATCTTAGCTAACTCTTCATTAGCTTTCCTAAGCGCTTCTTCGGATGTTAACTCACCTGTGAGCGCTGCATGTATATAGCTCGCTAGTGTATCTTCGACTTTCTTCCATACAGGTATTCTAGGTCTCATTCGAGCTGTCATTAGCGCTTCGAGCTGTACTGGATACCATGGGTACTTAGCTACTATATCTGAATCTCTATATAGGCTAGCTCTAGTTGGTGGCACACCTGCTTCAAGCGTCATTTTCTTCTGCATTTCTTTACTAAGTGTAAATAGCATGAATTTGAGTGCTAGATCTTTGTTCTTAGATGTTACTGGTATTCCCAGTAACCAAGCTCCTATCATCGGTTTTGCCCCTGGTGGTGGTATGATCTTTACCTTGCCAACTACCTTTGACTTCGTTGGATCTTCTAAATCTGGTACCCAAGCCGGCCAGACCTCACCAACTATACCCACTTTACCCTCTAGTAGTAATGCTCTAACTTCGGCTGAACCAAAGTTTTCTGTACCCGCTGGAGAGTACTTCTTTAATTCAACGAACACCTTTAAGGATTCAACTCCTTCCGGCGAGTAAACTCTTGGCTTTCCTCCCTCATCGACTATTCTAGCCCCGTAAGCCCAGAATATGGGTAGGAAGTTTGTAACTACCGGATTACCTTTCTTTCCTCTAATTACATATCCGTAGATACCTTCCTTCTCAGTTATCACCTTAGCCGCGTGCAATACATCTTCCCAAGTTTTCGGTTCTGGTAAACCATACTTTTCGAATAAATCTTTCCTATATGCAGATAACTGTACATTACCTACATACGGTAATGCATATAATTTAGCTTTGTACCTACTTACTTCAATACATGTTGGTATGAAATCTGGATCTAATGTGATGCCCCTTTCTTTTAACATAGCATCAATATCTACTAGAAATCCTCTAGCCGCAAATTCTGGTAACCATGGATCATCGAGCATCACTACGTCGAATGCACCAGTTTTCTCCAACATCTCTGTTACTAACTTATCGTGTAATCCCTTGTAACCAAATGCATGAACTATGACCTCTACTCCATACTTTGCACTAAATTCCTTAGCAGCAATCTTCAAACCTTCGGCGTAAGTTCCCGATCTGGCAGCAACTACTAACTTTGCTGGTGGTTTTGCTATTTGCTGATATGCGAAGTACCCACCTACTGCTGCAACTATTACCACCACAATTATTGCTCCAATAAGTATTGCCCTCGAGATACCCAATTTATTTTTTCTCACATTAACCATAAGGTGGTGTCCATATTTAAGCTTTTTTACTTCGAATCACGATCTAACTAGACTATAAATGGTTTATCGAGTACTATTTATATACTCATTCAAGTTAGAATGCTTCAGAACTGGGAAGGATGACAGGCTGCAGCCTAGGACCGCCATAAAACCAGACCTTAACAACAAAACCTGTAACCAGCCCACAAACTTAGACCACCAGCTAAAACGTGAAATGGTTAGAAGCGACCAAAATGCCCTTCAGACCCATTGTGAGAAGAATGGAAATTATCTCAATCCTCTCATAGAGCCAAATACGCGAGGAATATCATAACAAAACTCCCCAAACCTCTAAATAAGCTTCCACACCCAGAACGTTAAAAATCAAAGAACACTTTCAGAACCGCTGGTTAAGCTATGCTTGATGTATCTATTGCTACAAGTTTCTAATGATAGCTTTTAAGATGAAGCTTTTGTATCTTCTTTGTGCTAAGCAGTGTGAGAGCTCTTTCCTAAGGCTTTCAATGACCTTACTGACGTTCTTAATTTTCTGCTTAGCTATCCTCTTAGTTTCCTTAAAGTGCATAGCATCCTTAAACTCATTTATGTCTCTCTCCAAGTGAGCTAATGCTTCATCTATGCCTTTTCCAAAGTAACCAGCTTCCAGAAGACATCGAGCTAGACCTGTAAGACCCAGCGCATCCAGCTTATCTGCATCCCAAAGAATCATAGCCTCTAATGTCTTAAGCTTTTCAGGCATCTTCGTGTGATGTAGGAGTATGGCCTCCTTAACCTTCTTTATCTTAGAGATGGGATATCTTCTCTTTTGCAGGAATCTTTCCGCGAGCTCAGCGCCTCTTTGAGAATGATTTTCTTGTAAATACCCCCTCTCAGCATCGTGTAGAATACAGGCAAGCCTTACCACTTCGACGTCGGCACCATACTTTATCGCCAGTTGTGTGGATAAACTTAAGACCCTTTCTGTATGACTCCAGTCATGTGATGGATCAGTGTTAAGTAACTTCGACTTCGCTATATCTTCTGCATCCTTTTCGGTGAGATATCTAAGTACAATTTTTGGAATAACTGTTATATCCGCGTCCCTTACCAAGTCGTTGTATTCTATTTTGTTAATTAAAAGTGGTACGTTCATCTCATCTGAAGTTATGCCTCCATGGCTTCCCCTAAGTTTTTGCTTACTAAACTCGTAACCGCCCCTAGCAACAACGACTAAATCACCGGCTCTTGGGTTAGATAGCCTTATGCGGTCTAATTCTTCATGGCTTAGAACAAGTTCTAGCCTGTCATCGGACATCAGTAGCTGCTTAACCCTACTTATGTCCCTCATATCAACATAAACATGAGCAAATCTGTGTGATGGACAGACTTTAGCACCCGTTTTCTCCAAAACTTTACTCAGGTCAACATTACTATGTACTGAGGTCATGCCATGATCCGCGATGACTACCAAGAGATGATCGGAGTATCTTTCATTAAGAAAAGATTCAAGTTGCCCAATTAATTTATCAGCATCTTCCAATATTTTCACGGCTTGTCTGCTGTCTGGCCCGTACCTTTCAAGTATGGCATCGACTCCGGGAAAGTTTATGATGATGAGCCTGGGCGAGTACGTCTTCAATACCTCTATAGCCTTCTCAGTAGCGTATCTGTCTTGTTCCCAGACATCTCTCTCTTGAATTTCGCTCTTAGAGATAACGATGTCTGCTCCACGTGTTATCGGCTCACCGACTGCCGCTGTGATGCCGTCAACCATCTCGTAAATCGTGTTTTCGGTTATGAAGGAATTAACATCATAGAAATCAAAGTCGATAATTTTATCCGATTTCCTGTCATAAAAGCAATTCCCAACTATTCCATGGGTTGCTGGAAATTTTCCAGTGATTATAGAGCAATGTGCACTATAAGTTACAGTGGGATAAACGGACTTACACTTAAATGTTGCCGTCCCTTTTTCTCTAATTCCGTCGAGCACCGGTGTGTGAGCTTTCTTTAAGCAGGGCACACTACATCCGTCTAAAACAACGATAACAGCCACGTATTCGCCCTTAACATCGATCAAGTAACCACCTCCTTAAAACTTCCCTCAAGATAAATAGGAGGAGACGATAAAAATGTTTCGATCATTATTATATTTCTTTAAGGAAACAATATTCCATTCATTGATATTAATTAACACCGAAGATTTATCTCCTGGATGTGCGAGCAGGTCGAGAATAACAGGAGAGAGTTTCGAATTATATTGAGGTTCAGGCGCTAATCAAGAGGTTCGTTAAGAACAATCACGACGCTGATCCAAGGGGAATTGGCTGGTTAGCATGCTACGATCCGAGGCTTGAGTATTCAGAGATATTACGGAGATTCAGAGAAGCCTACCTTAGCCACAGGTGAGGGAAGGAGGAGGTCGGGGAGAAAGGATACGACGAGGAACTATAGTTTAACGAATTATACGATTATCTACGGGAGCGGCTCAAGGAATCGCCAAAGGGTCTGAGGAAGCAGTTATTGATAGAGCTTCAGGCGGAGTTCTCTACGAGGATCCGAAGTCTTACATGACATGGCCTCTTAGTCGGCGGGAGGGCGATGATCGCGATGGATGCGGCTGGGAAGTGAGGCTGACTCGCCATCGAGGATCTCGATCCGATACCGGATGGAGGATAGGGGGTAACGAGGTGGAGGCTAGTGTGGCGTAGAAAACCTACTAAAAGAACGGTCTTTAAGCCGGAGTGATTCGAGCCTTATTCAGTCAACCTATATCTCGTGAACTTCCCTACACATTATAAGCGTTCACCTCGATAACACTCCTATTCATGGTTGAATTTCCTATCCGAAGCATTGTGATCCTATCCTTTAATGTTTTAACTGTCAGAACACCAAAGAGGACTATGACTAAACATTGGAGCTCTTCCTTTTTCGAACACTATTATTTTCTCTTTAAACAGGCCATGGTTCCTACGCTTGTGTTGGGCTAAATATTTGTTTTGGGGTCTAATGTCGTCATTTACCAGCATCTTCACGTCGAATCCTACATCTTCTCCAATCTCTAAAACAGCGTCTACAAGCGACTTCTCTTCACCATTTTTCACTTTAATGTCTCCGAGGACTAATATACATGCCTTGTTCCGTTTAAGAACCCGATAAATTTCTCTTAGGAAGTCTTTCATGTGTCTCAGATATATACTAAGAGAGGATGTTTGAGTTAATTTCTTTTCCACATCTTTGTAATCATAATTGAGAAACCACAACCGGAGCCAGTTATCCCAAGCGGTTGTCAAAACATTCAAGTAGGGTGGAGAGGTAATTACTAAGTCCACGCTCTCATCCTCTAATCCAAGGTTTTTGCTGTCATGGTTAAAGGCTTGGCCTCTAACCGGAGGTACTCCTCCCGCTAGAACTCTAAGAGCCTTCTTTATAAGGCACTCAAAAACATCCCTTTTAGGTTTTTTCAGCCTATGTTTCTTAATGTACTTTTCGATATAGTTTGGCGACATAGAAAATGAGTGTGAACATTTGACACTTAAATGGTATTCACATGGCCCGTGTAGAATTCCCAACATCAAGCCCTTAATGAACATTGAGACATCGTCAGATTTGTCAATAAGACATTCTCTCACAAGGAGAATCTGTTTTAGTGTTTCTTCATGGTAAAACACCCTAACCTCGTCGGAGACTTCATTAAGGTCTATATGACTTGTGGTTTTTCTAATCAAAGCTCTTGTGGCATTAATCCATTTATAGACGTCGTTTAGCGTCGCGGGTCTGACTTTAGCATGTGTGGCAACGAACGCATCTGGTGCGAGGTCGTTACCAATACCGACCCTCCCGGTTAAGCATGCCTCTAGCGGGGCCGTGCCCTTCCCACTAAAGGGGTCCAACACCGTATCTCCAGGCCTTGAGAACTTAATAATGAACCAGTGCGCTAAAGCCGGCGGAAAGGATCCTATCCTGGAGACCATCCTATGTAGCGGATGTCCCCATCTGATTGGTGCGATCTTCCACGAATCTTTAATGTCATAGCTTGAAACCGTTAAACATCTCGTAATCGCCATTTTAAGTCGGTGTATCGCTCAATGAGGTAGGATTTAGGAGACTATATTGGTGGAGTCTGATTTATCTAATAGATGATTATCGAATTATTACCGTGAAAATACATGTGAAAAGGATGAAAGGGGATTATGTGATAGCGAGGCGTTTTAGCTCATCGCATAAGATAGCTGGAACTGATGAGATTCCTTTCCTATACCGGTATACCATTTTTGGGTGCACTTTCAAGGCGACAGCGACGTTCTTCCAGCTTTTTACCTTGTTCCTCGCCTTTTCGAATAGGCCAATGATTTCTTTGGATGCTAGCATCCTGTCTCCAGATATCTTCTTGCCGGGCTCCCTGATCCCCATCTTCGATGTCGGGTACTTTACCACATTCACTTTCAGCTTGTTAACATTGATCGCTTTAAACCTCTGCAGCTTTCTAATACTTTCTTCTCGACCTATACTTAGAGTCCACGTCGCTGTGACTCCATTTTTATTGATGTTGATCCTCAGAAACCTCAATGTATGATCTATCTCTAAGTGTGTCAGTATTCTGCTGACACCATCTAAAACATTGCATCTACTCCTTGTTTCGACCTCTTTTATCAATTTGATGGGAAGGATACGTTTATAGATGCAGGTCACGTTTTTATTGTTTTCACGATAGTCAACGTTGAGAAGGGCAATGACCTCCTCCTTGGTTCTTTCTGAGACACCTACATTCATGTCGATCTTCAGGTTCAAGTCTTCGGTCCTCTCATATTGATAAAGATAACCCTCATCCTTAAAGATCGCCTTGAGGAATCCTATCATATTATCCTTGGAGCTATAAGCGAATGGCGGAATTCTTGGATTAGTTAACGTTTTTCGTCCTGGCGGTAGAAAGCAATGAATTACGTGTCCCACCGTATGTCTTGAGCACACCTCGACGTTTTTGGCTCTTGAATATATTTTCGGCTCAAATCCGAAGAGCTCCTTATGTAGGTTCGCGAAATGTTGAGCGTCTTCGAGTTTGCCTAAACTAGTCGTGTACCTCACTGAATAGTAGCGCCGTTTCATATGATACTTTTCATCATAATAGTCGAAGAACTCGAATGAACCATCACCAAGTATATGACCGATTAGCTCCGAGAAGAGGCTCTGTAGTTTCGGCCTTTCAAGGAAGATCCTCATTAGCGTTGCAATAACCCATTCAATGGTGTCTCGTCTACATCTAAGGCGCTTGAGTTTTCTTGGAAGAATTTTGATCAAGCACTCAATACAATATGGTTCTACAAAAGAGACAATGGGTTCTTGGTGACATAGTGGACATCTCGCTACATTATAAGGTGAAAGCTGTTCAAACATCCACTATCACCTTCCCATCTCCCCGTGGAGATCTCGTCTTCCCCACCGGTTTACGGCCTTCTCCAATACCTCATATATCTCGTTCTTAAGGAAAATAAAAGGGTTTGAGACATAATCGAAAGTGGGCATGCCCAAACCTTTCATAGATATTCGAATAAGAAGCTTGATGGGTTTGAAAGGGCGATTAGGGAGCTCATTTAGGATCTCTAGGAGCTAGAACTGCTTTAAAAATGTCTTTCCATTTTCCAGATCTTGAAAGTAAGAGTTAGAATTTCAGCAAATCATAGTTTTAGAAATGGGTCTTCAAAGAATCTAAGTCTAAGCTTTATTAGAGGTCTGCATGTTGAAGTATGGTGGTGAGGTTATCACGAGATCTACGCTCTCATCTTCTATCGGCAAACTCCTCGCGTCGCTCATGTATGCGAATCCTTTAATGGATGGAATCCCATCCCTGAACACCCTCTCGACCTTGATCCTCAAACACTTCAAGACATCCCTCCTAGGCTTCTCGATCCCATTCTCCTTAACATATCTCTTGATGTATCCGGGTGCCATCGAGAATGAGTGAGAGCATCTAACGCTTAGGTGGATCTTAGTCGGGCCATGGAGTATTCCAAGCATCAACGCCTTGATGAAGTTCGCCAAATCCTCGTCATCAATCTCATCTATCAGGTCTCTGATGGCGAGAATCTGCCTTAAGGTGTAGTTGCTATAAAATGCCCTAACATCTTCATCGACCTCCGACACATCGTAGCTTGATGGATCGAGCCTCCTCTCAGCATAATCTATCCACTCAAGAACCCTCCTCCTCGGGACGGGTCTAACCTTAGCCCTCGTTAGGACATACGCCTCCGGAGACAGATCATTCCCAACCCCTATCCTCCCATTAAGACATGCTTCAAGTGGCGCCGTCCCCTTACCGCTGAATGGATCCAAGACGATATCTCCGATCCTAGAGTATTTCATTACGAAATAGTGGGCGAGGGAGGGTGGAAAGCTCCCAGTCCTAGAGCAGATCCTATGTAGGGCTATTCCCCACCCATCTCTAGCATACTTCCAGGAATCCCTTATCCCATAGCTCAGGATGTATCTGTATCTCCCCAATGCGGTTAAGGTCGCTGAGCAAATGGTTTTAACGGTTAGCCTCGATCAAATGCAAAATAATTCTCTCAGAATACAGGGCAATGAACGAGGAGATTATTTGCTGAAATTCATGTTATCCATTCTAATACGTGATGCGGCGGGAACTCTCGATTAGATAATCTTAGAGAATTACCTTAAGATTCTGAGCATTATTCAAGGGAGGTCATAATG
>Ga0190367_1002073_pt1 | contig 10711 bp, 13 predicted proteins | sample 4872181011_MG_FD_171838 | JGI IMG/M metagenome (GOLD analysis project Ga0190367, IMG submission 171838) | Hydrothermal vent microbial mat bacterial communities from Southern Trench, Guaymas Basin, Mexico - 4872-18-10-11_MG | ecosystem: Environmental > Aquatic > Marine > Hydrothermal vents >... | reverse complement strand
CATTTTACATATTAAACTTTGCAAATGCTTATATTTAAATTATACAAAAATGAACTTATGGAATATGAAGATGTAGTTAGGACAGTTGTAGATCTATTTAAAAGAGCTGAAACAGAATTGGGAGAAGATGTTATTAAAGCATTGAAATTTGCTTATGAGAACGAGGAAAATGAAGTAGCAAAGATGAATCTAAAAAATATACTTGAAAATATAGAGTATGCTAAGTTAAATAAAATTCCGATTTGTCAGGATACTGGTTTACCCATAATTTTCGTTGAGATTGGAAAAGATGTTTGCTTGGACTTCGATTTAAGATCTGCGATAATTGAAGGAGTTAGAAGAGCTACTAAGGAAGTACCTCTGAGACCAAATGCAGTACATCCAATAACTAGAGAAAATCCGGGAGATAATGTTGGGAAGGAGATGCCATACATAAGCATTGATATAGTTGAGGGTGATGAGTTGAAGATTGCAGTTATGCCTAAGGGAGGTGGAGGTGAAAACTGCTCAGCCTTAAAGATGATGCTACCACATGATATCGATAAGATAAAGAGGTTTGTCGTTGAAGTTGTTAAGAATGCCATGGGAAAACCTTGCCCTCCAATATTCATAGGTCTTGGTATAGGTTCTACTTTCGATGGTTGTGCTAAGCTTGCCAAGAAAGCACTTTTAAGGGATGTCACTGAAATGAACGAGTTTGAAATGGATATACTTGAAGCTGTGAATGATTTGGGAATTGGTCCAATGGGAATGGGTGGAAAGTTTACAGCATTGGCAGTTTTGAGTGAAGTTGGGTATACTCACACTTCATCTCTACCAGTAGCTGTGAACATTCAATGTTGGGCTAACAGAAGAGCTTTTGCAGTTTTGAGGTGATATCATGGAGTTGAAAAGTCCAGTTAGGAGAGAAGATCTGAAGAGATTTAAAGCTGGAGAAATTGTTTACGTAAGTGGTGAAATAATTACGGCAAGAGATTCTGCACATAAAAGAATATTGGAATATCTTAGGAAAGGAATGGATCTACCTTTCGAATTGGATGGTTCAATAATATACCACTGTGGTCCACTTGTTGAGGAGGGAAAGGTTATAGCAGCTGGACCTACAACTTCTGCAAGAATGAATGATCATACAAAGGAGCTTTTGAATTATGTGGAATCAATTGCCATAATAGGTAAGGGAGGTATGAACATAGATTTTAAGGGTAAGGCAATTTATTTGGCTTACACTGGTGGATGTGGTGCCCTTGCAAGCAAATCAATAAAGAAAGTTAAAGATGTGCATTGGTTGGACTTGGGAATGCCTGAGGCTGTTTGGGTTCTTGAAGTAGAGAGATTTCCGTGTATTGTTGCAATAGATATTAAGGGGAATAACATTTACAACGAAGTCAAAAAGAAAGTTGAGGAGAATTATAGGAGGTTGATGGAAAAAATTTAATTCTTTGCAGTATAATATCTAATGCCCCAAGTGGGATGAGGGGGCTGAGTGAGCATAAGCTCTCGATGAAGCAACTTGCGAACTTGGGGCAACATGGTGTCGAGACGTCCCCTTCGGAGAGAGTATAGGCTTTCGATGATGTAGGGGCAACCCCGACACCGTACAACCCCGATGGGTCAGCGGTCTTGAGTGAGCATTTGCTTACGATGATAGACCGTGTTAGCATTCGGGGAACATTTCAAAAATTGCTCTTGCAATCTCATAATCTTTATCATCGTATATAACTAGAGCTACCTCTTTAACGAATTTTGCATCCTTAGAAAAATCTTTCACAGCATGTAGGAAAGTTTCTACAACTTTCTCCAACGGACAACCATAAATTCCAGCACTTACTGCTGGAAAGGCTATAGATTTAAGTCTGAGTTCCTCAGCCTTTTTTAGAGGAGCTAAGAAAGCCTTATATAGTTTTTCTCTAATTTCATTGTTCCAAATACCTCTACAAATTGGTCCAACTGTGTGAATAACGTATTTAATTCCTATCTCTCTGAGATTCAATGCCGAAGTGACAACAACTTCACCATGATCTAAAAAATCTTTACCCAACTGTTCCCTCATGGCAATCTTGCTTATCTCAGTGTACTTTTGATGATCTCCCACACATGCCCTAGCAATGGCTAAAGCAACACCTCCTCCATGCTCAAGATATTTATTTGCAGCATTTACAATAGCTTCAGCTTTGTACTTTGTTATGTCACCCTTTGCAAGTTTAACTTCAACATTCATGAGAACGCCGGGGGTGGGATTTGAACCCACGACCCCAGAGGGGAGCGGCTTAGCAGGCCGCCGCCTTACCACTCGGCAACCCCGGCCCAATATACTATAATTTACAACAACTTTTAAGACTTTTGATAAATCAAGCGAAAAATTTAAATATCATTTTTACTAACTAAATGTTAGTAGAAAAAAGTTAGGGAGGTGATGATATGATATTTGATCCATTTGAGGAAATAAAAAGAATTCAGGAGAGGTTGAACAGGCTTTTTGAGGACTTTGAAAGAATTAGCCCAAGAGTTGTTAGAGTTGAACTACCAGTTGATGTCATAGATGAGGGAGATCAGATAAGAGTTGTTGCAGATTTGCCAGGATTTAACAAGGAGGATATAGAGGTATGGGTTGAGGATAACGACTTGATAATAAAGGCTGAAAGGAAGGAGGAAGAGGAGGAGAAGGAGAAGAATTACATTAGAAGGGAAAGAAGGTATGGTAGAATATACAGAAGAGTTGCACTACAGACAGATGTCGATTTTGAGAACGTAAGAGCAAGCTACAATAACGGTGTGCTTGAAGTAATAGTACCAAAGACAGAAAAATCTAAGAGGAAAATGATAAAGATAGAGTAATGCATAGGGAAGGACATGTTGGATTAACATTATTATTTTTTTCTGTATTCAGTTATATCCTCAACTTTTGGAGTAACATTCTCTTATTCATTGCATTGATATTTTCTGTAATACCAGATTACGACATATACCTAACTGGCATGAGAAAGACATTCAAGATTTTAGCAATTGTATCGACAGTTCTCACAATTCCAATTTTTTTATATCAAAACTTTACATTACTTATAATTCCCATTTCATTATACCTATTATATCTAATGAGTGAACATAGAGCATTTTCCCATACATTGGCATTTGCCATATTATGCGGTACTTTTATGGGTTTCTTTACACTTAAGGTGTTTGGAGATTTTACAGTAGGATTTTTTGGTTCTTTTCTTGGAATTTCATCCCATATAATAGGAGACTTGCTAACTTACAAACCCTTTTCACCACTATACCCTTTCTATAAACGTAAAATTGCTTTTAAATTTATCAAATCCTCAAATCCCATTGCAAACAAATTTCTCTTAATATCTGGTCTCATAGCATTGATTATCCTTTATAAAGGAGGAACGATTTTAAGATGTGCAATCGATCTTATTCGATGAAAAGATTGTTGATTTTCATTGCACTTGCATCGATCTTAATGGGTTGTATGAATGTAGAGGAAAACCCCAGTTTACCTTCTAGCTCCAAGATTGATGCTGTAATACTGAAGGAAAATGATACATACAAACTTTACATTGTATTTACACTGCCAAATCCCTGTCATAAGATTGTATACAAGGGTCTAAAGGCATACAGTGACAAAATATTGATATACTATGAATACATTCCTCCTAAACCAGATGTTTTCTGCATACAAAAAATTGAAGTATTTAATACCACTGTAAATCTTGGAAATCTTAGAGAAGGTTCTTATACAGTTTACATATACGTTAATGAAAAAGTTGTCAAAAAACTACAGTTTTATGTCAGCAAAAATCGATAAATGACGAATGAAAATTTTTATTTAATCGAAGTTCGTTTTCAATGCATGGATGTAGTTGTGATGGGTGTAGGTCAAACCAAGTTCGGTTCTCATCCAGATAAAAGCCTACCAGAGCTTTTTGCTCAAGCCTTCTTCGAAGCTTTTGATTCATCAAATGTAGAATTAAATGAAATTGAAGCAATATATATAGGTAACTTCGTAGGTGAGATAACGGACGGTTCAGCAAATTTGGGTGGATTTATAGCGGACGAAATAGGAATGAGTGGTGTTCAAGCTATGAGATACGAATCGGCATGTTGTTCATCTGCTGTAGCTTTCAAAGAGGCTTATCTGGCCATAAAACATGGTATATACGATTGCGTTTTGGTTGGAGGTGTTGAAAAGCTGAAATCAGCCGGAACAGGTATAGGAACGAGAGCTTTGGCAACAGCTTTGGATGGAGTTTATGAGGTCAATACTGGTTTGACATTTCCCGGTGTATTTGCATTAGTTGCTAGACTTTATTCAGAAACTTACGGAATTTCTCTTGAGAGGTTAAGGGAATGCATGGCATACGTTTCCATTAAAAATCACAAATTCGGTGCTAAAAATCCGAAAGCCCAATTTTACAAAAAGCTTGAAAATTTAAAGGTTGAAGATGTTTTGAATTCAAAGATGATATGCTCTCCTCTAACACTTCTAGATTGTTGTCCGATGACAGATGGTGCTTCTGCATTAATATTGGCTAGCGAAGAATTTGCAAGAGAGAGAATTGATGAACCAGTTTACGTTAGGGGAGTTGGACAAAGTTCAGCTGGAAGTTTGTTCAGACAAAAGAGTGCTATTATCAAAGCTTTACCGAGGAAAAAATCTTCAGAAATTGCTTACAAGATGGCTGGATTATCTCCAAGGGATATTGATGTTGCCTTGGTTCATGACTGTTTCACAATAGCCGAAATAATAGCTCTTGAGGCAATGGGCTTCTTTAAATATGGTGAATGTGCAATGGCTACTGCCGAAGGTTTGACAGATATTGATGGTGAAATTCCAGTAAATGTAGATGGTGGTTTGATTGGAAAAGGGCATCCAGTCGGTGCAACAGGAACTGCACAGATATATTCTGCTGTAAAGTTGTTGAGGAATGAATTGGATTTTGTTAAGGTTAATGCCGAAAACGTTATGACAGATACACTTGGTGGTGATTTTGGAACTCTTGTAAATGTAATTTTAAGTATTCATAAGAGGTGATAAAATGTTTGTAGAGTTTTTCAATGAGCTTTTAAATGGCAAATTGATAGGTTTAAAATGTTCGAATTGCGGAACTATAATATGTCCACCGAAATCAACCTGTGATAATTGCAAAGGAAGAAAATTTGAAAAGGTTGAACTTTCTGGTTATGGAAAGATTGTAAGTTATACGGTAACATACGTTGCACCAATGGGATATGAAAATGAAGTTCCCTATGTCGTTGCTTTGGTAGAATTGGATGAGGGACCTTGGATTATAGGAAGGTTAGATGTAAGTGCTGAGAAAGCTGAAAATGAGAATTTGATTGGAAAGAGAGTGAAAGTGTACGGAAAGGAGTTTCAGGGAGAGATTTTCTATCCAATGGAAAAGAGAGTTGTACCCATGTTCGAACTAATGTGATGTTTAGGAGTAAGCAAGAAGTCAGAGAATGGATATGGAATGCTATAAAACCATATTCAAAATTTCCTCCTCCTTACGGCAGAATACCCAATTTTTTGAATGCTGAAAGAGCCTGTGAAAAGCTAAGGGATCTTAATAAATATAGAAAAGCTAAGGTTGTTTTTGTTGCACCAGATTCACCGCTGAGAAGGGCAAGAGAAATAGTTTTAGAAGATAGGAAGATTTTGATTGCTGTAAAACCAAGAATGAAAGGGTTTTTGATTGTTAAAAGAAGGGCAGGAACGATAAGGGATATGTTGAGATATGGGAAGGAGATAGATCTCAATAATTTAAAATTGCATGTAGATTTGTTCGTTCAGGGTTGTGTTGCTGTTGATAGGAAGGGGAATAGGATAGGGAAGGGGAGTGGGTTTGGAGATAAGGAATATAAGATTTTAAGAGAAAAGGGATTGATAGATAATGACACGATATACATTGTTATAGCTCATCCAATTCAAGTTTTCGATGATTTAAGTCATTTGATGGAGGAGCATGATGTTAAAGTTGATGTTATATTAACACCAAATGAAATTATATGGACTTCAAAGTAAGCTCATATAAGTTTTTATATGTCTTGATGCCATTCTAATCCATTGCGTTCTTGCAGCATAGCTGTAAACTTCTGTCATATAAGCTAAGGCATAATCGTAGTTGTTTATCAGCCATTTTATTTTTTCAGCTAAAGCATTCGGATTTCCTGGTGGAACTGTGAGACGGGGTGCATGCTGGTAAAACTCAATCAATCTAGGAACTCTAGTCCCCACTATCGGTTTTAGGCTACCCATAGAAAGGTGAAGTATTCCACTTACAGAATACTGTCTCTTATCTCTATAAGGTAAAACTATGGCATCTGCCAGAGCTACAGCCCTCAAAATTTCATCACTTGATAAATATCTCTCCATAAGTGTAATCTTAAATTCAGAAGTTTCTATAAGCCTTACAATCTCTTCCTCCTGTGGCTCTCCTGCAATTAAAAGCGTAAATTTTATATCTTTCAGAATTTTCAATGATTCAAAAAGTACATCAAATCCCTTGTCTCTTCTAATAAATCCTGGAATTGTTAGAACAACACCGTCAAAGTCATACTCTATTCCCAAACTCTCGCAAAGTTCTTCTCTAGTTTTACATAGATGAGGATTTATAAGAGTACCATGAGGAATTCTATTAATTTTCTGTGGATCTATTCCCTGAATCTGTAATTCATACTCCTGAAGTGGACTGTGAACTATTATGAAATCCAGCTCATTTAACCATGACTGGAACTTCAAAGTTACATTTGCTCTTGGAGAAAAGGGATGATCAACAGTATGCATTGTTATTCCAACAATTTTAGCCAAACCTTCTCTCTTAGCTTTAAGTAATGCTTCAATTAGCTCTTTATTACTTCCGAATATATTGTACTCGTGTTGAACGTGTAGAACATCAACTTTGTAATCATTTAGCATATCGAGAAGTTTGGAATAATCTCTCTCAAATCTTGAGTAACATGGATAAACTTCTACAATTCCATCACTGTATGGATTTCTTCTTGCTTCTTCAGTTGCAAATACTATAACATCTACTTTTGGATTTAATGATCTCATTGCTGAACTTAACATTTTAGTGTACTCTGCAATACCACAGTGAACTGGCGGATACCTTGAAACGAAACCTACTTTCATCAATTGCTATTACTAACAGAAATATCTTAAGCATTTTGCGCAAAGTCTTTAAATTGGTCGATAAAAATTCTCACCATGCTAAAAAAGATTCTGTATGCTACAGATCTATCTGAAAAGAGTCTAGCAATAATAAATATGTTACCAGACTTCAAATGCTTGGGAGTTGAGGAAGTTGTAGTTTTGAGAGTTATAAATCTTACTAGAGTTTTGGGTGTTGCAAAGGGAATTGATGTTGATGCGTACATAAAGGCAATTGAAGAAGAAAGTTTACCAAAATTGGCGGAAATAGGTGAAGAGATTAGTAAAATTGGTTATTCAGTTAAAGTTATTCCTCCTCCAGCTGGAGATCCTGTAGGAGAAATTGTCAGATTTGCTAAAGAGGAAAAGGTAGACATGATACTGATGGGTAGTAGAGGTAGGAGTACAATAAAGGCTATTTTACTTGGTAGCACTGCGGAAGGTGTTGTAAGAAGAGCAAATTTGCCTGTCATGGTATGTAAGAACAAGGTATCAAAACCATTTTCTAGAATACTTTACGCTTACGACTTCACAGCAGAAAATGTGGGTAGATATGTGAAATTTATTGCAAAATCATGCAATTCAAAAGTAATTGTAGCTCATGTTCTTGAAAAGGGTGAGATAATTGAGGAAGATAGACTCGATCAAATTGAGATGGAGTTTGAAAACATTGATGTAAAGATTGTTATAGGAGAAGGTAATCCACCAAAGGAGATAGTTAAGATGGCTGAAGTTGAGAATGCAAATAGCATATTTGTGGGGAGAGGTAAAAGAGGTATTTTGGGTAGCACTGCGGATCACGTAATAAGATATTCGAAAGTACCAGTCTTTGTTGCCTAAACTTTTTTAGTACTGAATGAACTTCTTCTAAGATGACTCTGAAAAAACTTGAATCAGAGTTAAAAAGAGCTGTTAATACAGCTTTGGAAAACAGGCATAGGTTTATGCTCATATTATGTTCTAAGGATTTGGAAAAATCTCTAAAGATCGCAAAAAGAATTTACAAGAAGTATGAGAAAATTGTAAATTTGGAAGGAGATCTACTAATTGTAGGTAGGAGAAATTTCATTGAGCTTGCTAAAGATTATTTCAGTGGTAAGTTTGTTCATTATAGAGATGTTCAAAACATCTTGGGAGAAACTTATCCCGCCCTAATTTTAGACATAACTCAAGGTTTTCATCCAAACGATCTGGGTATAGTAATTGAGACGATTTCGGAAGGGGGAATGATACTATCTCTTTCACCCTCAATTGAGGAATGGTACAATTTGAAAAGTAAGTGGCATGAGGAACTTGTCAGTGAACCGTATACAGTAGATGATGTAGTTCCAAGATTTTACAAAAGGTTTATAAGGAGAACTTTGCTTTCTCAAGGAATAATAATTTACGATTTGGATAGGAGGAAGTTAGTAAAGCCGTACGAGTTTGAAAAGGTTGAAGAGTCAAGAGAGGAGATAATTTTACCAGAAGAGGAAAGGGAAATAAGTAAGAAGTTGTATAAATTGTGTGCTACGCAGGATCAGGTTAGGGTTCTAGAACTTTTTGAAAACTACTTTGATAGAGAAAAGGAGAGAAAGGCTGTAGTTATTACGGCTGATAGGGGAAGAGGAAAGTCTGCAGTTTTGGGAATTGTTACTCCTTACTTAATCTGGAGGATGTACAAGGTTTTGAAGAGACCTGTTAGGATAATGGTAGTTGCTCCAACTCCTTATGCTGTTCAAACATACTTCAAGTTCCTTCTTAAAGCAATGACAAGAATGGGGATGAAGTTTAGAGTTAAGGAAAGTGGAAGGTTAATTACAGTTGTGAATAGTAAGTATGCTAGGGTTGAGTATGTAGTGCCAAGAAGGGCAATGATAGAGAAGGATTATGCGGATATATTGATAGTGGATGAAGCTGCTGGTATAGATGTACCAGTTTTATGGAAAATAACTGAAGGTGTTAGATGGATGATTTTCTCAACAACCATTCATGGTTATGAAGGTGCTGGAAGGGGGTTCAGCATAAGATTCCTCAAGAGGCTTGAAAGTTGTGAAGATGTGGAGATAGAAAAGATACATATGAACGAACCGATAAGGTATGGTAGAGGTGATCCAATAGAGAAGTGGTTGTACGACGTTCTTCTTTTAGATTCTCAACCAGCTGAAATAGAAGAGAATGATGTGAGGGATATAGAGGAAGGGAAACTTGAGATTGAAGAGCTCAATAAGGATAAGCTTATCGAGGATGAAAGGCTTTTGAGAGAGTTCTTCGGAATTTACGTTCTGGCACATTACAGAAATCGTCCTTCAGATTTGGTAATTCTTTTAGATATGCCAAATCACAGGGCTTTTGCTGTTAAAGTTAACGATAAAGTTGTTTGCTCTCTTCATATAGCTGTAGAGGGAAAGATGGATGATGAAACTATTAAAAAGATTTCGAAGGGTTACAAGCCCAAGGGACAGATAATACCAGACTTGATGCTCAAACATTACTGGGATTACGATTTTCCGAAGTATGTAGGAATGAGAATTGTCAGAATTGCAACACATCCTTCTTTAATGAGGATGGGTATAGGCAGTTGGGCTTTGAAAAAAATAGTTGAAATTGCTAAAGGTGAAGATTTGGACTGGGTTGGGAGTGGTTTTGGTGTTTCTCCCGAGCTTTTGAGATTCTGGTTGAGGAATGGATTTATACCAGTTCACATAACTCCTCAGAGGAATGAGGTATCTGGGGAGCATACAGTTATAGTCCTAAAACCCTTAAAGATGCATGTTGAAGAGAAAGTGGATTTGATAAATGCAGATTTCACTAGGAGACTGATAGAGTATTTGGCAGATGAATTGAGTGATTTGGAAATAGAAACTGCAATAGGATTGCTAAAAAGTTTGAGGAGAGATTTAGAAATAGATCTACCAAACTTTGGTAGAGTTGAAAGGAAGAGAATTAAAAAGTACTTTCAGGGTCAGAGCCTTTACGAGTACGTTTCAGATTTGATAAGACCGCTTGTTAGATATTATTATTCAAAGAGGGAGAGAGTGGATTTGGATGAAAATGAGGAATTAATTCTTGTTGGAAAATGCTTGCAGTTGAAGAGTTGGAGGGAGTTGGGAGGAAACTTTAAGGTTTATAAAACATTGTTGAAAGCTGTACAAAAGATTTGGAAGAAGTATTATGGAGAATGATTGCTATGGAGAGGATAAACTTCGATGCTGAATACGTTGAGAGCATAATAGGAGGAAAAAAGATTACAACCGTTAGAAAGGGGATAAAGAGTTACCCAGTTGGCAAAATAGTCGAATTAACTGTTAATTATAAGCCCTTTGCTAGGGCAAAGGTTAAGAAGGTTGTTGTTAAGAGGGTGAAGGAGTTAACGGATGAAGATGCAATCAAAGACGGGTTTAGGAATAGAGAGGAGTTGATAAGCGCTTTAAAGAAGATTTACGGTGATGTTAATGAGAACGATTTTGTGACAATAGTTCATTTCGATGTTCTTGAAACTTATGAAAAATTTAAAATTTGAAGTTTTTTAATGGAAAATAGTGAAATTCAGATTGAAGGTTTACAGAGTTAGGGGGG
>Ga0190367_1002071_pt1 | contig 10715 bp, 18 predicted proteins | sample 4872181011_MG_FD_171838 | JGI IMG/M metagenome (GOLD analysis project Ga0190367, IMG submission 171838) | Hydrothermal vent microbial mat bacterial communities from Southern Trench, Guaymas Basin, Mexico - 4872-18-10-11_MG | ecosystem: Environmental > Aquatic > Marine > Hydrothermal vents >... | reverse complement strand
CCTAGGCTTTAGCCTTCCTTTGCGACCTCGGCTTCCTTGGCTTATTGGGCTTCTAGGATACGCCGCTTTAGGTATTCTAAGGTGCTTATAGCATAGTCTATGTCCTCTATGCTCCTGAGCGGGATGGTGAGTTGAAGAACCTCCGGGATAATGAAAGCCGTGGGTCTCGGTGGCTCGGGCTTAGGTGGCATGGCCTTCCGCACTCGCTCTATATAACGTTTGCTTTCCTTATAGGCTTTTCGCACCACTTTGGCCTTCTCCTCTGCTTCTGAGTATGAGCAACCGGTGATTGCCTCCACAGCTTAGCACCACGGCATCCAATAAGGCGATATACTAGTAACCCCACCTCCCCCGTTCAACACCCCACATTCAACACCGCACCACTCAACAGAACCCCACATATATGGAGGCACGCCCAGAGCAGCGCCCAGCGAAGGCTTAAGGCCCAAGTGACAAGGACAACGCCCGATAAGCTCACGGCTAAGTAGCGCCGGAGAAGCGCTCAAACCCCCACGAGGGCGCCGCCTTTAAAAGACGAAACGCTTAAACCCCTCAGGTACCAGCCCGAGGGCGGCAGCCCGGTGGTGTAGCGGAAGCATCGGGGGCTCTGGCCCCCCGGGCGGGAGTTCGAATCTCCCCCGGGCTACCAATCTCTAAGCCCCAAAGATCAGAGAAATCAATTATGCTCTGATTTGCTTCGCTGACAAAAGCCGATTTTTAGGGCTATTAAAGTGGTAAGGGACGTCCTTCTCCGACCGTGATCAAGGCCATGCACGTCTCGGTGTGAACTACATCGGCGAAGCTAGCCAGGTGTACTATGAGGAATTTCGTTAGAGCATCTATCTCCCTCGCCCTGAGCTTGAGCAGGATATCGTATTGGCCAGTGATGATGTGGGCTTCCTCTACCCACACGCCATCAAAGCGCCCTTTCTCGATAAGCTTCTCGACCAACACCAGCTGATTAGATTTCCCAGCGATGGGCCTCGTCCTCCTGACCTTCAGCAGGACGAATGCCGTTATGTTATAACCTAGTTTCTTAAAATCCAATATGGGCTTAAAGCCCTTTATGACGCCTTCCTCCATGAGCCTCTCCAGCCGGTTGGCCACGGTGGTCCTTGGCTTGCCGATCGCCCTAGCTATATCCGTGATAGATGCCCTACCATCCCGTTGTAGCTCTCTCAGTATGGCGAGGTCTAACTCATCCATCAGTACGACAAAGGAGGCCATATGATTTAAGCGTTTCGACCACATTCCACTTTTATAAACCGTCATACCATGCCTTACTGTTAACTCATGCAGGCAGGATGACAATAGTGCTTATCTCGGAGTAAAACGGGCAGCGGAACAGGTGTAACGGCCGTGTTGATGAAGGTCCGTATTCCAAAGCCCTTGGAACAGCTATCGGAGGATGAATTGGAGCGCAAAAAGGCCATAAGCAGGGTGATGACGCTCACGTTACGCTATCTGACCCGCGAGCTAGTCGATATGGGCTTTGAGTGGCTGCCGCCTGTCGTCTTCTCTAGGTCCACGGATCCCCTCTGGCCCGATCCTAGCGCCTCGATCGAGAAACGCATCGTGGTGGAGATATATGGGAAAACCGTCAGGGCCACGTTGAGTATGATAATCCACAAGATGGTGGCTTGCTCGCTTGCCTACCCTAGGTTATTCATCCTCTCGCCTAACGTGCGCATCGAGAGGCGGGAGCGCGCCAGAACAAGGCTCCATGCTTATGAGTTCACGCAGCTCGATTTCGAGATCAGAGAGGCGTCCTCCAGGCAGGTAATGAGTCTTGTTGAAGAACTCCTCCGCGGTCTGATTAAGGAACTGAGGAGTCGTGCTAAAGAGGAATTAAGCGTGCTGGGGCGGTACAGGGCCCTTAAGGTACCTGATAGACCCTTCAGGATCCACGATAGGGAAGAGTTAGAAGCTAAATATGGCGAGCGGTGGGAAGCCCTGTTCCCACATGAGATAAGGGAGCCTGCTTGGGTCACGAACATACCGCGTGAGTTCTACGATTATGAAGATCCCGAGACTGGAAGGTGGGACAACTTCGACCTTTACTTGCCCAGCTTCGGCGAGGTGCTCTCAGGCGCTAAGAGGGAATGGCTGTATTCCAGGATAGTAGAGAAAATGGAGCGAGATGGTGTGAAGAAAGAAAACTATCGGGTGTTGTTAGAATTGGCCAGGGAAGGCAGGCTAAGGCCTTCAGCCGGGGCCGGGATAGGCGTTGAACGGTTAGTCGCGTGGATAACAGGCGCTGCCCACGTCGCCGAGACACAACCTTTCCCGAGGGTGCCGGGCATCGTTTACGATCTATGATTGTAAGCGTGATTTTCTTTTCAAAAAGTGGAGCCCCGGGGGGATTTGAACCCCCGACCAACGGCTTACGAGGCCCGAGAATTAGCTTCACTTTCACAGACCCCTCCTCCACATGCTGAACAACCTCAACAGCAAAGCATTTACATCCCCCTGCCCTTGCAGAGCACAGCAATGCCGATAACCAGGGAAATGGTCAAGAAAGCAGTAGAGGAAGCCGTTCTGCGAGCCTATTGGGCTATGCGAGAGCCGGTCGATAGACCAACCGAAGCCCAGAGGCCGAGATACGTGATAGAGTGGAACGAGGATATCAAGGCCAAGTTCGTGGAGTGGATGAGGGCCAACGGGCGTGACGAACGCTATATCAAGGAGTGCGTGAAGTATCTCAATAAATACATGAGGCCGATAAGGAGTCCAGCAGACGTAGTAGCCATGTTCGCAGCCTGTAAGGGCGGCCGTTAGCATCTCGACAGAGGCTTCAGGAACCTCCTCAAGTTCTACCGCAAGATATTGGGCTATCCTAAGAGCTTCATAGAGGACCTCAAGGAAGCCATACCGACTATAAAGACGGGCGTGGACACCTACGTCCCGAGCGAGGAAGCAATCATAAGGACACTCAAGGCCCTTAGGCACGCCCCGCTCAAATACCGTCTCTACTGGTGGCTCCCCCTTGTAACGGGCATAAGAGTTGAGAAAGATGCCATAAAACTGATCATGGAAGCTGACCTAAGCAAGGCTGAACGCATAGAGACGCCCTACGGAGCTTACTACTTCTTGGAGCTCGGTTGGATAAGAGAAACAAAGGCCACATTCGTAGCCTGCCTCCCGGACTTCGTTTACGATATGATAATAGCCTTCAGGGAGAGCGGGGAGAAGCTAACTTGGAACAGCGCTAGGCAGTTTCGCAGAAGGCGGATGCCGCACATAGAGAAACTCGGGTCCATGAGGGACTTCTGTTATAACAAGCTCTTAGAGCTTGGCATGCCTGAGAGCGCCGCCGACTTCCTCAATGGGCGTGGCCCAAGGACCATAGGCGGCAAGCACTACATGGATAAGATACGCCAGATCAAGGCCTTCTACCCACGCTACCTAGCCTACCTTAAGGAACTCAAGGCCAGGGTAGAGCAAGACTAAGCCCCCTATACCTTTTTAAATCCTATCCGGGCAAGCTATCGAAATGTTTATCATAGTACACATTGGGCTAAGGTTCCCCGACGCGGTGGGGATGGGCGTAGCTCCTGTGGTGGCTAACGCCTCAGTGCTGATCCATCTATCAAGAATAGGCCAGGCTCGGTAGAAACCGAGAGGGGCGTTGAAGAGAGATGGATTAAGGTGATGAGCGTGGGGGACAGGCTAGCCGTCAGGGAATTAGTGGTCAGGCACGGCCTCCACACAGCTAATGCTGAGGTCATCCAACTTGCGGGGGAGTTAGGAGCCGTGGAGGTATTGGCAGATGATGCTAAGGTCAGGCTCTTAGTCGAGAGGCGTGGCCTTAAGGTGAGGGGCTGTATGGGCCTGCTCTAGAGGCAGCTAAGAGGGGCTTCTTAAGCGTAAGTGAGGCCAGGAGTGCCCTTAATGAACTCATTGAGAAAGGCTATCGGGTGAGCAGAGAGGTTTTAAGGACGGCACACGAGTTACTATCGAAGCTTGAGAGATGAGCATAAGAGTAGCCGTGCCTGAGAGGCTCAGGGAGAAGTTCATTGAGGATGTCTTAGATATGTATATCAGAGGCGAGGTATCAGCGGCCAGGGCGGCCAGCATGTTGGGCATACCGCTGGCCCAGTTCTATGAACTCGTGGCAGAGAAGGGCACCCCCATGCCCGACGTGCTGAACGAGAGCCTGCTCAAGGAGCTAAAGGCCATTGCCAGAAGAGAGAGCCAGAAAGAGGAGCGTAAGAGTAGCTAGGCTCTCTACGAATCGGAATCTACGAATCGCTTCATAATGATCTCCCCGGAGCGTTCTCCACATCCTCTAGGTCAACCTTCATCGCACTACCCCATCTTGAGGTTTATGGGCTGTCTTAATAGACCCCTTTAGAGTTATTTTTGCTCTCTCAATATGGTCCGGGGGTCTTCGGGCATTGTCTGACGGTAATCTCCACCGGGTTGCTGCCATCCTCAACGCTCAACCGCTTAGGTTCTATTTCTTCGTCAACTCGTCCTCGTAACCCTTCAACATAACCTCTATTATTGTTGCGATTACGAGAAGGGGGCGAGAACGAGGAGAACGAGAAGTCTAGAAAGGGGGCGATGAATATGTGAGGTAAGACAGCTTCTTTTATTAGTTCTCCCCTCATCTTCTGACAGTGATCAGTGGTTGACTGAACAGTTATTTAGTGGCCTCAGAGTTAGGAGGGCCGATGGTGTATGCCCGGAGCGGAAGGGGGCGCCTTAGAGGCCATCGTAGGCCAAGTTGAGGAGTTAATAAAAAGGCGCAAGTGGCTCCGCCAACAATTAGCCGAGCTAGAGCACCGCTACGGCATGGGAACTCATGAGTTCATGACCTCTTGGTCTTCGGGCAAGCTACCGGAGCCTGAGGATCCAGACCTACTATCTGACTTCCTCAGGTGGGAGGCCCTCGCAGGTGAATTGGAGACGGTAGAGGAGGAACTTAGGAGGATGTTGGTCATTGTCCCAGAGGCTAAGGGCGAAGGTCGGGGATAGGCTTTCCTACGTAAGCAAGCTCCTAACGCAGGCGTTTCCCTCTGGCCATGGTGTGATTAAGGACTACCGGATCCAGCCGGGAGACCCGATGACGGGGTGGTTTAGGCTTGTGTTCAGGCTGGACGATGTGGTGGTTCACGTATTCGAGTTCTTGAGCGGGGGAGCCGTCCTCAAATATGCCTACACCCTCTTAGTGAGGTCCGAGAGCATCCTGAGATATGATAATGCCCCTCACCATAAGGAGTTACCGACCTTCCCGCACCACAAACATGTCCGAGGTAGAGTCAGGCCCCTTGAGACGCCCTCAATAGAGGAGTTCGTAAGAGAAGCTGCGGAAATCCTCAGGGAGATTAGAGGCGAGCGAAAAAGGCGTTAGACTAAGACGCTAGTGAATAGGCGCCCCAAGGAACTCCTCCTTAAGCTCTTGTTATCCTCACATCCTTAAATGCTCTCCTCAAAACAAGAGTCTTAGAGTCAGCGTTCATTAGAGAAATCCTTTCTCCTTAGCTATTTCTATTAACCTCTCTAAGTCGTGCTTGTGTATCATAGATGCGAACTGGCCCCACTGCCATCTCCCTCTTCTATTAATTATATAATAACCGAGCCTGAGCTCTTTTCTCCCTCCAGGACCCTCAAGTTCCTCTAAGACCACGGCTTTCTTTGGAAAATCGCTTTGAGCTAACACTATCCTACGCTTAATGACCCAATTTATTCTATATTCTGCGCCCGGCGCCTTCGTCCGAGCTACTGTCTTGGTCTCAAGCTTTCTCCTTAGCTCAGCTTCCGATTCAAAGTATCCATAGTAATAATTCTCTACCATGACGCCCACCCTGACTGAGGGGGAGAGCACCATGAAAGATATAAGCCTTGCCCGCAACAAGATCAGCATTCAACGCTTACTCACAGTGGCTACTGTAGTTTTTAAGGAGGCCCCTTACGGCCATTAAATACTCCATGGCCTCCCAGATATCGTCCGCCGTGAGGGCTTTCACAAGGAGTTTTATAATTTCTGCTACTATAAACTGGTCCTCTGGCTCAGAAGGCCAACAGACCTGAGAATGCCCAGCTTCGGCATTACTTCTTAATGCTCCCTCGCCCGCACCACGGCCCCGAGGGTAGAGAACTCTAGGATCATCCTCAAGTGTTACAAGAGTTCCCGCAGGTTCTTGGCGTCTCGGAGGCTCCTTAGACCTAATCTTATCCATATTTATTCACCCCAGGTGCCTCAGCTATCCGGCCGAGCTCCTGGGCATCCGCTATCCCTCCCCTCTCGTGCATTTTTCATCACATAGACCAGCGGCTCTGAGGGCCTCGCAATCTATGGCAAAGGGCCTCTCATAACAGTAGTCGAACTGATACTCAGCGGTGCTCGTATGTGTTTCATCATACCTTAACCCCCTTCGCAAATTCCAGAGCTATTTTCCTCGCCTCCTCCTTGCTTATACTGGGATGCCTGCCCAGAGCCCAACATAAGCTGATGTAGATTGCATGCCTGTAGCCTTCTAGGCCGGATAACCTTTCACCCCACTCAAATGGAGATTTGACTATCTTCTCGATGCAGGGCGGCAGCTCCCTAAGAGGCTTAACCTCCCGCAACTCAAGCAGCGTTCTCCTTATTTCATCCTCTAAGATGGCTCTATTATGATGGGCCGCTTCCACCAGCTCCTCCAAGTCCGTGGGTTTCCTTATCCAGGCTATCTCTCGGCCATGCTTTGTAGAGATGTTTGAGAGGCCGAACATGAACAGAGGCATCCGGGTCCACACAGCCTTATTGCCAGGATCATCCGGTATCCCGAGGGCTTTCACGCGCTTCTTCATGACCTTCCTTACGGCCCTCTGCTCCTCATACTCGCCAGAGAACGCCACGGGCACTATAAGGTGCGCCTTAAATTTTCCATCCGGCGCCTCGGTGGTCTTGTAGCTGAAGGCCTTTAGAGGTCTCAGCTTCCATTCCAGGCGCCGATATAGCTTCACATCTATCAGCTCATCAATGTCTATGAGGTGGAGGTGTATGCTCCTGCCTAGAGCCTTCACATGGGAGTAAACCAAGTAACTCCTTAAGCCATCCGGGATCTTGCAGAGAGTAGGATGCTCAGGCTTTATGACGCCACCGTAGTTAAATATGCTGAGCGGGAGTTCTGGCGCCCTGATCAAGCATGCGAAATCGGGCTTCTCAAACTCCTCAGGCTTCTTAGGGCCGACCGGTTCTGCCTTTAAGCCTAAGGCCGGGAGCTTGAGGACGGCAGGCTGCTCCTCGATTTCCCTTATGCCCTTGGGCTTCTTGAGGGCCAGTTTGGCTTCTTTATGCTCAGCGGGCATTATTTCTCTGTGCATCAACATGGTAAGGGCTTCCTTTGGGCTTGTGCCGCGGGCGGCGCTGACCATCTTGGCCACGAGCTTGTATGCTTCCTTAAGCACATCAGCGACATCGATGTCCCCGGGTTTGAAGAGCTGCACGGGCTTGGCCCTAAGGTATTTGGGCCCACTTCCCTTCGCAATGTAGTACTCCACGGCCTCGCCCGGCCCGAGCTCGACCCCAAGCTCTTCCCTAAGCTTCCTTGCGGCCGCCAGATGAGGCGTGTTGTGATCGGCGTAAGCGTGGAGGGGCTTGCTGAGCGTGGCTCTCATGCATACGTCCCGGAGGTCGAAATCGCCTTTCTCAAGCTTGGCCTTAGCCTCGGCTAACAGCGCCCTGACGGGCTCTAGAGAGCCCCCGGACTCGAAGAACGCTATGGCTGCGCTCCTCAATACCTCCCGGGAGAACCTCCTGAATTTGCCCCCCTTGAAGGCTGAGCCTTTAATCACGAGTTCTCCCGGGTTATAGAGCATGTAGTTTTTGGCCTTATGTATCAGGCCGTATTCCCACTGGCCTTCTACATCGACTTTTATGAGTGGCGGAAGAGCTCTATTGACGTCCTCCACGAACTCTTCAACGGATAGGTCCTCGGGAATCTGTAGCAGGAGGCCATCAGTATCAACCTCTAAGACCTTGCAGCCCTTAGACTCGGCTATTTCCATGAGTTTCGTCAGTATCTCACGGCCACGCTTGGTTACCTCAGCTGCTCTCTCCCTTGAGTAGAATATGCCATTAGCATATCCCAACATGCCGTAGGCCGAGTTTATCAATAGCTTGAGGGCCTGTTGGTGGGCGTTGAGGCGTGCGTATTCTGGCGAGCTCCTGTCCAATTGCTTAAGCTTAGCCTTGAGCTTAAGGCGCTTAAGGCGCTTCAGGCTGTATCAGGCCGTATCAGGCCGTTATTTGCCCTAAGTGTGGTCGCTTGGGGAGGCTAATTCATAATCGCAGGGGCAGACGGACCTACGTCCTAGTTCTGCACGGCCGTCAGAAGTGTTACCTTGGCCCTGCAGATGTGGTGAAAGTGAAGTGGCCTTCTCTGGCCGAAAGGAGTCTGGTAGAACGTGCCAGACGTGAGCGGGCTGGAATACTTTCACCTCTAGGCCTGCGGCTTAGCGGTTCAGTTCTACCAGAGTGTCAGACGCAGAATTGGCTTCCTTTGGCTGAGCGGTGGAGCCCCGGGGGGGATTTGAACCCCCGACCAACGGCTTACGAGGCCGCCGCTCTGACCGGGCTGAGCTACCGGGGCGCGTAGGAAAGACACGCGTGGAGTCATATAACTCTTTTCCCGTAAGCGTTGAGCGTTAACGCTTAGCCTTGAGGGTTTCCGTCACCACGGCTGGGCAGACGCGCTTGACGCCCGGCATTTCCCTTATCTCACGTATTATCCGGTCCATTTCCTCCTCATCTCGGGCCCAAATCTCGAGCATTATGGCGTAGTCGCCAGCCGTTATCCATGCTGCCTTGACCCAATTGCGGGAAGCCAATTCCCAAGCTACTCTGAGGAGCTCGCCCGGCTCCACGTCCACGCCCGTGAGTGAGACTATCGCGTAACCTAGGGCCCTCGGGTCCACTAAGGCCGTATAGCCGAGGATGATGCCTTCTCTCTCGAGCTTGAGAACCCTCTTCCTCACGGCCACGTCGCTCATGCCGAGTGCCCTGGCCATCTCCCTGAAGGTTGCTCGCCCGTTATCCATGAGCATCTTCAGTATAGCAGGGCAGGAGAAACACCTGCCCGTGGTAGAGAGTACAGCTGATGGAGTCAACGTCGGGATCGGCTCGGTAGAGCATCCGATGGAAGAAGGCCATTACATAGAGTGGATCGAGGTTATAGCTGGCCGCGGGGGCCACAGGTGCTTTCTTGAGCCCGGGGATAAACCGGAGGCTAACTTCAGGCTGGCGGTGACCAATAAAATAGTTGTGAGGGCGTTTTGTAATAAGCACGATCTCTGAAAAACCGAGGTAATTTAGGCTAGCTTCTTCCTGAAACATCTTATTTCCACATCCTGACCTCGACCGGGCCAGGTGAAAAGCTAAATAACATCGTGATGAATGATACCGGGCGATGCACGTGGAGCCAACAGTATTGTCCCCGGAGGAGCTCGAGAGGTATGATAGGCAATTGAGGATCGAGGGTTTTGGCTTAGAGGGCCAGCTCAAGTTGAAAAAAGCGCGGGTAGCCGTAATAGGCCTTGGGGGATTGGGCTGCCCAGCATCGATATATCTGGCAGCCGCCGGCGTGGGTCACCTCAGGCTCGTGGACAACGGCCGCGTGGAACTCAGTAACTTGAACAGACAGGTATTACACTGGGATAAGGACCTGGATAAGCTCAAGGTCGAGTCGGCGGCCGAGAAGCTACGGGAGCTAAACCCGCATGTAAATATAGAGGCCATACCGATCGAACTGGATGAAGGCAACATACTAGATCTGCTCGAGGGCGTGGACCTGGTGATCGATGGCCTGGATAACTGGCGCACCCGCTTCTTAGTCAACGAGGCGTGTGTGAAATTAGGCATACCATTCGTGCACGCCGGCGTTAAGGGCTTTTACGGCCAAATGACCACTATATTGCCCGGGAAGGGGCCGTGCCTCAAGTGCATCATAAAGGGAGAGCCGCCTGAGGAAGCTCTTTTCCCCGTCCTAGGGCCCACGCCAGCTGTATTAGCCTGCCTCCAGGCCATAGAGGCCATTAAGCTCTTAGTCGGCCTTGGGGAACCCTTAGTAGGCCGCCTACTGGTGTTTGACGGCCTCAGAATGCGTTTTGAGGAGATAATCGTCAGGAGAGATGAGAATTGCCCCGTTTGTGGGGTAAAACGATCTTGACCACGCTTCATGGGGAAGCCTTAAATATGGCCCCCTACATTCCCTTACCGAGAGGGCCGTACGCCGGGGTCCCCTAGCCTGGTATGGGGGTGGCCTGCTAAGCCACTGGGCGCAAGCCCGCCCGGGTTCAAATCCCGGCCCCGGCGCCAAAGAAAAGCCCACTCTGGCTGTAGAGCACCGCTCCACACCGGGGGCTTTCGCCTCCGGTCTCGGGGTGAAAGTATTCCAGCCCGATGCTGTGGAGCATTGTGGAGCAAAGCCCTCTCAGCCAGAGAAGGCCACTTCACTTTCACCGCATCGGCCGGGCCAAGAGAACATTTGGAGCGCCCATGGAGCACGTAGACGTAGGCCCGCCGGCCCCTCCTATATTTGTAGAGCTTCCCCGGGCGGCCACACTTAGGGCAGATGACCTCGCCGGTTGGCTCGACCGGAGCATGGCTAGGAACTTGGGGCGGCGCTTGAGGAGCCATTTGAGCCACACTAATGGGTATATATATCGGGACTATCGTTGCTTGACGTTGGCTCACGGATAAGGCCATGATTATTGCCTCCTTAAGC
>Ga0190367_1002070_pt1 | contig 10716 bp, 9 predicted proteins | sample 4872181011_MG_FD_171838 | JGI IMG/M metagenome (GOLD analysis project Ga0190367, IMG submission 171838) | Hydrothermal vent microbial mat bacterial communities from Southern Trench, Guaymas Basin, Mexico - 4872-18-10-11_MG | ecosystem: Environmental > Aquatic > Marine > Hydrothermal vents >... | reverse complement strand
CTCATACATTATTCCCCTCCCGATCTCATAAACGAGTCTTTCTATATCTATGGATACGTCACCGAGATCTATGGATGCAACGATATTTTGGATTTCAAACTCAAACTCCTCCGTGCTTATTATTTTCGCATCTCTCAATTGATTAATGACCCTCTCGACGACCCTAAATGATTCCTCCTCACTCTTAGCCCCCGTGCAGACCATCTTTCCATTATTAAAGATGAGAACGCAGCTCTTAGGTTTCTTCAGCCTAAAAGCCAAGCCCGGAAACACTTCAGGCCTATACTCAACATCGGGAAAAGCCCTAACAATAGAGTGCAGATCGATCTCCTGTTTGACCCTCGCCGAGGCAACAACGTTCTGAATGACTATCTTAGGGAAAATCTGAGCTGTATTAGGCGCCAACATTATTCCCTCCCAAGATATCAAGATGATAACAGCATATATATGACTGACTGATCCTTTTATTTAATTCCAGAAACATAAAGTTATTGGAACCTTATTAGTGAGGATTATGCCTCGGTGAGATATGCATGGTCATCGTTTCTCCCCGACTAATTCACAGACACCTTAAAGAGCCGTCTCTACGAAGGATCTTCCACTTCCTAGAAGAGGATCTTGAAGTTCAATCTTATCTACAAATGGCTAATGTCATGGCCGTTGAGAGACTAAAATATAATGATCACGGCCCAGTGCACTCAAGGATAACTTCTGGAAGCGCCCTAGAGATATTTGATATCTTAACGAGAAGATTCGCCCCTACAACCGTGAGGGATAATATATGCAGCCTAGAAGATGCTAAGGTCATAGTTTTATGTGGAGCCTACCTGCATGATATTGGAAATGCAATTCACCGCACGGCCCATCATATACATGGCTGCATCATCGCAAATTCTATCCTAAATAGACTATTCAGCGAGGCTTACCAAGTAGATCAAGAACTAGCCCTAAGATTGAAATCTGAGATCCTACACTGCATCTTCTCTCATGATGAGAATGTCGAATGTCTCAGCATGGAGGCTGGCTGCGTAAAAGTGGCCGATGGAACAGACATGGCCGAGGGAAGAGCCAGGATCCCATATAAGATGGGCGGCGTGAATATACATTCATTATCAGCGCTTTCAATCAGGAAGGTTGAGATATTAGAAGGTGATGATCGCCCCGTAAGGATCGTCGTGAACATGGATAATCCAGCCGGCATCTTCCAAGTGGAGAGAGTTTTGGAGAGAAAGATCTCCTCTTCCGGCATTGAGGAGATGATCGAAGTAGTGGCGCTTCAAAATGGGAAGGAAATAAAGTCCATACCAGATAAGGATCCTTCCCGAAGAATTATGGGAACATACAGATGAGTTTGATGGTTAATAAACTTTATAAGAAAATGAGGAGCAAGATCCAATTAGTGGCTTGGAGGCTAATTCTCGGCTAGGATTAGCATGAAGATCTGCATTTTAACTTGGGAGTTTCCTCCTAGAATTGTCGGAGGGATCGCTAGGCACTGTTTAGGATTATCAAAGGCTCTGTCCAGACGAGGCCACAATGTGCATGTGGTAACACTAGAGTTTCCGGGAGCTCCGCTATTCGAGGATGTAGAAGGAGTTAAGGTTCACCGCGTACTAATAGAGCTTGGCCATCCAAACTTCATAACATGGACTTTAATCTTCAACCACTTCATGGAGAAGAAAGTTGCCGCTTTAGGCAGAGAGGTGAATTTTGACGTTATACATATACACGATTGGCTGACGGCTCCGGCGGGCATAGCATCCAAACATTTCTTAAATAAACCTTTAATCGCGACTGTTCACAGCACGGAGATCGGCCGTTCCCAGGGACTTCACAATCCCGACTCATTCCTCATCGACGGGATCGAATGGTGGATGACATACGAGGCAAAGCAGGTTATCGTATGCAGTAACTCCGTCAAATCGGAACTCGAGAGTCACTTCCATCTCCCGCCGGAGAAGATAACGGTTATTCCGAATGGCGTTGACATATTCGATTTCGACTTAAATGTTAATCGTGAAGATGTTAAGAGGCGATATGGAATTAGACCGGATGAGAGGATTATCCTATTCGTTGGAAGACTCGTCCCTCAGAAGGGAGTAGACACGCTGATTAGGGCCGTCCCGCACATAATTAGGCAACACAGGAACGTAAGGATATTGATAAGCGGAGACGGATGGTCAAAGGGCTACCTAGAGGAACTTGCAAGATCAATAGGCCTTAGAGAATACATAAAATTTTTGGGTTTCATTCCAGACTCTGAACTTGCAAAACTCATAGCGAGCGCTGATGTCCTAGTCATTCCATCGATCTATGAGCCTTTCGGCATAGTAGCTCTTGAGGGAATGGCCGCTGGAGTTCCCGTAGTCGCAACGAACGTTGGAGGGCTAGCGGAGATCATTGAGCATGACCGCACAGGAGTTCTCGTTTATCCTGGAATTCCAGAATCCATAGCTTGGGGAGTAAACAGAGTCTTATCTGACCGTGAATACTCAAATTGGCTTGTGCAGAATGCTAGGAGAAAAGTTCAGGAGGTGTATAGTTGGGATGTCATTGCCGAAAGGACGCTTAGAGTATATGAGGAAGCTTGTGGAGGATAACGCGAGATATCTATTATCCCTTCGCGTTCTTCTCTAACTCATTTATCCTCCTACCGATTATATCTAATAGTCTGCGACGCAGTATATTCCCATCCTCAATATCATTGATCTTGGAGATATCATCTGCCAGCTCGCGGTAACCTATGACCTGAAGAATCCACCGTTCAAAATCTCCTCTAGCCATGTGAAACCTGATCGATTCCTCGCTTATAGTCCTTAATATCGAGTAGAAATCATGGAGGCTATATGCGGTTAGCCCCGTAGGCTTTGAAAAGTCGATATAGAAGGTGAAGCCCTTCTCAGGTGAGACCCTCCTGAGTATGAGCTTATGGCGAAACTCGGGCCTTTCAGACTTGAGATGTAGCCTAGACTGGAAGTCTGATAGTATCCTAATAAAAACCACAAATGCTTCTACTGGACTGAAGTATGGATTAAATGCGCTGTGAACATCGCCTGAACCTCCCCCCTTAGTGCACATATAATAGAAATGATCACTCGTCTGTAGGTAACGCCAGATCCTAATGAAATCGTCATCTCCGATCGCTTTTATGATTGGCTCCATTTCCTTTAGAAGGTTGAATGAGGCATTCTGCATCGTATTTCCGAGCCATGCGCTTAAATCTCGCTCTAGATCAGCCCATGATACAGTCTCATCTTCAGATACATCTATGACATCTACTGGGTAATGCCGCCTGATTACCTCACTGGGCGTAGAAAAGGATAGATTACTCCACCTTAGAATCTCCCTTGGAAGCCACTCTAGAAAATCGAATATTCCGCTTTCACGTCGATAATGCTCCCCGAAAGTCTCGTAATCTATGAATATGACTATTACATCTCCCGGTGTTGATGCAAGCCAGCATGCATACTTATCCGCTGTGAGAGGCCATTCATCCCATTCTCGAGATGAGAAACGAAAGCCTATATCATCTGAGAGCCTATAATTTCTGAGAAGCAAGCGGATCCTTGAATCCTTCGCCCTATAAATGTAATTCGGCTTCCTCCATCCCAAAATCCTCTCAGATCCTTCAGTAACCACTGCCTCGAAGCCCAACTGCTCAGCCGTTTTCGCTATCCTATTATTATAGATGCACTCTGTATTCTCGAAGACGCGTGGCTCAAAATTAAAGATGTCCCTAGTGGCCTTCCGATGCATCCTTATTTGCTCAATAAACTCCGCATTCGAGATGAAACTCGAAAGAGAATGATAATATGTTTGACAAAGGAGCTCGCAGCATCCCGACTTGACGATCTCCTTAAAAGATTCTAAGATCTCGGGACGCCACATCTTACATTGCTCAAGAAAAATCCCGGAAAGACTAAAGGAAACCTTAAACTTTCTATCCCTGTCCCTAAATTCTTCGATCAGATTTAATAAGACTTCATTTGCGGGCAGATAGCACTCCCTTGAGATGCGTTCAAAGATCTTCCTATTTAGATCCAGATCGAAATATAACTCGAAGAGATCTTCAGATCTTCTTGAAGAAGAGAGTAATTCTCTCGAGAACCTGCGATTAAGCCTGAATGGCTGATGAACCTCAAATATCAAGCATATATCAGTCATATTCCAGGCCTCATTTAAGTGAAGCGCTACACCAATTTATCCCTTCGTAAACCCATATTATAAAACTCCATGTCATGCGGAGGTCTGATGAGGAGGATATCCTCGATGTATGCTCTGAGAGGCTCAGCTACACTCCAAGCTTGAGATACACATCCTCTAGGATGATGAGGTGGATCACCATTGAATATCTCGCTTAATGTTCCAAGACCAGCCCTAAAGATCTCCACTTGAAAGAGTGGTTTAAGGAATCTTTCAAATGCGAATCTCCTCCAGTATGCCTCATGCCCATTAACCTTTAAGAAAGCCGTTATGAATGGGCCGAGCAGCCATGCCCATGCCGTTCCATTGTGGTAGGCCCTATCCCGACTTGAGAATCCGCCGCTGTAAACTCCCATGTATCTCGGATCGTCGGGCGAGAGGGATCTTAAGCCATAGGGAGTTAATAACCTCTTCCATACGGTCTCCACCACACTTCTTGATCTGGATCGATCCTCTACTATTGGAAAGTCCAAATATACCGCGATTATCTGATTTGGACGGAGCGAGGTATCGCTCATACCCTCACATACGACATCATAGAGGTATCCGCCATCCCTGTACCAGAATTTCTCATTAAAGCTTCTCTTTGCACGTAGAGCCAATACGCGATAGTCTTCCGATTGGCTATGAGAGCCGAACTTGTATGAGAGAACCTCCATCAGCTTTAAGGAGTTATACCATAATGCTTGAACCTCAACAGCTTTTCCTTCTCTTGGAGTCACGGGGAAAGAGTTTACAGCGGCATCCATCCATGTAAGTCTCGGCCCATGAAAGATAAGGCCGTCACTATCCATTCTAATATTAAGTGGCGTTCTACCCTCTATGTAACGTTCAATCACATCCTGCATTAGATCCCACAGATGTCTATACACAAATCGATAATTACCTGTATATTTGATATATTGGAGAATGGCATTAAAGAACCAAAGAGAGGTATCGACTGAATAATATTCCGGTGATTCGCCCGCTTTATCTGGAAAGCGGCTTGGAAGCAGACCGTTATCAGAGTATTCGGCGAAGGTCAGGAGGATCTCCTCGGCATCAGAGAATCTCCTAGTAGCTAATGTCAATCCGGGAAGTGAGATAAACGTATCTCGCCCCCAATCTTCAAACCAGTGATAACCGGCGATTATCGACTTCCGTTCTAATTTCCTCCTTAAAACAATGAATGAATCGGCTGAAAGAATGAGCCAGCTGAGCCAATCATAATGTTTAGCGCCAGTCTTGGAATAGAAATCCGCCAGCAGATCTTCTCTGCGACTTCTTTCCTTAGAATATGAGGCTTCCAGTTGATTCCATTCGCCGAATCTAGAAAGGAATGAGATGACTTCCTCTCTTTTGATTCCGCCGGCTCCCAATAAGTATATGAGCGCTCTACTCTTTGGTTGTAGGTTTACTCTGAACATGCCCTTTTGCAGACAATCGTTAAGGCAGCTTTCACCCCGCATATCATCATTCTTAAAGTATATCCGCTCGATCCATACGTCCTCTCCACTTAAATAGACGCCATTGGTTATTGATATGGCCAAGAATGCCCTTTTAGGCGAAAATTCCATGATAACCCCATTTGAAATAGCCTCTATAGATACGTGGAAGTCGCCCTTTCTAGTAGTCTCGTAAAAATGGCGCATATCTAATAGGGGATACAATTGAAGCGTCACATCTTCATCGAGACAGTTGAGGATATCATAGCGTAGTATCACGGCATTTTCATGACGGGGCATAAAGATCTCCTTTTTCAAGTAGACTTCATGGACTTGATAGTAGAAGCTTGGGAACGGATTCATTGCGAATCCCTTGAGATTGCGATATCCCTTGGGGTAGATGGCGTCTCTGAATTGATTTGAACCTAAGGGATAGGCATCTCCACCTATGAGTATCTCCTCATCGATCTTAGACAGAAGTAGATGCCTATTCGTGGGTGGATTAAGCGGGATAAAGAGTAAACCATGAAATTTTCTTGTGTTCACGCCGATTATTGTTGAAGAGGAGTATCCTCCAAGACCATTAGTTAGGATCCACTCGAATCTTATTGCATCATCAAATTTAGAAATTACTTCTGAACTGAAATATATACAGGGAAGACCGTAGTTCAAGATTCATCCACTTAAAGTTAAAGGCTAATATAGCATTCATACTTATGGATTTAACTGTAAGTGCTCAATACCTTCCTCATGCCTTCAACGGTCACATAATATCTCCTTACATTTCCGCTAATACAGAAATTAACGTATCTTTTACTCGATAATTTCAGGAGTTTCTCCCTTACTTCATGAGGTTCAATCGCGGCCCATCTTGATATCTCCTCGATCGAGAGGGATCTCTCAGGGGAGATAGCCCCAATATTATGCAGAAGCGTTAGAAAGCGGATATCATCGGGTATTTCATCCGTATTCGGCATCTTCATCAGCAACCCATAGTGCAGAGCCGTACCAATGATTCTAATTGTATCTCTTTTTAGAATATATTAGATTTTTTCTATTCAACAGCGGATTACCCCATTTTATGCTTATAGACTCCCAGTTCATAATCCCAATAAATCGGCGAATCCAATTAGTTGCTGAGAAGCCTTTAAATTACTGAACAATCCTAAATGCTGGATGAGGAACAATGGTGATTAATTTAAGAGTGGACTCCTACGAGGCTGGAGTGGGTGCAGTTGGCGGCTTAGCTACATTCCACAACAACCTATATCCCAGACTTGTAAATAGGGGGTTTGACGTCAAGACCTTCTCGATGCATTTTAGGCAGGATCTGCCAATTCGGGAGCATTATAAGGGGGTTATCATAAGAAGACCTTCTTCAGACATCGATTTAGATGTGGCCTACGCATGGACATTTGACATTCTTCATCAATATGGAATAGATGTTAGCTATCTTTCCCCCTCGGAGATATATGCCGTTCCAAGATATTTCACGAATTTCGCCGTTGTCCCCTCCCCCTACAGAATGTCACTTGCAGACCTCTTCTCCCCTCATGATTGGATGTCATTTCTGAGAAGTGGACTCTTCGCTTGGCTCCATCCAGACTTAACCCAAGCGATATTTATCCATTCAACGGAGCCGGGAAGACAGGGAGGCCTTAGACACATGAACATGAATGGAACATCTGAAAAACTTAGTCTGAAGGAGTTTGACCTTGGAGATAAGGGATATCCAGGGGCATTCTATGAGGGGCTTAGATTAATAAGGGACTTAGAGTTTCCCTTAACATTCAAGATTCTACGCAGGCTTCCATATTCAGCGTTATTTACCGTAAGCCAAATTCATCGGAAGGAATATCTATTTGGCTTGAAGGCTCATGGAATGCGGTTTGGAGAGGTTGAGGATAGAGTCTTCGCAATATATCATGGCGTAGATACAAGAGAGTATAGGCCATTACCGAACATCGAGAAGGAAGGCTTCAGAATAGGCTTCATTGGGAGATGCACAGCAGTTAAAGGTATGGATATAATACCGGATTTAGCATTGATCCTCATTAAAAAGATACCGGACATAAAGTTCCACATAGTTACGAAGGCTGACCCTCACAATCCAACATACCTAGACCTTGTAAGAAAGATTCATCAAATGAAACTTAACGATGTAATCTTCCTTGACAATACCTTCTATACCGGAGATGAGAAGATTAGGGTAATAAACTCTTGGGATATACTCCTCGTTCCATCAAGATATGAACCACAGGGACAGGTTGATTTGGAGGCGATGGCGTGCGGGGTTATTCCAGCCGTTGGAATGGGGGGACTGCGTGAAAAGGTTGAAGATGGATTTAATGGCATATGGATAAACCCATACGATGTCCGAGAGACAGCCGAGAAGATCCTTCAGTTATACAAGGGTGAATATAAGGGTAGAAAGATGGAGGAAATAGCAGAAAATGCTAGGGAATCTACAATTAAGATTTGGGATTGGGAGAAAAGAGCAGATGCACACAAAGAGATATACTCATATCTTCTCGATGGACGCGTAGATGATATATCAAGCGACCTCAGCGATCTACTATTGCCTAAAGTCTCACAGATCTAGGAACTCTTATTACTCTCCAATCCAATAGGTATTGAGCATTTTATAGAAGGGATAAGGATGGGTAGAATGAGATTTAAAGATGAAGTGAATCCTGAATATGTAATGAGAACTACGCCGGATGAGAAGGCGTTCTATTTCTTTTGGGATATTGGGAGATTCACCGGCATATCTGCACGGAGCCTAGAAGAGTTCTATGAGAAGATAAGCATAGCACCTTCAAAATCTTTGGAGTTTCATTTTGTAAGAGGGGACTTCGAGAGGTGGGTGAGAGAAGTGCTTGGAGACCCTCACCTCGCGAATATGATAGGCTCTATCGACAGATCCCTTAAAGATAAAAAGCTGAGAGCCATGCTGAAGATGAAGATCCGCAGACGCATAAACCAGCTGAGAACTCTCTTGGATGCGCAAAAATGAGTGTTTAAATGAAAGATGACCGATGAACATTATCGAGCGGATTATCAATGTCTAATAATGAGTTAAGGAAAGATTATATTCTAAACCGCTGGGTTGTAATAGCAACTCAAAGAAGACGGAGACCGTCAGACTTTATCAGGGCTAAAAGGGAGAAGAAAGTTTCTTCATGCCCATTCTGCCCCGGCAATGAGGATATGACTCCACCCGCAATCCTAGTTTATCTAAAGGATAATGGGAGACTGATCAAGGACAGAGACCACAAGGGATCTCGACATAGCAATTGGATGGTTAGATGCGTCCCAAACCTCTATCCAGCCTTCACACATCCAATAGATGATAAGAAAAGAGTGGAGGATGAGTTCTTTAAGTCTCTCCCTGCATCTGGCCACCATGAAGTACTCATAGAATCTCCAATACATGATGAACATCCGGGAACTGCGAGAATCAAACAATTAATTCTCGTGATAAATGCATACATAGACAGATTCAAGGATCTTTCATCAAAAGAATACGTGAAGTATGTTTCGATCTTTAGAAATCATGGGTCTGAGGCTGGAGCGTCCCTCTCACATGCTCATACACAGATCATCGCGACATCGATATTGCCGAGAATACTGAAGGAAGAAATGGAAGGAGCTAAGGAGTATCTGAATGAGACTGGAAAATGCATGTTCTGCGAGATCATTAGAAAAGAGAGGGAGAGCCCTCGCTTCATATGGGAAAATAATAGCTTTATAGTCTTTGCTCCCTGGGCGAGTATGCATCCGTTCGAGTTCTGGATCTTCCCAAAGAGACATCAATCAACAATAATGGATATGACTCCAAAGGAGATCGATGATTTAGCCACAACTATAAGAACATGCTTTGGCGCGCTAAGAAGGCTCTTAAGTGATCCACCATACAACTTCGCCTTCCACATGATCCCAGATGAACACTTCCATTGGCACATCGAAGTATATCCTAGATTGGCAATATGGGCAGGATTCGAAAAGAGCACAGGCGTCTATATAAATGTCTTTTCTCCAGAAGAAGCCTCATTAAACTTAAGGAAAGCGATCGCAGAGGAGGAGAGTCAAATATGTTAATAATTCTCTTAGGATAATTTTTGAATATATTTTTGGCGAATCCTTGCATTAGGGAAGGACTAATATAATACATGAGACCTTATAGAAGATAAAGTTTGTTGAAAGAGATTTGAGGATTGCATAATAGGCTTGACGGGGATTCAGGGATACCCTATGACAAGAAGAAATGATCCGACTATGAAGAGGATGAGCGAAAGATTAGGAAACTATGAAATTCCATTAACTGCACTTAAAGATGGAGAAGCTGGAATAATCATGTCTATATCCGGCGGTGGATATGGTAGAAGATGGGGATTTGAGAAGAGACTTGCGGATTTAGGTCTTACACCCGGCACAAGGATCATCGTTGTAAAGGCCGCCCCATTCCATGGACCGATAGAAGTTTTAGTGAGAGGATCAAGATTAGCCCTCGGCAGGGGAATATCTGACAGGATACTCGTAAAGAAGGAGGAGAGATGCGGAAGAGGGTAACAATAGCACTTGCCGGAAATGCCAACGTTGGAAAATCTGTAATATTCAATTATTTAACGGGACTTCATCAGCATATTGGAAATTGGCCTGGAAAGACCGTTGAAAGAGCCGAAGGAACCCTGCATTTTAAAGGTTATACGATAGACATTATTGATCTGCCGGGTATATACTCCTTCTCCACCTATTCGCTAGAGGAAACGATCGCGAGGAGATACATTGTAACCGAAAAGCCGGATGTCGTAATAAATGTCATTGACGCTTCGATTCTGGAGAGAAATCTATTTTTGACATTGCAGTTGATGGAACTTGAAACTCCAATGGTCATAGCATTAAATCAGATGGATATGGCAAAGAAAAAGGGTATAGAGATTGATGTGAAGAGGTTAGAGGATCTCCTTGGAATACCAGTTGTTCCTACAATAGCGATCAAGGGGATCGGGATCTTTCAGCTCTTAGAGAAGGCCATAGAAGTAATTGAGAGAAAAGTCTCTGTGAGGCCATCTGAAATAAGATACGG
>Ga0190367_1002069_pt1 | contig 10717 bp, 10 predicted proteins | sample 4872181011_MG_FD_171838 | JGI IMG/M metagenome (GOLD analysis project Ga0190367, IMG submission 171838) | Hydrothermal vent microbial mat bacterial communities from Southern Trench, Guaymas Basin, Mexico - 4872-18-10-11_MG | ecosystem: Environmental > Aquatic > Marine > Hydrothermal vents >... | reverse complement strand
GCTATAAAGGGGAGAGCTTCTGTTTACGTCATTTTGGCGCCAGACCCTCAACGGAGGCGTATCGTGGAGGACGTGTGGCAAAAGCTCGTCGACCAGTATCAGAAGAAGAGGGGTGTAGGACTGCCACGGGAGCTGCGGAATGAGCTGCAAAGGATTATACCAGGCGGTGTAGGGCGTTTGCTGAAAGATGTCTGAGAGAACCGAACCGCTCGTTCGCGATGTCATGCGACGTACGCTACTGAAGGTTCGCGCGGAGGATTCAGTAAAGAGCGTTATTAAGAAGATGGTCAGCCAGCATGCCGACATCGCTTTCGTCGTAAACAGTAGCGGTACGCCACTTGGTGTGATCACAGAACACGACCTCGTTTATCGGGTCCTTGCTAAGCTCGATAGCCTCAGCTTGGATAAGGTGAAGGCAGAGGATATTATGACATCCCCTGTTATTGCGGTATCAGACCAAGACACCATCGTGAACGCTGCACGAGTTATGGGAGAGTATCGCGTTAGGAGACTGGGAGTAAGGGACGAAACAGGTGCGCTGGTAGGCGTTGTTACAGCAGATGACATCATGCAAGTATTTCCTGACTACTTCGAGTATATCGCAACGTTGGGACGTGCACGCGAGCTTGCGCCACGGGTTACAGAAGCAGAGGAAGAGCTGTTGGTTGGGTATTGTGAGGAGTGTGGGGAGTGGTCTGATAGGTTACGAGAGTATAATGGTCGGTATCTCTGCGAGGAGTGTTACATGGAGATAGCAGGGTTCGAGGAGGAGACCGGTGAGTAGTTTTATCCTACAGCAGGTTCTGGTAGAGGATCTAAGCGATCGCCAACATCCCGTTACGTTTCGAGACGAGTTAGTAACGCACGCGAGAAGCACGTTCCGCCACACGGGAGTCGGGATCTTACCAGTTATAGATAGGTTTAGGCGTATCGTAGGGATCTTACGACGTGAGGACGTATTCCTGTTAAGCTCAACTCGCGCAGTTGCCTACGTACGGGAGTTTATGCGCGAGCCTGTGTACATTGCACAATCCACGGATACGGTGCTAAAGGCGTGCCGAGAGATGCTTCAAGTGGGTGAGTGGGAAGTTCCGGTAGCACCGCTTCCGCTAAAGACCTACTTAGGGGTGCTCAGCTTCAAGCGTGTTGTACGGTATATCTATGATCTAGAACCGCGGATCCTTAAGGAAACTCCCGCGTTGGAGATCGCTACTTGTGAGGACATCATCATGTGTAAACCAGATGAGCGAGTCGACGCAATATGGAGAAGGACTATCGAGAAGCGTCTAAGCGGTATACCGGTTGTTGATGCAAAAAGACGATTGATTGGATTTGTAACGCAAACCGACTTGCTCCGTAGAGGGGTTGTAAGACCTCGCTTCGAGAGCTGGGAAAGACCGCGTATTACGAAAGTGGAGAATATCATGACAAAGGATGTGAAATGGGTTAGCAAGAAAGCTACATTATACGAGGTTGTTAAGCTAATGGTCGAGCAGAAGGTCAGTCGTGTACCGATACTCGATCAGAGAAAGCGCCTAGTCGGCATTGTCGATTTGGAAGATATTGTACGACTGTTTGTTGAGACGAGGAGACGCTAACCGTTAAGAGTCGGCGCGGGATGTTCTCAGGTGAAACTAACGAGGTCTAGCGCGGCTCGCGCTGAACGTGCGCGAAGGGTTCTTCGAGATAGGAAGGAGTTGAAGGCGAGACGACGGACGCGAAAGGACACCTATGTGGAGGGAGAAATCATGCGTGCAGCAAGTCGAGGTGTTGTATCAGTAGCTCCAACTACACCTGTTTTTGAGGTAGTAAAGCTCGTTGAAAAGCACGGCTACCGACGATACCCGGTTATTGATCCGGGGCGATACATTCTCTATGGCATCATAACAGTAACTGACATTGTGGACTTTTTCGGAGGAGGTGCACGAAGCCGGATCTTGTCACAGCGACATCACGGCGACTTCTACTCTGCAATCCGAGAGCCTGTTCGAACCATTATGACTACAGAAGTAGTGACTGTTAATGTTCGAGATGGTGTTCGAGATGCGTGGGAAATTATGCGCGAGCAACAAGTGGGTGGGCTTCCTGTCATCGATGATAGCGAACGCGTTTGGGCAATAGTTACTGAAAGGGACATCCTTCGGTTTGCACGAGATAGAATTCCGGATCAGACTGTAGAAGAGGCTATGACGAAGGAGGTTATAACGGTCGGAGAGCGGGCGCGAGTTCAGGAGGCAATGCATAAGATTGTAAAGACTGGCTTTCGACGACTTCCTGTAGTGAAACGGAAGAAGTTAACAGGAATTCTAACCGCAACGGATATCGTGAGGTTCTTAGCACGTGATAGCTTTTCTCACCTTCGAAAAGGTACTGTGAAGGAGGTTCTTAGAACACCTGTTCGCGAAGTTATGATCGGGGAGGTATACTCTATTACACCAACAGCAACCCTACGCGAGTGTTTCTCGAGCATGGAGGAGTATGGAGTGGGATGCTTTCCGGTAGTCGATCCGGAAACGCAGCGCTTGATAGGAATAGTGACCGAGCGGGATCTTCTGGAGAGGCTTGAGTTCTAAGCAGATAGCTGTTAGGGATTACGCTTCAGCAGAGTATGCGGTATTGCGTGAGAGCGATACTGTCGCGCATCTTCGGCATTTGGTGGTGAGAACAGGTCAGGAGATGTTTCCTGTAGTTGACGATGAAGAGCGCCCTATCGGTTCGGTATCGGTTAAGGACATAGCGTGGCGGATGCTGCTAGGTGGTCCTGAGTGGCGTATACGACCTATCGATGGTATGCTTGTAGGGGAGTTTGTACAGCGTAACGTTAAGGCAGTTCCCGCAGATACACCGCTTCAAACAGCAGTAAGGCGGCTAGTAGAGAGCGAGGCAGATATGCTGTTCGTGATCGAGCCCGAAGGAGGACTTCTCGTGTTCTCCTACGAGGAAGGACTTCATGCTGCAGCGGATCTTCTACCAGAGAGTGTTTTAGCGCGTGAGGCTATGGTTGCAGAAACGCCCAGTGTGCGTCCTATGCATAGCATTCGTAGGGTAATCGATGTAATGAATGAGTCCAGCACTAAGCGGGTTTTGGTGATGGATGGAGATCTGCTAGTGGGTATTATAACGCCTAGAGATGTTCTTATGATCGAGCCCTATGGTCCGGCAGCAATACGTCGTCGTCGCTTTGTGAGAGGGCGTAAGTACGGGAGGGAGACGGGCGTTTCGCGAGGTCGACGCGTCTTATTCGTGCCAATAGCAATAGCAGAAGACGTGATGAGTAGCCCCGTCATATCGGTGAAAGAGGACACTCCCGCACGCACTGTAGCACAGATACTTGCAGAGCGCCACATCGGTGCTGTTCCGGTTCTTGATGAGCGTGGAAAACCGATCGGCTTTGTGACACGCGAAAGCCTAACACGGCAGCTGGTAGGGCTCTAGAGATGTCGGAACCGTATCCTCGGGTTGAGGAAGTTATGTCGTCACCACCCATTACTGCACCCAAGAACATGACCGTCGAGGAGGCTATTGAAAAGATGGAGCGACTTCGGATTACGCGATTTCCAGTAGTGGCGCGAGGGCGTATGCAGGGAATTGTAACTGCGTTCGACTTCATGGTTAAGCTGGGGTCGAGGAAGACAGGAAAACTTCCACCACACCGTATCTACGTGGCGAGTTGTATGACATTAAACCCTGTAACAATGAATCTCTCAAATTCCGTAGTGGATGTCATATCTGAAATTTTGGACCGTAAAGTGGGAGGGTTTCCAGTAGTCACCGATGCTGGAGAGCTTGTGGGCATCGTTACGAAGATGGATATCGGAAAGCTCTGTATCGACTTTGAAGACCCTGTTTCGAAGGCGTTTACTAAGGATGTAGCAAGCGTTCACCCTACGACACGGCTCATAGAGCTACGAGATCGCCTCATCTCGAAGGGCGTTAGCATTGTGCCAGTAGTGGATGAAGCAGGTCGTCTTATCGGAACGGCAACTACGCTTGATGTGAGTAAAGCGCTGGCAGAGGTGCGGAGACGCAGCGATCCGCTTCAAATGGCGGATCGTATTAAGCACGTCACGGTCGCGGATGCGTTTAGCCAAGAGGTACATACACTTGATCCAGATGCAACGGTGGGGGATGCAGCACGTATTATGGTGGATGAGCGTGTGAAAGGGGTTATGATTGTGGACGAAAACCAGTTCGTAGTTGGTCTGGTGCGGCGTGATGACATTGTTCGCTTCTACTACCGTAAAATGGTGCTGACCCGGAGGGATTAGCTATCGTAGTCGATCTATGCATATCTGATGCTCGCGTATACTACTATGGTCGTATTCTAGAGGGAGGCGTTGCTATCAGCGGAGGGCGTATTGTAAAAGTAGGCAAACAGCTACCTCGCGCAGATCGAACTGTATCAGCAAGAGGGCGGCTCGTGCTTCCTGGCTTCGTAGACTGTCACGTACACCTAAGGGACTTTGAGGAAGCGTACAAAGAGACTATAGAAACAGGAACGCGTGCTGCAGCATCAGGAGGGTTTACAATGGTTCTAGAGATGCCAAATACGAAGCCACCTATTACAACGCCTAACATTCTTGCTGAGCGATGGAGAACCATCGAGGATCGTGCATGGATTCCTGTAGGCACGCTCGCCATGCCCCTCAACCCAGCCAGTGTACGCGCCTTTCGAGACCTAGGAGTTCGGTGGGTTAAGCTGTACGTTGATCGATTTGAAAACTGGCAGATGATAGATCAAGTTCTCTCCGCCTGTTGCCAAGCTGGCTTTCTCGTAGCGGTTCATACTGAAGAAGAGGGTACGGCGTCGAGCGAACTTGCAAATGCAGCGCGGGTTCTAACGTGGACGCGTCGAGGCCTTCAGGTTCACATCTGCCATGTTTCACTACCACAAGTAGCGCAGCTCGTGAGTGAGACGCGAGGAGCAACCTGCGAAGTAACGCCTCACCATCTACTGCTTTCCTCTCGCGACGCTGAGCAACTAGGACCTGTTGGTGTGGTACGACCTCCGTTACGATCACCTGAAGCCGTATCGCGTCTTCACATTCTTCTTCGTCGCGGGGCAGTTCATGTAATCGCTAGCGATCACGCTCCTCATACTTTGGAGGAGAAGATGAGCGAGAATCCGCCGCCCGGTTTCCCGAATCTAGAGGTAGTTGTTCCACTCTTGTTAACAGAGTGGATCGAAGGGCGCTTACCGCTCGCTACGCTAGTACGGTGCCTTGCTCAAGGACCTCGTGTAGTCTACAAGTTACCCGGTCAGGGTAGGCTAGCTAAGGGAGAGCTAGCCGACCTAACCATCGTTGAGGTTAACAGAGAGTGGCGTATCGATCCTAGTCGGTTTATTTCAAAGGCACGGTACTCGCCCTTTGCTGGATGGCGGGTTCTAGCGCGTGTGTGGGCTACGGTGGTTCGTGGAAAAATCGTGTATCTTAATGGAGAGTTTGTTGAACGAGCTGGTTGCGTTGTCCGTTAAGCGACTGCTTCTAGACGCTATGCTGGGTAAGCTAGCGCGGTTTCTTCGCATATTTGGCTATGATGTAGAGTATTCGAGGGAACTGGACGATCGACAGCTGCTTCAATTAGCGAAGGAGTCGGATAGGATCCTCGTTACACGAGATGTGGATCTGTACAGACGTGCGCTTATGCGGAATATACCAGCTATCCTGATAACGGAGCAGAGCCTAAGTGGGATGGTTGCTGAGTTAATGAAAGAGGGGTTTTCGTTTGAGGAACAGCAGCTAGCACGAACACGGTGTCCAGTCTGTAACACGCCGCTACGGCAAGCAAGCAAGGAGGAAGTAAGACAGAACGTTCCACCAGCAAGCTTGCGCCGCTATAACCAGTTTTACATCTGTGAGGCTTGTGGTAAAGTGTACTGGCTTGGTAGTCATTGGAGGAACATCCGCAGTACGCTTAAGAGAGCGCATACACTGCTAGAACGCCGTGCTACTAAGTCTCGAAGAGGGAAGGCTGCTAGTCCATCTCGCCCGCCAGTCAGTTGAACACTACTTCCGTAGTGGAGGGAGGGTTTTAGAGCCTCCAGCGAATGTGCCAGATAAGCTTCGAGAGAAGCGAGGCGTGTTTGTCACAATTAACTCGGTTCTAGACGATCAACGCGAGCTACGGGGCTGTATCGGCTTTCCTTACCCAATCTACTCGCTTGTAGAAGCTACGATTAAGGCTGCGCTTTCATCCGCTTTTGAAGATCCGCGCTTTCCACCTCTCAGAGAAGATGAGTTGGATCATGTCGTGTTTGAGGTTAGCGTACTAACGCCTATGAAGAAATTAGAGGTAAAGGATCCGCGAGAGTACCCCAAGCACATTGTGATCGGTCGGGATGGCATTGTGATTAGACGGGGCTACTCTGCCGGACTCCTTCTACCTCAGGTACCGGTTGAGGAGGGGTGGGATGCGGAAACTTTTCTTGTGTATGGGTGTTTGAAAGCAGGGCTTCCGCCTACAGCGTGGCTTGAGCCAGGTACGGAGGTTTACACTTTCTCAGCGCAAGTCTTTGAAGAAGAACGCCCTCGTGGACCTGTTCGTATCAAAGAAGGCGTTCGATGCGCTTAGCGGCGTACATCACACCTAATGGGCTTGGACTAGGCCACGCAACACGGATGCTTCGCGTAGGACGGGAGCTGAAGCAAAGAGGGTGGAGGGTACGTTACTCAAGTTATGAAGATGGGCTACGATACCTGAAGGCACAGAAGTGCGATGTAGTAGCAGCACCTGCATTCCAGCTTCAGCACGTCGGTCGAGCTATTTCTTCGGAGCGTATGATTCCCCGTATTACCAATGTGGAAGTACTGAGGTTCTTCCAGCGCATCGGCTTTGAAATACGAGAAATGAGGCAGTTCAAACCTAATGTGGTTTTATCCGATACACGAGCGACTTCGCTAATTGCCGCTAAGCTACTAGGCATTCCTCGGATCGCGGTTCTTACTCACTCGACAATCTTCATTCCTAGAAGCCGTCGTATGCTTCGAGCAGGAACGGTTGGGGATGGAGCCATCTGCACGGTTTTGCGGCAAGTGTGGCAGCTAGCTAACGCTATCGTGGTTCCCGACCTTCCACCACCGTACACTATTGCAGAGGATAACTTGCCCAACCTACCGCGTAGGCAGACGGTAAAGTACGTGGGGGGGTTGGTTGATGTGCAACGACCACTTCCTTGCGAAAGAGAGCCGCTTATTTTTGTCCCAATTAGCGGACCAATTGAACAGAAGAAGGGGCTGGCGAGGCGAATCCTTGAGGAGCTTAGACCGCTCGTAGAGCGGTTTAGGATCGTGTTTTGTGCAGGTGTACCAGGCGCAAGTAGCACCCCACGTAGGATTAGTGGTGTGGAGTACTATGCGTGGCTGGGTGACCGAGAGCGATTAGCGTTGTTCTACCGTTCAGCGGTGGTTGTTTGTAGGGGAGGGCATGGGACGCTGCTCCACGCTTTACTGAACGGAGCTCCTGTAGTGGGGATTCCAGCACCCGGTCAGACGGAGCAGTACAACAACCTTCGGAAAATCGAACGGTTAGGTGCTGGACGCCTAGTTCCAGAAAGTAGGTTAGAGGATCTACGAGATGCGGTAGAGGAGGTGGCTTCGAACGATGCCTATGCTAAGCGCGCCGCAGAGCTGGCTTCAGTTCAGGACGATATGCCAGGTGTCGCAGGTGTTGTTGAAGAAGTAGAGCGCTTAGCTCTATAGTAGCGGATAAACAGGAAAACCGCAATACTAGCGAGAGCTACTACGAGTATAACGAGTGCGATGTATAGGAGGAGGGTTGCCTCGCGCGCTTCCTCCTCCACTCCTTCCGCGGGTGCTTGAGCCTGTTGCTGTTCTTCTGTAGGAGGTTGTTGTTCTACCTCCTCCATGACATCAGGCACACCGTTCTTGTTAGCGTCGATGGATAACTGGAGGAATTCGGAGAGGTAGTCTGTATCCGTCCACTCGCTCGACCAGTCTTCGTTGGCAGTACCTAAACCGCTCACGCTATCATGAGTAGATGGGTTCTCAGGAAGAGCGGCTACCGATGAGGATCCGGGATCGCGGCCAGCTATTGTAACGATTAGGCTCAGCGAGGGAGGTACGCCTCCGATCGAATCCCAGCTGATAAACACCTTAAAGAGCGTGTCTCCCCGATGGTCAGCAGCGGGTGGGCTGTAGGCGTAGAAGTCTTGGTATGTCCATCCACCTTCTCCGTACTTGCAGAGCTGGGCTGTTTGAATCCCTCCTTGACCATACCAGAAGCATAGCTGATACAGGATTGGAGCTGCATCAGGGAAGCGGTGTAAACGATTCCATGCATCTCCCTCCTCACTCCAGGTGTATCCTGAGGCATTTTCTATGCTGATGTGTATCTGGAGAGCTAGCTCCCAGTCCTCGGGGGCGAAGTCGATTCCCAGGTAAAGGCCGTCGGAGGAAATGAGCACGTAAAGGCGAGAGAGCTGGGCTGGGGGTGCAGGTCCGTTGTGGGTGATGTTAGACGTGTAGAGGAGAGTGCCGTTGGGGAAGTCGTTGATGTTGGAGCTAAGGTCTACGGGTTGCTGGTCGGTTGTTTGAAGGGTTTCGAACTCGCTGAGGTTGAACGTTGGAACCCAGCCAGTAGTGCCAAGCTCGTCCGTTACGGACCCGGATGTTCCGATTGCGTTGATAGCTTGATCTGCGGTCGAAAGCGCTAGATCGCAAGCAGTGTAGGTTTTTTGTGCCCAGTCTTCGCTATCCCAAAAGAAGTAGCAGCTTGTTTCAGCCATGAGCAGGTACCCGTAGGCGCGGTAGAAGAGGGATCTGGCTTTCGATACCTCCTTGCCTTGCTCGGCAGCGGACTCGATTTGCGGCCATGCATCGTTGAAGAGCGCTGTTCGAGTTTCGCTAATTCGACTCCACTGCTGCTGATCTAAGCTGGAGCCCTCCCATATAGAGAGGTCTCCTGCCCACGAACCTCGTTCTACCTGTACGTAATCATCGGGGTAGTAGACGTTGTTGAGATAGTCGCTGATAGTTGTTAGTACTATCCAGTCGTACTCGGTACCTGGTCCGATGCGGTCGAGGAAGTCTGGGAGGAACCACTCGTAGTAGCCTCCGCCCACTTGTCGGAACCAGCCATTTTCTCCATCGGTTGCGATGACCACCAGGAAGGGCTTTGACGGATCGGTGTTGTACTGCTCGATTTCCTCCAATCGCTGTATCAGCCAATCAGCACTAAACCCGCTCATCTGCGCCTCACTAAGCGAACGCTCCCTAGGAACAACAACGATCTCGTAATCACCGTACTTAAGGAGGTGAGGGCGGCATGCGAGCCGGAAGTAGTCGGCAGATCCCCAGCTACCAATACCCTGTATGTGAGAGCTGTCTACGATTACCCAGTCGATGCCGAGCTGAGCTAAAGTAGGAACGCACTCGACGCTGAACGCCAACTCTGAGGGCCAGCAGCCGGAGGGTTCGTATCCGAAGTGTTGGCTTACCCATGGTCGTGCCTTGCTGATCTGGTTTGCCAGATCGATGGAGTCGATTAAGGGGAAAATGGGGTGGTAGAAGCCACCAACAACGACTTCAAGCTGACCGCTAGCAACTACATCACGGTACTTGTTCCACAGACCTTGGGCGGAGAAAACACGGTCGCCGTAGTGGGCTTCGAAGTTAAGTTGCGCAAGTCCATCGAGCTGCCACATTAGTGAGCCCGTAAAGTGAACTGTCGCACGTGCATGGGGATACTGTCTGATGATATCGGGGGCTATTGAGTAGCAGTAGAGGACCTGCTCAAAGATGCTACGGACCGTGGTTCCACCACCTACGTCCCAGTCAAGGTACTCTGAAATCGTATGACCAGGGAAATAAACAGGCTGATGCATATGCCAGACGAAAGCTACGTAGAGAGGAACGCGTTGATTCTGAGCTTTAATGGGTAGGTAGGGAACCATCAATGCAAGTAGAAGGATGATGATGATGGGTAGTAGCGCCCGCACTATGATGTAACACAGGCGGTCTTAATGGGATTTACCACCAAAGCACAATAGTGAACGGGATTCTACGCTGAGTTGAGGCTACCGGAAGTCGTGCTTCGCGAACGACTGCGGCAGTTTCTTGAAGAGGACTTAGGCTGGGGTGATGTAACAACTCACGCTGTTTTAGGCGAAGAAGATCCTGAGGTAGAGGCGTGGGTTGAGGTTGAAGAAGAGGGTATTTTTGCAGGAGCGGTGGAGGCGAGAACCCTTGCGGAAATGGTTGGACTTCGGGTTGTCGAGCTGCGAGAGGACGGATCTCGTGTAGCTCCTGGCGATTATGTTCTCAGAATGCGAGGCCGTGCATCTGCGGTACTCGTGGTCGAGCGTGTTTTGCTAAATGTGATTATGCGAATGAGTGGAATCGCTACGCTAACTGCCGCTGTCGTCGATCGAGTCCGAGAGTACGGGTGTCGCGTTGCAGCTACGCGGAAAACACCGCCTGGCTTTGCTTACTTCGCGAAACGGGGTGTTGAAATCGGAGGAGGAGATACCCATCGGTTTCATTTGGAGGATATGGTGCTTATCAAGAAGAATCATGTGGATCTCGTAGGATCGGTTGCTGAAGCTGTAAAGCGAGCGCGTCGACGCAGTAGCTTTTCGAAGCGAATCGAGGTAGAGGTTCGATCCCTTGAGGAGGCGGTTGCTGCAGCACGTGCAGGAGCAGATATCGTGCTGCTTGATAACATGTCCCCAGAGGAGGTAGAGCGTGTAATCACCGTG
>Ga0190367_1002066_pt1 | contig 10749 bp, 11 predicted proteins | sample 4872181011_MG_FD_171838 | JGI IMG/M metagenome (GOLD analysis project Ga0190367, IMG submission 171838) | Hydrothermal vent microbial mat bacterial communities from Southern Trench, Guaymas Basin, Mexico - 4872-18-10-11_MG | ecosystem: Environmental > Aquatic > Marine > Hydrothermal vents >... | reverse complement strand
AATTGGTGGTGTGATCGCCATAATAATAGCACCACTGGGCCTAGGGTGGAGGGAGGCGATAGCATTAGTGGCGGGACTTGTTGCCAAGGAAATAACGTTGGGGACACTCGAGTTTCTCTATGGTGATGTGGGCGCCATAGTTAACGCGATATCATTACCATCACTCATTGCGTTTATCACAATATATGCATATTATATGCCGTGTATCGCGACAATATCAACAATAAAGTCTGAGAGTGGATCGTGGAAACATACAGCGAAGGCAATACTGGTGAGTGTATCCATATCACTATTACTTGGGTATGCTGTTTTTTCGATATTGTCGTTAGTTGGGTAATGGTGATGGTTATGAATGGGTTATCCGAAAGTGCCGAGAACTACCTCAAGGCAATATATAGACTATCCCGTAACAATGAGTTCATAAAACCAAAGGTTCTGATGGATGTACTCCCCTACGCATCCAGTACAATAACAATAATCCTACAAAGACTAGCAAGCAAGGGCTATGTCGAATATAGAAAATACAGAGGGGTCCGGCTAACAGAAAAGGGGAAAATACATGCCGCAAAAATACTCAGAGCACATAGGGTGTTCGAAGTATTCCTCTACCAAAAACTACTCATGGACATAATCGATATACATGTAGAGGCATGCAAGGCAGAACATGCATTATCCACAAGGGTAGTGGATAAGCTATACGAATTCTTGGATAAACCCAAAAGATGTCCCCACGGTAATCCCATACCCACAGAAGATCTGGAGACACCAAAACTCAACGACACACCTCTAGCTAGGGCAGAAAAAGGCATGTATGTGGTGACTAGAATATCATACGAAACAGTAGACATACTCAGAATAGCCAAAAACCTAGGGATGATCCCAGGAAAGAGAATTAGGATAATACATCTAGACCCAAAACATAATGTAGTGATTCTGGATGTGGACGGAAGAAGCCAGACAGTTCCACTATCTATCGCGAGAGTAATCAATGTAGTCAAGATAGAAGAGTAAATGAGTATTAGCTACTCTTTTTATCTCTGGTCAAACATGACCATAAGTATACATCAGTAATGTTCTATAATTCTAGCCTCCTTATTAGAATGAATAATGATGTAGCATTGAATGCTTTACACCATAAACACGTAGTAATAAAAAGAACTCCTTTAATAACATCACGTTTAAATGATTCTGACCTCTGACAGAACAGTCGCATCATGAAATTCATGTCCACCGAAACGCTGACTATGGATAGGTTTAATGGTTTTATTCGTAAGCATTTTATTCAATGATACCCGTCCAGAAGTTTTGGTGAGATAGTTTTTATTCCACATAACATTCATTGTTAATTAACGTGTATTGCGATTCGAAAGCTTTAAATATTAGCTTTTTTGTCTAATTTTACTAGAAAAAACAAAAGGTGGAGTATGTAGGTCTTGGGTGATCCAGATGGCGAAGAAGAAAGCTGCAGCTGCTGAAGAGCTAACAATCTACAAGACAAGAGTAAAGGCAATTGCCAAGGAGAAAGGTTTCAGGGTGAGCGGCGACTTCATCACAGAATTCGATAAGGCAGTTCGCGAACTCCTAATGAAGGCCATTAAGAGGGCAGAATCCGAGGGAAGGAAGACACTGCTTCCAAGACACGTATAGGCCCAAAGTATTAACATAGAAAAACTTCTCTTTCTCTTTTTTGTTTCACTGAAGGTGCTTGATCCTTACTCATATCCGCGTGCTTTTAGGGCTCCCTCTAGGTTTCTGGCTCTGATAAGCGAGACGAATATCAGGGGTAGGTAGATTGCTAATGCTTGTCTTATATACCTTATTGGATTTCTTGAGAATTCTAGTCCCCGTGCCCTTTGGGTTCTTATGATTTCTTTTGTCTCAAAGTATATTGCGGGGATAAGGTTGTATGCTATTGTGATGGATATCACTGCCCCCTCGGGGAGTCTAAGCCTCCTTAGGAATTCTTCGAGTTGCTCTACACTTGTTGTTGATAGGAGTAGTGCTAGGGAGTATGCCATGGATAGTAGGTATATGAACCACCCAATTTTCTGTCTTATATAGCTAATGAATGTGGCTCCATGTATTAGGTATATGGCTCCTCCAAGCATGTAGACTATGAGAAAGGCGATGAAGATCTCTAATGCATAGCGGGGTGATCTAAGTATTAGACATATCATGAGACAACATAGTAGGGCTATCCCCATATGTAGCACTAGGCCAGTTTTCCCGAAGTTTCCCACCCATATAACCACACTCAAAACGAACGGTATTGTCTTTATGGGTATTGGTGTCCTATGGAGTACTGTGTTTCTACCCTGTAGCTCGATAAATCTAAGTAGATTCATTGTTGCCACCAGTATATGGGTACAACACCTATGCGTGCTAGGAAGTCTCCATTCTCCAGTATTTCTGGATCATATACCCCCACAATTTTCCCGTGATCTATGAATATACATTTTCTTATGTGTCTCCTTAGCCTATATGCGAAGAGCGTGTTATGTGTTGCCACAACCACAAGTCTTGATTTGCTTTCCCTTTCTATAAATTGTGCGAGTTTACTTAGGCCATCAAGATCCAGTTCTCCCTCTGGCTCGTCCATCAGATATATCTGTTGATTCGCGATCAGTACGCTACAAAGTTCAACACGCTTGGCCTCCCCCCCAGAGAGGGTGAAGGGCGACCTCTTCAGGAATCCTCTTAATCCAAAGTACTCTACCAATTCCCAAAATCTATCATCACAATCACCAATATTCTTCAGAATAAACCTTATCTCCCTCTCGACACTAGACTCGAAGAAGCCGTAGAAGGGGTTCTGCCATACAAATCCCAATAACCTCACAAGACTCCTCCTTTTATACTCCCTAAGTTCCCTTCCATTGATGAGTATCCTCCCAGTATACGGCATCAACCCAGCTATTGTTTTTAGTAGGGTAGATTTTCCAGAACCATTCCTACCAAGCAAGAAGTAGAGGCCGGGGCCATCAATACTGAGACTTACATCCCTGATAATACACTTGTTTCCTATGCACACACTGACATTCTCCAACACAATCTTCATGTGAATTCCCGAGAAAAAAATAAAATGACTAATATGTCTCAGGGAAAGATCGGTAAATCATTGCTAATAGCGCGACCCCACAGGCAGTAAAAGCAATGAGCTCTCCAATAAAGACGGAGACTACAAAGCCGATGTATTCTATCCACAAGAATTCACCAGAAATCATAATGACAAGTTCATACCCAACAATCACAGCAATCAGTGCGGAACCGATGATGGATCCTACTAGGGCTATTGATAGGAATGGTAACATTGTGTCCTGTGGTGACCCCCAGGTCCTCCTAGCTATGATCCCTAGGATATAGACAGTAAAGCAAGCCAAGAAATTAGCGATAGGGCCAACTATGAGATCCCATGGTAGGAATGGTGATGCCAGATTGGCGAAGAAACCCCCTATAGTTAGACCTATTAATGCGGATTTTCCGAATCTCTTGTGGAATGGTAGTATTAGCATTGCGTCTGAAATTCTTATCTGCTGGGGCATGTAGGCTAGGAATGGCAAGGCTAGCGTTACAGCAGTGTACATGGCAGCTGTCACACCCACGAATACTGGCGAAATTTTTTCCTCTGTAGTGTACTCCTCTGCTGGTGATCTTTCTTCCCACATAGCACACTCCCCTACACGTATCTATACGTATTAATCAGTATATCTTAAATCGGAAACAAGGGATATATTATATGATATATACTGGAGATCAAGGTGCGTAGGAAATTAACACTAACAGTTGAGGAGTCCATTATTGAAAACGCCAAGAAAAAGGCAAAAAAACAAGGGATATCACTATCGAAGATTGTTGAGAAGGTACTAGAGTACTATGGTGATCCGCACGTGTACTGTTTTAGGTGTGGCATAAAATTCAGGATAGAGGACTCGAAGATATGTACAAAATGTGGCTGGTATATATGCCCAGAATGTGGAGCATGCGTATGCGTACTGGATAGAGATTCAGCACGGGTAGCATTCTACATGAGGAAGACACTCATAGAGATCTTTTCGACAGTAGATGTGTAGTTGGAGGACTCCTCTCATATATCCTTTGATGTCTCTATGAGTATTCTGTTGTAGCTTTTTGTTCTTCTTAGGTGGTATAGGAAGTCCCATGTTGGTGGTTCTTCCTCGGGTATATCGCCAGTATATATCCTTCCGAGCATTACGTTTTTTCTCTCTGTGTCTATTAGGGTTAGGTCTCCAATATATCCAAGTCCGCAGTTTACCGCTAATGTTTCCATGGATTTTTCGCTGGCCAGTACGTGGGTATGTCCAGAGATCCAGAATTTTGGGTTGCATATATCCCTGAGGATTAAGAACTGCTTTAGTCCTCCCCTACCACCTTTGGGGAGGAAATCAGCCATCTTGTATGGGGCGGTATGTGTTAGAATTATATCCACATTGTTATTCCTTGATATTGCCTCCCTAGCGAGCCTGAGTATGTCCCTGTCACTGAAGTGGAATATGTCTCTCCTCTTCTTGCTGTATACCCCGCTCACACATAGTACCGTTATTTCTGAGGAACCTAAATCAACATCTATTATTCCCCTATGCACATAGGTTATGTTTGGGTATTTTCTCGCGAGCCTCCTCATACAGATGGCACAGTCATGGTTACCATTTATCATCACGACTGGAACATCAATTCTTGATAATGTCTCCATCAAGGAAACAATATTTATCTCTGCTATATCCCCAGCCATGAATAATGCATCATATCTCACATGGTCTAGGATTATGTCCAGTACTTCTATATTCTCGTGGAGATCCGACACGGCCAATATCTTAGCCATAAATAATACCTACTCCTCCAACATCCTCATTATTTCCCGTCTGTCCTCATCGATGAGCCTACCATCGCTAGTAAGCCCCCTCAACCTATAGTACCGATCCAAAGCATCATTAAACTCTTTTCTATCCAGCACATATTTCCCATGCTCAGTCTCTATTGGCTCAGCAAAAAATCTTTGTGGTAATGAGTCATTACTTCTATCCAGTCCCTCCCTCTCATTGAAGAATCTCACTAGCAGAAGTATTCTCCTCATAGAGGCTCTATATTCCTTAATTCCTACTCTGAGCCCCGTGACAGCAACATAGAATTTGTGCATTAGTTCGAAATCAAATATATCCCTACCAAACTTACAGAGTATTAGGCTGTCAAAGGACGTCATCCAATCCTCAAACTCCACAATCTTCATAACTTTCTTCTCTTCTATTATGTCTGGTTCTCCCGCAAGCCGCCTTATATCGATAATATAGGCCATAGCTCTCAGGTGGCATGCTCCTCTAGGAGAAACAGCATACGCAATACTCATACCCTTCAGTACTCTGGGGTCATAACCAGCTGGTTCAAGCCCCTTAACATGTACCGAAAGATTCTCCAAACCAATTCTTCTTGATGCTATCGCCACGCCCTCCGAGAGAATGGCTCCAACACCCTTCCGCTCAACTATAAGCTTTATGAGTTCTATGGCGGATTCGACATCACCATAGCTAATCCTCATTGGGAGACTATTTCTCTTCGAGGCCTCAACAGCAAAACCAAGGATATTCCCAAGAGTTATGGTATCCAAACCAAAAGCATCTGCTAGGTAATTGAGGTATAATAATCCCTCAAGATTATTGAGCCCAAAGAGTCCCCCAAGTGCGAATATTGTCTCGTATTCGGGGCCATCCATCTCTACCTCCCCCCATCTAGTCCTTATTTTCACATATCTTCCACAGGCGATAGGACAATTCCAACAGGGATGTGGATGTATAAGTACTTCTCTTATGGCTTCTGGCCCAATATTCTCCCAGCCATCCAGACGCCCTCTACTCCAATACATTGTCGGGAAGAAGCCCATCTCATTCGCAAGTGCGGCCATGGATGAGGTACCATACTTCCTCATACCCCTTACACTCTTACTCACAGCTATGCGGGATGAGATCTCATCTAGGAGTTCCCTAAATTTTTCCTCATCGGCAACGCTGGTTTCCTCATCGCCAATGAACACTATGGCCTTCAATTTCTTTGATCCCATCACAGCACCTCCACCACACCTCCCCGCTTGTCTCCACTTATCCACACATATACATGCGAACCTAACTAGGTTCTCCCCCGCAGGACCAATACAGGCAATGGAGGATTTTTCTCCATATTCCCTCTTCAATATGTCATCAGTCTCTATCGTTGTCCTTCCCCACAGATCCGAAGCGTCCCTAAATTCTACAGATTCATCACCAATCACCAAGTAGGTTGGTTTTTCTGCCTTTCCAACAATAATAACAACATCATACCCCGCGGCCTTAGGGAAGCGTGGTATCGAGCCACCAACATAGGACTCCCCAAAGGCATTAGTCAGAGGAGACTTAAAGAAGAAGCCGAGCTTTGATGCTAGTGGGGTACGTGTATTATTAAGTGGGCCTGATGCCAATACCAGTACATTTCTGGGGGAGTATGGATCTATACCTCCTTGGACATATTTCGTTAGATAATAAGCCCCAAAACCTCGCCCCCCAACAAGTCTCGCCGCCAAAGTATCCTTCAAAGTAATGGTCTCGGTCTTCCTCCTTTCAAGCTTCACCAAAAGTACCCTACCAGAATACCCATACAACATCCATCACCAAGAATACTAGAGAAAAACCCTACAAAAGTTTGCTATGGCGATTATCAATAAGCATGATTGATTTAAGCACTTAGTGTACCTTTTCAGGTAGCTTGAGCATAAATTTTGAGGTATCCAAAAACCTGTAGTATTTAAGATAGTCAAGAGGTGCAATAGAAAATAGGAGAAAATCCTTAAGAATTTACTATTCAACCCCATAGAGATGAAAATAGCTGTGAGGAGCTCACAGATGCTTTATGGAATTGGGTCCGGGGATGAATGTTAAGTAGAGAAAAGATATTTGTCAGTATAATTCATTAGATCGGAGGACAGCTAATCGTGGTGAAGTTGTCTTAGGAGGTTTCTCATTATGTTTATTGCCTCGCGGGCGAGGTTAAGTACACGTATAGCGTCCCCCTCACTATATAGATCCCATGGGGGTATACCCCTTATGATGTCCCCGTATGTTGCTCTTGAGTGTTCTGGGGCTAATATGTGTGATATCTCGGCTAATCTCCTAGCCTGATCTCTGAGATCTCTGGGTATCCTATCAAGTATATCCTCAAGTTCAGGTGATGGGTCATGAGTCCACGATGGAACCCTGAAGATCGCTATTATTGCCTTTGCAGCGTTTTCTACAGCTAACTGGGAGTTTAGCACTGTGTTTCTCCAATCTCTGTTCATATATGAGTTCTGAGCGTCTCTAAGGAAGCCCTCAGCCAGTCTTCTCCTATATCCAACCTCGTTGTTTGGGTCAAATCTTATTGGGTTCATTGAACCGCCACCCATATGCTCGACCAACCCTGTATCTTACGAGCCTCCACTTTTTCACAAGTCTTTTAACAGAATCTACGAGTCTCTGCAGGATATTATGTGGATCATAGATTATTATACAGTCGTAGAGTACATTGAGCATTGATGATGTAAGGACTATTTCCCCCTCAAGTAGTTTCTCCGCGTCCTCAAGATCGATGTCAACTAGGGAAATATCGGTCCTAATTATCTGGAAGATCACATCATAGATTGCGTATCGACGCTCCATCCCATCCGCCCAATCCTTCACGATGACAAGTATGTCAACATCACTTCTATCCGTATAATCTCCCCGTGCAAGACTCCCGAAAACACCAACAGCAACAATCTTGTCCGGATATTTTCTGGTGAGGATCCCTATAGACTCCTTTATTCTCCTCATTATGTGGGCTTGTTCCATTCCTAGCACCATAAGCCTAATAATAGAACACTGAAAATACTAAAAACTATCTTAATTAGTTTGGGGTTTATTGTGGTAATCTTGGAGTGCCTCCTCATCCAAAAATTTATTTATGTGATTTATTATAGTGTTTTTGTTGGAGAATATCTGATACTTAAGCTCATTTTTCGAAGTGATCTGAATGTTGAGGCGTAGGGTACCTAACATACTTGTGATCTTGGGAACAATAGTACTCTTGACAATACCCATATATGCTACTCTATTCATCAATCATCAAAACCATACAGTACGGAAAAAATATGTGTATTGTAAATACATGGATGCGGCTCTTCGCGACATGTCAACTGGGTTTAGGAACGGGACTGAAAGTCCTAAATCATGGATGGGGTCTTCTTTTCGGGTGAGAAATAAATCCTCGACGTTTAATGTCAGATTCAAGTTTGACATCCCCCTAAGAAAGTTTGTCGTCGCCAATGATACTGGTCTTCCTGATGCGAGGAGGGGTAACATTACTGCCATCAATACTGGCGATATAGCTGTAATAGTCAGGTTTAAGTATAGGGCTTCGCCTCCAAATAGGAATATATCAATAAAGTTCTCCAATAACAACATAACTCTATATCCTGGTGATAAAGCCATAGTTGGTGTGAACATATCTGTTGAAAAGCATACTGTATCGGGGGAATATAATGTGACTATTATCGCATCAGCTCTTAGGTATCCGGAGACAGGCCCAAATCCAATAACACTCACCCAAGAATACACATTTTATGTTACTGTTGGTGGTAAAGCGTGTAGCTTTACGGTTAGACTATGGCAGCCAGAAAAGAAAAAGGAGACCCAGCCTTGGGCACTCATGAGGATCTTTTATATCTATGCTGGCTTTGAGAATGAGATCTATAGATACTTTGGGCCTAATGCCACCTTCTATGTTGTTGCTGGGCATTACAAAATAGAGGTATGGTATTATGGGAGGATGAGGGCTTATGTGAAAATCAACATAATTAGTAATCAGATGATTGTTCTAGAGGAATCAAATGTTGATGTTGAAATCAATGGAAATATTGTGGATATAATCTTCTCATTAATAACGATCCGAGATATAGTCCCGATCTTTAGACAACTGAGGACAAAAACTGAGAGTTTCATATTCAAATTTACTGTCAGGAATGATGATCCACTAATCTATGAAAATGTCATCAAAATCCATGTATATCTCTACAAGAAGGCTGATGGATCGCTCCTAGGCGATAAGGATATTGCCGAATTAACAATAAGGAGTAGGATGGTTGAGGATGTTATTGGTGCGCTTGATGCTCCTGAGGATGGGTGGGAGAACGATACATATATAGTGAGACTTGTGGCATATAAGACACGTAGTGGTGGGATAGACCTAGCTAATCCTGTGGTTGTAGCTAATGTTTCATCAGAAGTTCAGATAGAGGTTATTATAACTGCACCGATTGTCGAAGTGAAATATATTCCCCTCCCACCCTTACTATTGGCAGGGCTCATAGCTGGTCTCATAGGTTTTCTCACGGCTAGGGGGACTACGAAGATGATCAAGCCAAAGAGCTATGCCCCCTTCAAAATCAGGAGGATCGGTGTTATTGCTAGGGGCTCTCTAATAGGTCTATATGACTTCATGAGGAAGGTAGCCATGATTATGAATGAGATTGATCGTCATTACCCATCATTAATAGCCCTTATAAGGGGTATGGAGTCTCTTCGTCCACCAAGTTGGGTTATGGAGACACCACTACCGATCACATGGAATATTTGGGCTGAGAAGTTTTTGATATATCCAATAGATTCGGAGTTCTCATTACTCGTATCTACAGACCCACGGGTAAATGAGCGAGATCCAAAGGTGATTAGGACGCTCCAGACCCTCGCGGATTATGTTGGGAGAATGCATAGGGAGTCTAGGCTTACCTATGACTACATAATGAAGCATCAGAGGGAATACAGACTCAATATTAGAAGAATAGCGGATATGGTCCGCGAAATGGGTCTCGCAGTAAAACCCACTAGAGAGAGACGATAATATTGCTCTGGTTCATAGTAACAACATGGCTATGTAACCTCAACTGTATATATTGTGGTAATGAGCCCAGCCCATATGGGGAACCCACATATCCCACATATTGTCTGGAGGATCTAAAGAAATTTGTATCAAGTGACCCTCATCCCACGATAGCATTTTATGGTGGGGAGCCATTACTGAACATGGGATTTATCAAAAAAATCATTGATACTGTACCAGCTGAGCACTTTGTCATCCAGACAAATGGATTATTATTGAGCAGATTTGAGAAGGACTATATCTCCAAGCTAGACACAATACTCATAAGTATCGATGGGAGAAGGGAAATAACAAACTACTACAGGGGAGAGCACACATATGAGAATGTTATAAGGGAGACAAAATGGCTAAGGAGCATCGGATATAGAGGGGACATAATCGCGAGAATGACGGTTTCTGGTCGAAGCAACATATTTCTTGATGTCATGCACCTAGTGGATCTTAGACTATTCGACCACATCCATTGGCAACTTGATGTATTTTTTGATGCCCCACCTCATAGGTACCCAAATTTTGATTCCTGGATTAGAGACTACAAAAGGGGCTTGAAGAAACTTCTTGACTTCTGGCTCTCTAGACTTAAGGAGGGGGAAGTCATCGGTATAGTTCCATTTCAGGGTATCATAAAAATTATGCTGAAGGGCGAAAAAAGGAAACTCCCCTGCGGATCAGGAATAGATTCATTCACGATCTCCACATCCGGCAAAATATTTGCTTGTCCAGTATCTCCCTCCAATGAATTCTATCTTGGAGACATCTACTCATCGAAAATAAATGATCTACCAAACAAAATTACTATTGATGAGCCATGTACAT
>Ga0190367_1002064_pt1 | contig 10752 bp, 12 predicted proteins | sample 4872181011_MG_FD_171838 | JGI IMG/M metagenome (GOLD analysis project Ga0190367, IMG submission 171838) | Hydrothermal vent microbial mat bacterial communities from Southern Trench, Guaymas Basin, Mexico - 4872-18-10-11_MG | ecosystem: Environmental > Aquatic > Marine > Hydrothermal vents >... | reverse complement strand
CCCAGCTTCAGTTGGTGAAACTTGAAACGTTATCGTTCTTGCTTCCTTGGATGGGATTACGTCATAGCTCTTTTGAACGTTTATTCCCAATGAAGGAGATGTTATCGTGATTTTTGCGTTCTTTGCATCGGTATTACCTATATTTTCGGCTGTTAGCTTTGCTAGTCTTATCTCTCCTTGCTTAAGTATTGGATCGCATTCGATTGTGAGTATTAGCTTGGGTTTTGGTGTTGGTGGTATCGTTGGTTGTTCAGCTTTGATTATCACAGTTGGTTCTGGATTAGTGTATTTACGGATTTTTATTGGATACCATCTTACATTTAGGTCATCTCCATGGGTATATCCACCCATTACAATTTTTATCACAGCATTCTCGCCAAATTCTGGATTATAGGAACACCTAAGTTCTGCCATCTTCTCGCTTGTATATATCTTTAGGTATGAAGAACTCTTATACCAAGAATAATGGAGATATATATCTTTATTAAATGGAAAACTAAAATCTAAGTCTTTGTGACCGCATTTGCATAAACATATTTGATTCATTGTTGGATATCCACTTGGTGTACCAGTTCTACCACCATAACACATCTTTTCTGGAATGTAAACATAAATACCATGATCACTACCATCATCTGTATTAAACTTACCTTCAATCGATAATTCTTTAGTACTAAGACGTATAGTTTTGTTTATGTAACCGCCATGCTTAAATCTGCAGCCATCACAGTGAAATACGATATATTTTCCAGGAACTCGTTTTATTATAGATATTTTTACTGTAGGATCATCAGATCTAAATCTCCAACCATTTACTTCCGGATCCTTACTCCAATCTTCGAAGAACTCAAAAACAGCGTTACCATTCGATTTACTAACGGCATTGGGATTACCATAATACATGTAAATCTTAGTTTCTCCATTAGCTGGAATGTGAGGAATCTTAACCCAAATCTTTGCCTTACCATAATTCCATTCCTCAATCCAATAAGGTAGTTCGTTCCCACTCACATCTACAAACCTAATATCGCTACCATCAGCTTTAGTCTTTGAAAAGTCGAAGTTTGCTGAATTCAGTTCTATCAGGACTTGATATCCTATTAAGTCCTTGCCAGAATTTTCCTTTATGATTATTTCCCTGTAATACTTCCAATCGCTCAAATCTAAAGCTGTCGCTGGTATCATTATTACCAACCCAACCACCAAACCCAACAACACCCATCGCACTGTTTATCACCACCTCAATTTCTGTAATATTACAGAACCTTAAAGTTTATAAACTTTTCGATTTTTGCCTACTTGAGAGACAAAAACTTAAAATTTTCACATCACGAACATGAATAACTCTCAGCTCTGCTATCTACTCTTGCAAAACAATCCAAATTGCTGAGCGTAATTGCAAGATCAAGATGTATAAGGAGCAAAACTTTTTAGGATTTTCTCGTTATCTAGCCCTCCCCTACATTGCAGCCTAAACTGTTATATACGATTTACCAAAATCGCTTCAATGATGGTCAAGATCACGATAATTGGGAAAGTTCACGATGTTGGCTATAGACCCTTTTTGTTAGATTTAGCAGATTCCTTACTCATCGAGAAGTTTGATGCTCGAAACGTAATCGTTAAAGGAATGCAGGCTGTTGTTGTTCTTGTGGGGGGTGATAAGGAGACAGTAAATAAATTTGTAGAGGCTGTTAAGACGGAAAAACCAGAGAATGCGATAGTTGAAGAAGTAAGGGTTGAAGAGTTCAAGGGATTTGTTAGATCTATCGATAGCTACCGTCAGTCCCTCATGGTTAACCAACTTAACAAAATAGTTCAAGTTGGTATCCAGATGCTTAAAAAGCAAGATCTAATGCTTGAGAAACAAGATGAAACTATAAAGGAGATTAAGGAAACAAGGGAATATCTAAGCGAGAAAATCGATGGAGTTAGAGAAGAAGTTGTGAAGGTTAGAAAGGATGTAGTTGGCGAGATCAGAGAATTAAGACTCGATCTAAAGTCCTACTTAGACGAAAGGCTAAAAAAGATTGAATCGGAGATCCAGATGATAAAATCTAAACTCGGATTGATTTAGCCCTGTCAACTTAACACCTCAAGTGGTTGTAAGACGTGAAGGGCTTGTGAGACATGTTGCAATTCACAACAGGTTTGAGCGGAAAAAGATTTTAATTCGCTGTTTGAAGGGAGAGAAAACTTACACTTGCTCCGTTTAAAATTGATGATAGTTGAATCTAAACTTAAATAGATGAAGGTTCAGATGTCGTTTGTTACTTATGTATCTCCAAATCTTACGCTTAATTTTCAACTAAGTAACTTACACTAATTTAAGGATGTAGTCAAACAAATGTAAGCATGAAGGGGGAGTTGGTTACTACTTCCCTTAATAAAAGTGTTACAAGACTTAACAAGATACCTTTACAGAAGATCATTTTAGCTCATGAGATCACAAATATAAGGGTCAAAACGAGATACCATTACGAAGAGTTTAGGGAAATTCTAAATCAACACGTAGGTGATAACATCGAAAAGCTTGAAGATAATTGAGCTATTTTTGTAGTCCAATTGGTTGTCATTAATCCAGAACCACTGAATTAAAAATCAGATAGCGTAACCCTCATCACATCTCAGGGGCGGGAGTATTCATCATCTCATCAACAATTCCAACTACAATCTTTATAACTTTTGGTATTACCGATTTAACAACCTTAGACAATCCAACTCCAAAATCTATCCTCTCAGGCTCAACTCCTACAACTACAATCCTCGGCAAGTTGAAGCAAAATCCACACAACTTCAAGGCTTCAACAAATCCCACATCGTGCAAACTTATTGGATTTCTTAAATTGAAATCAACTTCATCCATATCAAAAACGTATATCTCTCCAGGGTCTTTACCACCTCTCACAGTATCAACGAGTATGCAGAGATCGTAACCTTCAATAAAGTTTAAAATCTGTATTCCCAACGTTCCAAATTCGTATATGTCAACTGGTAGATTCAATCTCCTAAGCTTCTCAACAACCACAACCCCAAACCCATCGTCACCCATCAGAACGTTTCCAATTCCAACAACGACAATCCTCATAAAAAAATTTTATTCTAAAATTCTCTCCCTCCTCCTACCCGTGAACATCGATATGAGGACGTCAAATATCGTCACAGCATAGGCATGCATGAACATAACTAAGCCAAAGAGATACATGCAAAGTCTATGTAAAGCCCTTAGAAATGCGTATCCAGTCATCTCTTTGGCTGGATTGAAAGCCTTACCTAAAACTTCAGCTGCATCTACAACTGGCTTCATGGCATCCTGATAATACATTGCAAATCCTGTCAAACCCATGATGATAGCAAGCAAAACGTATATCCAGAAGACCATCACTTGAGTTGGAATGATCTTCTCAACGTAATCCTTTCTCTTGAGACTGTAACCCCTAGGATCCTCTACGTGGGGTCCAAGTAGGAACCACGATAACGTTTCCCTGTAGAGGAACTTTACACTGTAAGGTATTCTGGTTAGAGATATCCACTTCCACTCCTTTGCAATCATGTAGTATCCAAACATACCCCAGAGACAGCCAAACACAAAACCCAATGTTAGGTGTATCATGAGGACGTTCTCACCAAAGATCCTAACACCGTAAAGTCCTCCAAGCTCCATACCACTCAAAGCCAGTAATATCCCAGTTATGACAATGCTCCAGTGAATGACTCTAACAAAGATTGGATGTCTTTGAACTTCAACCTCCATACGCTCACCCAACCCTAAGCTCTATTGTATGAACACCACAGGCTATGCATGGATCAAAGCTCCTAACTACTGCCAAAGCTAAAGATGTGTTGTATCTTGCACCGTTTGATGGTTCCAAGTTTAGCTCAGCCAATCCCAATGGTGTCAGGGCACTTGCTAAAGCATCTCCCCACTTCATCCCAAGAACATCCTCCTCGGGCCATAACAAGTTGCAGATGTCTGGAACACTTAAATCCTTTGGTAACCAGCAGTTCTCAAGTGCCTTCTCAACAGCTCCAGGATTTCCAAAGTCATCTCTTGGCCCAAGATTCCATGTTGATGGAACTACACATGCGTAGTTATCTATAACCCTGTTCCTTATCCTAGTGTAGTGTAAGAGTGCACCCCTTGGTGCCTCCCAAAGACCCCAACCCTCACCCTCATTTGGAACATACTTGTAATCCGGTATCTTTGGATTTACAATGTGCTCAGATATGTACTCCTTCAGCTGAACTGCCCACTCCATTATCTTTGTTGTAAATATTAGGGCTTGAATTACCCTTGAGGCAACCCTATCAATCACAGAACCCTTTGGATTCATAACTTCCCAATCCACAGTTACCGTCTCTTCTGTTACAGGATTTTTAACTTCAAAATTCCATCTCAAGCCATACGTAACTATCATCCTTGCAAGTGGTCCAACCTCGTGAACCTTGCCTTCGTAACGTGGAGCCTTTGCCCATGCATAAGCGTTTGGCTTATCCTTCCAAACAACATCGACACTCATCTCCACATCCCAAGGCTTCATACCACTTATCTCATCTTTGTATCTCGAATACTTCACATACTCCACAATCTTATCCCTCTCCAAAGGCTTCAATGTTCCATTTTGCCAAGAACCAGCATAGATGACTGCTGATCTCCTGTAACTAGGCTCACCGTATTGGGCTTTAACCCAATCATCGTAGTTCTCAGGATCTGGGAATATCCCATAACTTAGGAAGTTACCCCAACTTGCCCCTATGTCTGCAAGGGCTCTATGCTCAATTCCAAGTATCTCACTCAACCTCTCACTCAATGTCTCGTTCCTCTCTCTGATCGTCATGATATCCTCAAGGGCAACCTTTGCACACCACTCCCATATCTCTGCAGCCTTAGTTAACGTCTGAGCAATCCTGTCCTTCGTAGCCTTCACAGTTACACCACCTGGATACTCACTCGTGTGATGTGGGAACTTTCCACCCCAAAGTGCAACAATTTCGTTTGCCTTCCTTTGTATATCCAAACATTGGACATAGCTCAAACCCAATCCAAGCTTTCTGATTCCATATTTACCCAAAGCTGGAGGAACCATTGGAGGATACTTGCATACGACACCTATCTCCGGCCCAACTAGTATGTAAGTGTGTATAAGATGGTCGTAAACGTAGTATGCAGCTTGAATTATGTTTCTAATTAATACTGCCTTTGATGTAGGATAAACTCCGTAAGCCTGATCCAGAGCTTGAATTGCAGTTTCACCGTGAGGTGCTGGACAGACACCACATATCCTCTGAGTTATGTAGAATGCATCTCTCGGATCCCTACCCCTCAGAATTATCTCAAAACCTCTAAACAGGTTTGTGTGGCTGTAAGCCCTCTCTACAAGATCTATCTTCATCTTTCCAGTATCAACCTCCTTTGTTTCCATTGTAACTCCTAGATGACCTTCAATTCTTGTAATTGGATCCACCCAAACCTTAGCCATACCCATCACTCCTCCTTCTTTCTAGTTGCAACATGCTTAATTGCATGAATTCCAATTCCTATGAGGGTTGCACCAAGCAAACCCGCACCAATCGTTTCAGCACCAACCCCATAAACCCTAGGTAACTCTGTAACCTCAGCGTAAAACGGTGAAAATTTGTCTGGCCATCCAGGCTCAGAACAACCTATGCAGATGTTTGTCTCGACACAGTAACTCGTTCCATTGTTCCACTTCCTTATTGCACAGTCCGTATTGCATATTGGTCCCTTACAACCCATCTTAAATCTACAACCCTCCTCACCTGGCTTCGTTATAAATATACCCCTGTCGTAGTATGGTCTGTATGGACATAGTTCGTTGTGCATGTTCTTCCCAAAGAATACCTTTGGTCTTCCATGCTCATCTAACTCTGGAACAATACCCATCATTATCGATGCAAGAGTTATAACTATGTGATCGGGATGGGCTGGACAGCAAGGTATGTTTATTACCCTCTTCATTATTCCAACCTCATACAAAAACTCCTGGACACCCTTTGCATTTGTTGGATTTGGTTGTCCGTCCCAAGGCTTTGCACCTGGAATACCTCCGTATGTTGCACACTGTCCAACAGCTATTATGAAGTCTGCAATCTCTGCAGCCTCTCTAAGGTGATCTCTGAAGTCCTTTCCATGAATTGTGCAGAATCCCTCATCCTGCACTGCACCCTCAACTATAAGAATCTTGGCCCTCTTTGAATTCCTCCACCTCTCCTTAAGATTTTCAGCAAGTGTTCCGGAGGAGACCTGTATAGTTTCCATGTAGTCTGGAAGTGCAATTGGTAATCCAGAGTTTCCAACCAATATCTCAGTCAATATTTGAACGAGATCTGGGTCTGCAGACTGTGCAAATGATATCGTGCAGCCCGTGCAAGCTGCCCCATTCAACCAGCATATGTGCCAGTAATCCTTAACCTCCTCAAGTGCACTTACAATTTCAGATTTGTATGTTGTGAGAAATGCACTTGCACCCATTGCACCTACAAGCTTCAAAAAATTCCTTCTACTCAACCTCATAAAACCACCCTAAGATTTGTTTGAAAATGAAATATTTAAGCTTTTTTCTTAAAGTATTATTTTATAATGAATTGATAACACTTGATGCTAAATTAATCCAAATACTTATTCAAGAAGATTCCAAGCTTCCTTCTAGCTTGGGGTGTTATGAAATCCTTTTTTGTCGTTATTGCAAACTCCAATGCAGATTTGCATGGACAACTCCTTTCCTCTGGAATTCTTGGTATCAGTCTTCTAAGTATATTCCTAACCTTCTCCTCACCCTTTGCCATGTTTTCAAGGACTGTTGAAACGTCAACCTCCTGCTCTTTCCAAACATCGTAATCTGTTACAATTGCAATTGTAAGATAGCAAATCTCAGCCTCCCTTGCAAGCTTTGCCTCGGGTAGTGCTGTCATACCTATGACGTCAAATCCCAAGGATCTGTGGACGTAAGATTCTGCTTTGGTTGAGAATTGAGGACCTTCTATGCATACGTAAGTTCCCCTCTCATGAAATTCGTAACCCAGATCTCTCAAAACTTCAATTGCCAATTCCCTCAACTCTGGGCAGAAAGGTTCTGCAAAGCTAACGTGAACAACAACATCCTCAAAGAATGTGCTTGGTCTAAACTTCGTCTTATCGTATAGCTGATCTGGTATTACTACATCCAGAGGTTTTATCTCCTCCTTTAGTGAACCAACAGCACAGACACTTACAATCCTCTCAACGCCCAGCTTCTTCAATGCATATACGTTTGCCCTGTATGGAACGTTTGTGGGTGAATGTATATGTCCCCTCCCATGTCTGGGTAAAAATGCAACCTCGACACCATCCATCTCTCCAACGAGTATCGAATCGGATGGCTTTCCAAAAGGTGTGTCCAGTTCAACCTCCTCAGCATTCTCAATCAACTCGTATAATCCAGTCCCTCCAACTATTGCAACTTTAACCATCCCATCACCTCAACCTGTAAAACCTCTCTCCATCAACCTCAACTACCTCAATCTCACCCTTCATCTCCATAACCTTCAGAACACTCTCAAACTTCCTTGGATTTGTTATGTCGAGGTATATTGGATTGATCTGAAACTTCTTATACATCTCGGACTTTATCTCCCTAACCTTCCAAAGTTCCTTCTCCACCATCACAGCCCTTATCAAGCTTGAAAGATCCTCAACAATGTTCCATGGAAATATCACCCATGAAAATCCTTCGAGGTATTCCCCAAAGTAGTCTGGAATGAAATTGGAAGTTGAAACTAGGAGGAGGCATGCTGTCCTTATGCTCTTTGCACTCCTCTCAACAATCTCCTTAGCCCTCATCATGTTCTTCCCAGTGTTTATAAGGTCATCAACAATCAGAACCTTCTCTCTGTATTCCAAGCTGACATCGTGAACCTTCAACTCCCTCCTGTCGTAACTTACATACTGCTTTATTCCCAGCGTAACTATGTCCTCAAGACCCATTATGTCACATAAGAGTGTTCCAACGAACCATCCACCCTTTGCCAAAGCTACAATTGTGTTTGGCTCAAATCCATCCTCCATGATCTTCTCAGCTAACCTCCTACACAGATTGTCCAAATACTCCCAGTTTGTAATCACACACCTCATAACCTAACAACCCTCCTCACATATTTTGGAGGAATCTCCTCAGCCAAAGCTATAAATCTGTTGGCTTTGATAATTCTTACACCATCCTCCCTAGCCCTCTTTGCATCAACCTCAACTATCACGGGATTCTTCGTTCTCAAAATTGCAACCTCCATCCCCTTCTCCATACTTGTAGATAGATGGACAAAGGTCTGGTTTACTGGCTTTATACCAATCTCAACTATCCTCTGTGCCTCTTCCTCACTCGTTCCATAGTATAGAAATTCCTCATCCGCAGTTGGGTAATCCCTTAGTTTAACCTTAACACTGTGTCCATACCTAGCCCTAATCTTCTCATCCCTCATCTCATATCTACCCTTTTCATCAGAATACACCAGAGCCTTTATCAACCATCTGTTCGCCCATTTAAACTTCCTCCTTGTAACCTTAACGAGTTCATCAAAGTCTATCCAACCATCCTCATCTATCTTCAATCCAAACTTTTCTGGGAAGTGTCTCAAAATTCCAGATATGAACCTTCCAAGTCTCTCAACCCTCTCCCTATCGAGAACAACCTCTCCCTTTAAACCACACGAACAAAACTCACCCCTGTAAAACCCATGATCTGGACAGAACCTTATCTCCTCCATTCAATCACCCTCGCAAGGTTTATTGTCATTGCAATCACACCCATAGCCGTGCAAGTCTCCAAACTTACACCCCTCCAAGTGACATCGAGATGGTATTTAGCCTTCATCATAAGATCCCTTGGCAGACCCCTTCTACCAAGACCGATTAAAAACGTTGTCGATCTCTCTCTTATAAGTCTTGCCATTTCTTCAAGACTTAAAACCTTTCTCTCATCTGGTTTTGATGTTGTAGCAATTAAAACACCAAAGTGGGCTGGAAAAGAATCGATGATGTGAATCATGTTCCTCTCAAGAAGTGATTGAGCGTATTTTGGATCTCCTATCGTCGTATATTCGATCACATCCTCAACAAGTTCTCTAACATTTCTCCAAAATCTGAAATCGTAGAGTGCAAGATGGTATTTGAATGCATAGCACAGTGGGATTGCCCTTGCAATACTTCTGATGTGTATCTCATGAAGCTTCAGCTTGTCGTATGTGTTTACAAGACAGAATACAATCATACAAAACGTTTAAGAGACGTTAAAAATTGATTTCCCTGTGGACATTGTGATTGTAGGTGTTGGGGGGCAGGGAATATTGACATGCTCAAACATACTTGCAAAGGCAAGCATGAATGCTGGATTGAATGTAATAACATCTGAGGTTCATGGAATGGCTCAGAGAGGAGGTAGTGTTGAGGTTCATGTAAGAATAGGTGATGTTTATTCACCTCTCATTCCAATAGGATCAGCAGATGTCATGATAGCTTTGGAGCCTGTTGAAGCTTTGAGGAAGGCTGAGTTTCTAAAAGAGGATACATTGGTGTTGATTAATACGAAGCCAGTAATCCCAGTAAGTGTGACGCTTGGAATCTCAAGATATCCAGAGGTTGGGGAGATAATAAGTTTGATCAAGAGCTTAACCAATAACGTGGTTCATCTGAACGCTTTTGAGATTGCAGAGAAGGTTGGAGATGTTAGATGTATGAATGTTGTGATGTTGGGAGTGTTTGCAAAGTATACTGATATATTTACACTGAGGGATCTCGAAGTTGCAATTAGGGATGTTCTACCAAGGAGACTGCACGATATAAACATCAGGGCGTTGAGGTTTGGTTATAAACTTGCGTAAAGTTTATACGTCTAACCCCTTAACTTTATTGGGGCTCGTGGTCTAGGGGTTATGACGTCGCCCTGACGAGGCGAAGGTCCCCGGTTCGAATCCGGGCGAGCCCATTCTAATCCTAAATTGGGATCAGTGGAATATATGTGCTTTATGAATTTCTTTTCGACAAAATCAGATAGACAAGGAATGTATTGCCTTGCAACTTCGAGGAAGTCCTTCCTAATGGAGATGTTTAAGGCAACCTTCCCAAGATTTATATGCATGATATAAAGATATATACCCTCGCTAAAGGTGTTGGGTGGTATTTTCATTTTAGTTAATTTAATAGCATAGTAGCGTGGTAGCATGGACTCTTGGGTTACATTGAGGTTAGAGAAGTAGCATCGACCTTTGGGTTTGTGATTTCAAGTTATAAGGTTTGTATATATAGCGTGCTACCTTATTTAAGTCCCTTATAGAATTAGTATTTCGCTAAAGAAGAAAGGATAACTACTTTTAGTTATGCGGTAACATGAATACTTTTTATATGTGCTACATCAAAATGGTAAAAATGTTGTAATTTAAATTAATTAATTTTTCTAATATTCTTCTTTGATCTCTTTAAGAATTGGTTTAATCCCATCCTTCTTTGGAAAATGTTATTACTTTGATAAATCATCAACATATGTCTATTACACTTCAAGAGCTGTCGAAGAAGGTTGAGGAATTGGAACGATACCTTAAATCATTAATAGAGGTAAATCTTGAGTTAATCGAAGAAGAGGTGCCAGATGAATGGGAGATTAAAGATATAGAGGAAAGGAGAAAGGACGAATTTTTAGATTGGAAGTCGATCGAGAATGAGCTATGAAAATAAGATACTGATTTCAAGAAGTGCACTTAAAG
>Ga0190367_1002063_pt1 | contig 10758 bp, 9 predicted proteins | sample 4872181011_MG_FD_171838 | JGI IMG/M metagenome (GOLD analysis project Ga0190367, IMG submission 171838) | Hydrothermal vent microbial mat bacterial communities from Southern Trench, Guaymas Basin, Mexico - 4872-18-10-11_MG | ecosystem: Environmental > Aquatic > Marine > Hydrothermal vents >... | reverse complement strand
TGATGTATTGGAAATCAGTCCCGAATTAGACTACTTAGTCAAACATCCTCCTAAGGGAGATAATTCGGAGCCAATTCCCCTAAACATAAAGCTGAAGATAAGATACACATCACTTGATGACGACAATGGTTTGATCATTTCAACTTGGGGCGATTGGTCGACCTTACCTAAGAGCCCGAACGAGCTTCCTCTCCCAAAAGGCATAGGGAGGATAATTGAGGTGGAGATACATGGAAAAGTCTTTAATATCCCATATCCACCGAATTACGAGCTCGAAGGAATACACGTAAGTATAACTCAGAGAGCTTTTGAAAAGCTACTTTCTGATCTTGGTCGTGCTCATTCTGTAGAAATTTACTATCCCCCCACCGAGTTCAGGCCTAAACTTAACGTAATAGATGCTGAAGCTTGGATAAACCCCGCTAAAAAGCCTGTTCATACAATGCTTTATGGGAAGGAGTATGTGTTTGATGCGCCAGGGGTCTTAAAGGCCAGAGTAGGCAGTACAATCCCCAGCTCGCACGGATCATCCGAATTTAAGAACTGGGTCGCATTAAGGAATAAGCCGATATCTCTGGTTCCTCAAGAAATGATTAAGGATAAATGGGTTCCAACAGACCTGATAAGTGTTCAAAGCTCAGCGATAACCAATAACGATGGATGGATCATCGTTCCATTAGATCTAAAGAAGGATGTAGAGAGCCTCAAATCCCGCGCGTTCGGCATAAAGATTACTGTTGAGGGGATCGCGGGTGAAGACGTTATACCGGTGCGGATAATATTGCCGCCTAAAGTCGAGCTTAATATAAAGAAGCTTTACATAATTCAGCCCATAGATCTACCTACCCGATCCTTCTCACTGGTCTCCATGAAGCCCGCGGCCGTCAGGGCATATATCGAGATAAAAGGAGAGGTAAATCAACCGCCAAACGCTCCCTTAGTGATAGATGCGAAGATGATAGTTAAGGTCGCTGGGAAGATCCAAACGGTAAGGGAAACTAGCTTAAGGGTAAGCGAAAACACGCCGGAGACCCCTTGGGCTAAAAAATCTCAGTCAAGTCTCACTACGTTCACCTCCAGTCAAACTCAATCAAAGGAAGGAAAGAAGATAGTCTTCGTAGACTTTTACTTTATCCCAAGGACGAAAGACCCGAGTTCTCCATTAGAAATAACAGTGATACTTGACCCACATCATAAGCTATCCAAAGGAGACGTTCAAAAGATAGAAGGAAAGGTTGTGAGGATGAAGCGATTAGTTCTCTTAGTAGTCCCCGTAGATACACCGCCATCACCGGCGTTATCGACATTTATAGCGAAGCAGGTGAGCCTCTTAAAAGAAGTATATCCGCTTTCCAAGCATGACATACTCTACTTCATAGAGGAGAAATATAATCCATGGGTAATTAAGGGAATGGTTCGTGGTGAGCAATTAAGAGACTTTAGGCGCGTACTTCTGGGAGAGACGCTCGCGGAGAAATATGTGTCTGCGACATTTAACGACAGCGTGGTCAGGGTGGTTGCTGTTCTCCCTGACACTTCTGTATGGTGGGGTGAAGGAGAATCCGGAGTCACTTATTGGAGTAATCCCTACGTCGTCTTTGTGAGAGATGGCACTGTGAACGAATACGTTTTAGCTCATGAGTTAGGCCATAGCCTTGGTTTATACCGCTTCTCTCCCACGGTGAGTATGGGCAAGATCTTCATAGACATTTTAAAGAGAGCTCATTTAATCTCAGAAGATGTAGATGAAGAGGTATACGATCAAGAGGAATACGAGTTATTCAAACCATTTGGATTAGAGGTTCATGGACATATATTGAAGAATGGTAAAGTCTATTTCATACCCGAGAACTGGCAGAATGAGCCAAGCGACTGGAAAGAGGCCTTCTGGCCGGCTTGCTACATCAAGAATGCCCGGTTCTTTGGGGTATTTGATATTATGGGGAACGCTGAGTACGATAACAGGGATTACCTTATGGCTGCTTGGATTCATGAAACAACCTACTTAGATTTACAGCAAGTTCTCGTGGACCCCGGGCTGGAACCTCTGATGCTCGTTCAAGGTATGGTCTTCAGAAACGGGTCCGCGGTCCTTTATCCTCCAGCTTTCGGCTGGGGAGAGCCGAGGGAGCTCGCCGGGAGAGGGGACTACGAGGTGAGAGTGACATCCCTCTCAGGACAGGTTCTCTACAGCGTGAAATTCGGGAAGATAGGGGGAGACTCCGCATTCACCTTCATTCTGCCATTCAAGTCTGGGGCGGCTAAGATAGTGATAGTCAACGAAGAAGGGGATGTGATCGCAAAGCTGAGCAAGACCACTCATTCACCAGCAGTTAAGATAAACTCAATTAAGATTACGGATGAAGGTTTCATTGATATAGAATGGAAAGCAGAGGATGTAGACGGAGATGACATGACCTACGATCTGCTCTACAAATGCGATGAAGGCTTCTGGATTCCGGTGGCCTCTGGAGTATCAGAAAACTCCTATAGAATTAACGCCTCTATGCTTCCGGGAGGAGACGCGTGTTCCGTGATGGCCATCGCGAGCGATGGCTTCAACGTGGGAAGCGACATCTCGAAGAGCTTCAAGGTTCAAAGCAAACCCCCAACGGCCATAATACTGACGGAGCTATCCTCTTATTTAGACAGCGAAGAAATAATACTGAAAGGCTTCGCATACGATTTAGAAGATGGGGTCCTCGGATCCTCCAACATTAAATGGTTCTCTGATAAAGACGGGTATCTGGGGAACGGCAGTTCGATTAGGGCTAAACTTTCACCGGGATCTCATGTTATAATCATGAAAGCGGTAGACTCCTCTGGAGCAGTTGGGGAGACCTCGGTGAAGATAAAGGTTATGAGGTCGGAGGCGACTACCTCCACTACTTTCATCACTACCCGTGAAACCACGGGCGCCATGACCTCTGAGGCTCAAATAACGTCTATCATAATAGATAAACTGAAGGGATACTTAGTAATCATAATAGATAAGCTGAAGGAATACTTAGTACCGATAATCATAGGGATAGTCGCGGTAGCTGTGATGGCCGGAGCTGTGGCGGCGATTAGGAGGGGACGTAGAACTCCTCAACCGAGCCCAGCGCGCTATTAAAATTTCCCTCTATCTTATTTTTGAGCGTTGAGTTCTATTATTTCTCCTGTTACCTCGCCGGCTGTTAAGTTCCCGCCTAGGTCGGGAGTCAGCTTCCCCCATCTCTTAGGAGGCTTTCAACGGCGCCCGTTTCCTTTTTCATCGAAAGTAACTCTTCTAAGTAGAATAGGTCATCGATCTTCATGTCAAATATTCTAGCCAATTTGAAGGCAAAGATATACCGGTAATTTTTTGTGGAAATCCCACTCCCCGCAATAATTCAGGAAAAAACTGAAGCGATCAACCACATGTCTCTGAAAGCCTTCTTTAACCGCCTCTTAACGTGATATTTCATCTAGAAGGAGCTCGAAAAATTGAAAATGGAGTTATTGACTGCTAATTGACATGGTCTCTAAGGGAATCTTGGCTATTGTTAGTGTGATCCTCTTAGCAATTGGACTAACAGCCGGATATGCTTTAGGAGCATTAACCTCTCCAATCACGGAAACCATCGCTAAGACCTTCACAAAAACCGAGCATCACACCACGACATTAACGGTTAAAGGAGATCTCGGTGGATATATAATGGCAATAGACCTCATTGGTAGATCTCTAAGAGCCGATCTCCATAGATTAACAAGGTTACTGAATGAGAAAGCGGCGGGAAAGATTTCTTCGAGAGAGCTTGCAGAAGCCTATCAAAACTCAAGTAAATCCATCCAACCATTAATCAACCTACTTCTGGATAGCCCGCCACCAGAGAAATACGTGGAGAACTATAAGAGAGCCTTACTAGGGCTAATCAAGCTCAAAATATCCCACGAACTAATCGCTAAAAGCCTCAGAGAGGACGATAAAAACCTATACACCAAAGCGGTAGAGATCGAGGAACAAGCGTTAAAAGATCTTTCATGGATAATATTCATGTCCTGATGTTATAGCCGTGACGATAAGGATTGTCGTCTAATTTATTTGAGTCGCTTGCCACAGTATGGACAATATTTTGCATCCGCTGGTATCAGGCGTCGGCAGAATTTGCATCTCTTCCTCGGTTTTTCTTCCTCGAATCCCATACCCCATAGGACGCCTTCCCAAAACTCGCCCATTCCATGTAATGTTGGCGTTGCGTAAAGATATGTTTTCCCACCTAGTGTCAAGTTACTTCAAGGGGCGGATGATGAGCTGGAGTCAAGATCATGTTTTATAGATTTTCACGGCAGTCTCCTGTCCTCGCAACGGGGCATATCTGGATTCTCGTTATCTTTGTGTCAGGGTTAGGGCGTTTTTGAGGAGCTTGGCAGTCCCCGATTTGATCGGATCTACTCCTCTCTCAAGGCTTCCCTCTGGATGTGGGCTGAAGATCACGACCCTTCCATGACCATAGGTTGAGCACACTATGGCCGCGTATTCCTCATCATATCTCGCTATGACCTCAACTCCCTTGCCCGGCTTCATGTATGGCCCATTCTGATACCATGTGGACATCGTTTTTGGACAGCCTTCAGCGAGTGGATGGCTCATGTTCGTTATAGTTATCTTAACTAAGCCCATCCCTCTCCTCCTAACATTCTCTATGTCTATTATTCCCAAGCCCTTTGGACGCCCCTCCACCTCAACCCTCTCAGCGGCGATATACGCGCCTGCGCAGATCCCGATATAGAGTCCACCCCCTTTAACGAATCTCCTGATCTCGTTAAACCCATCCTTTCCCAGGGTCGAGACATAGCTGGCGGTGTATCCGCCTGGGATTATGAGGGCTGAGCAATCCATTAATCCACCGCTCTTGATGAAGTTCTCATCGACCTCGCGGTAAGATATTCCAAGCCTCTCTAAGGCATGTTCTACATCGCGTGCCAGAACTGCTCCAGAGCCTGCATAGACACAGACCTCATGACGGCCATGGATGCGAGGCTTCCTCTCAAAGCTTAGAAATAGGAGTCCTATGGTGAGGACTGATCCTATAAGACAGATCATTAAGAACTTGATCCATGAACTCATCATCTATCCACCATATCTCGATCCAAGTTCATCATAAATCTTAGAGCGATTATTCCCGCGAGCCTTCAGAGATCCTCTTCAAGATCTCGACGACCTCCTCATCGGATAGATCGCGCCATTCACGATACGCATCTGCCACGGCGAACAATCCCAAGCCCCTAATATTCAGGCAAAGTATCTTATCCACCTCCCTTGAGACGAGTTCTATCGCCGCTTTCGAGGCCGTTGGAACGGCGACGACCACTCTCCTCGGATTCCTCTTCCTAGTCGATCTTATCGCTGCGAGCATAGTGTATCCTGAGGCCAGTCCATCATCTACGAGGATCGCGGTCTTACCTCTTATCTCCAGCATGGGCTTAACCCTCCGAAACTTCTCAGACCTATCTCTAATTACTTTCAGGGTCTTCTCGGCGACCTCCCCGATGACCTCTTGGCTTAATCCCAATCGTTTAACGAGCCTCTCATTCAAGACGATCTCACCATCCGATGAGATCGCCCCGAAGCCGGCTTCAGGATCCCATGGTATCTGAAGCTTCCTAACGATTACCACATCCATCGGAATATTCAATCTACATGAGATCTCATATCCTACGGGTATTCCGCCCGCGGGTATCGCTAGGAGGATGGCATCCTCTAATGATAGATTTCTCTTGAGCATTTCAGCGAGGAGCTCTCCGGCGTGAAATCTATCCTTGAAGACGTGGAGACGCTCTTTGAGATTTTCATCGAAGATGACCTCGCCCATAATCTTCTCCAACCAATCTACGATATGATCTCTATTTAATTTGATGGAAGTCATTCTCATGACAAAAGCTTTGATGCGAGGCCGATAACCTTGCGAGTAGAATCTTTGGGATGTTTAAGCCTCATCATGAGGAATGTTATCGTTCTCCCTCATATCTTTCAAGCTTGAACTCGCAGTAAGGTTCTCCGGTTGCGGCGCATCTTATCTCCTCGCATGCTAGCTTTATCCCTAGGAGTTCTTGAAAGACTCCGACGAGGAATCCGCAGAGGAAGTGGCAGACGGGTTTCTCGGATCTCCCATATCCCTCCGCTATGAATGAGCTGCTCAGCTTGATGACCCCGCCTCCCTCAGGATTTATCTCGGTCTCCTCAAGCTTAAACCATCCACAACCTCTTGAACCATAAAACTCAGCCCACCTCTTCATGAAGTCCTCCCTTCCCCATTTCTTGAGTAGGATTTGGGTTGAGCTTGCCCCAGCCCTTATCCCAGCCTCATAGAAGAGCGCGTTGGCCTCCTCTCCAAGCACAGCCTCTACACTCTTCTGAAGGTCTACAAAGGTTCCTCCACGCATGATGATCACCCTGACGCCGAGCTGCCTTATCGCGGCACCATCTCTCACTCTTTCAAGCTCATAGCTCTCATTCATCCCCGAGCCACCACCCACGTAAATTCTCTTCAGCCTTTAATCTTTAGTTGCTTTAACCTTGAGTGGAATTCGAGGAGCAGTTTAACGACCTCGTTTTCTCGGTTTAGTCGATAGGCGTAGATGTTCTTCCCAACCCTTATCTGCTCGACCAGCCCATCCTCTACAAGCCTCGGCAACACCCTCGCTACGCTTCCAGGATTCTTTTCAAGGAGCCTCGCGACCTCTCTTAGATTCATCAGTCTATCGGGGTTCTCGATGAAGAGTTCTAGCACGAGAAGCCTTATCGATGGCCCAAAGAGCTTATTCAGTGCGCCCAAACTCAAGGATTAGACTGTCTGCGGCAATATAAACGTAACGTTCGTTAAAATTTTTGTTCAATCGTTGCGCATATGAAACATTTATATTGTCGTCATCTCACCAATGGGACGGCGAGGTAGGGTGGAAGGAGATCAGATGAATAGGGTGGCCGTAAGGGGTTTGAAGGCCTTAAGGGGCTCTAATCTCCTTCAAGGGGTTGGACAGGAAAGGATTCTACCCTTGGCCTTCATAGTCCTCGCCGCCGCCTGCATATGCGTTGGAGTTCTGGGAGGTTTTTGGGAGATTAAGCTCGGCTGGAGCGGATATGATGAAGTCGATGGAACCCATTATAACTATCTCTTATTCACCGGATCTTTTTCGAGGCAGATAATCGTGAATGATGGGCGATTCCTAGTCCTTTACTATGATGTTGTGGTCGATCGGGGAAGCTTAACCATAAGCGTGGTTAAGGTTCCGGGCCAAACCCTATGGAGCCAGAGGTTTGATGAAAACTCCTCAGGCTCGATTAGGATCGCATTAGACGGCAGAGGCGTTTACTCGATCGTGGTTCGTGGTAGGGGTGCGAGGGGCGGGTTCGACTTGAGGTGGGAGGTGAGCTAGATGGACTATGCGATAATCTTGGAATCCGTCTCGAAGAGGTTTGGGGATGTTTGGGCGGTGAGAGATCTAAGCCTGAGGATCGAGTATGGGAGGGTCTATGGATTACTCGGCCCAAACGGCTCTGGGAAATCTACGACGATGAAGATGATCTTGGGGTTGGTGAAGCCTGACTCCGGTAAGATCCTGGTCGATGGGATAGATGTCTCCAAGGATCCAGTTGAGGTTAGGAGGATGATCGGATATGTCCCAGAGACCCCGAGGCTCTACGACTATCTAACCGGGATCGAATACCTAGACTTCATTGGAGAGGCTTATGGGATGAGCCCGGAGGAGAGGAAGAGGAGGATTGAGGAGTTTTTGGAGGCATTCGAGCTAAAGGGTAGGGAGAATGAGCTGATAAGCGGATACTCGAAGGGGATGAAGCAGAAGATAGCCCTGATAGCAGCCCTCATCCATAAGCCGAAGATCCTTATATTGGATGAGCCTTTAAGCGGGTTGGATCCGAGGTCTGCGAGGATAGTCAAGGATCTAATACATGAGCTCGCCGAGGAGGGTGTGACGACGATCTTCAGCACCCACATCTTAGAGATAGCCGACGCGGTCTGCGACGAGCTGGCGATAATGTATGAGAGTAGGAAGATAGCCGAGGGCGAACCCGATGAGCTTAAGCGGATGGCTGGGGAGAGTGGATCGACTCTCGAGGAAGTCTTCTTGAAGCTTACTGGAGCGGAGGATGTAAGGGAGATCGTGGAAGCCTTGGTGGATTAAGAATGAATCTTAGACTCGTGTTTAAATTCGCGTCAATTCTATGCCTCTCATCGGCCAGGGCTAGGTCTAGGAAGCCCAGGAGCTTGAAGAACCTGATATACATATCGATCGCCCTCACCCTGGCCGCGGCCATGCTCTCATATCTCATTGGGCTGAATCTCTCCGGTAATCCTATTATAATCCAGCTAGTCGTTCAGCTCATATTCCTGCTACCTCTACTCACGCTCGTGATAGTCCTCTACTATGGCTTGATGTTCGAGCTATACTCTGGATATAGTCAACCATTCATCCACGCCGCGAACTGGCTCCCAATAACCCCAGCCGAATATGTTATGGCCTCAAGCCTGTCAACGATCTTCTTCACCCTCCCAACCCTACTCCCACTCTTAGGAGGCCTGCTAACCATATCGCTGACCCTCGGCCTAACATCCCTCTGCGCTTTCGCGGCGGCGATGTCGATCCTAGGCGCTTTGATGGGAGGGGTCTTGGTCGAGATCTTGAAGACGTTGATCGAGAGAGCGGCGGCATCTATGTCTCGGAGGAGCGGTAGGCTAACCCTTCCCCTAAGGCTCACGGCCACGATCCTGATCATAGTGGCCTTCGCTTGTATAGGGAACTCGAGAATCCTGATAAGTTATCTTGGCGCGATCTCCGAGATCATGCAGGCTGGTTGGATGATCCCAATCTTCTGGCCATCCCTAGCGATCACGTATCTCGCCCAGTCAAATTCGCTCCCAGCCACAGGCTTCACGACCATGACCATCATCCTCCTAGGAGCCATCTTCGAGGTTGGAGCCTATCTCAGGGGGAGATATTGGGTTCCAGTCGAGCCGACGATAAGGCTTGGCCCAAGTAAATATGTTCCGAGAAAGGGGTTACTTGGGAGGCTCGGCCTATCACCCGGAGAGGCTGCCGTCGCTAGGAAGGAGCTTAAGATGTTCTTTAGGAGGAGGGATACAGCTGGACTCCTAGCCCTACCCATAATCCTCATAATCATGCCACTTATCTATGGCTGGCAGCAGACGATAGATCGATTAAACCTGTTGGTTCAAGCTCTTATGGGATGCATCTTATTCTCACTCCTAGCCTCATCGACCTCGATAGGCAGGGAGGGGGAAGGCTTTGCAAACCTCCTGATGGCCCCAATAGATCCAAGAGAGATCTTGAGGGGGAAGCTCATAGCTTCGCTAATCCTCTCAGCCGCCCCAACCACGATCATCCTATTGACGATAAGCTTGATCTTAGAGCTGAGGCCAGAGGCCATGATCGCTCTCCTAGCCGCGGGCTATGTCGGGATGATTGAGACGGCGGCGATAGGCTTGATCTTCGGGTCGAAGTATCCAGACTTCACAACAGCTCCAAGGGCTAGGTCGATAACCCGCATGGGCCTGCTCCTATCCATCATTACTTCGGGCGTGGCCGTCGCCCTCACCTGGACTCCCCTCATAATCTACAAGCTCCTCCATCCAGAGCTTCTACCGATTTATTCCGCCACGGCCATGACCATGATCATCGGATCTATCATCACAATCGTAGCATACAAATTAGCTTTGCAAAGCTTTAGAGAACTCTGCATCTCTCAAGGTGACCTACTATGATCTCTTCGAGAATCCGCTTAGCCATCTTGTTGATGATCATCTGCATGATTTTGAGCTCGGTGATAGGCATAGGCTCCCTGATCTCTACAGGGGCTCGGCTCAGGAGCGAGCTGATCACCGCTTTCTCCGCCCCAACCCTCCTAATCACGTTCCTAGATCCCATAGCCATGGCCCTAGAGTTCATAGCTGTGATCTTAGTCTTCGCAGAGTCTAGGAGGATGGGTGGGCTCCATAGAACCTTGGCCTCACTCGCCCTCGGATTCTTGATAGCTTGGCTGATCCTAAACTTTGGAGCATTCCTCCCAACATCATTGACGGGGCTCTTAACAGGATCGGTTGAAGCTGTTAGGCTTGGCCTTATCATCAAGTCCTCCGCAGCAATCCTCCAATACCTAATACCCCTACTCCTAATCTATGGGATTGCCGAGACATCTGAGACGAGAATCTTGATCGCAGCCTCGACCCTAACGGTGGCCGGAAACTTTCTCTTAACATTCCTACCAATATGGTCTGTCAAGATCGTCCCGACAAGCCTCGCCGGTGAAGCACGAATATATAGGCCATTAATCGAGGTAAATTATCTGAGCCAACCATACCTAACCCTACTGATAGTAGGATACCTCGGCGGAATCCTCTACCTAGCTGCCTACATCTCAACATACATCAAGCTGAGGTCACGGCAATAATTTCTATCATAATATCCCACTGAGATCGTCATAAAAAGCATTGTCAACGAGATGATGGCGAACATCATTTCACACGACGAAGGATATTCACGCATTAAAGATCTCTAAACGACATACTTCCCAACAAATTTGATAGTTTTAAAATATTTGATTTGGGGTCGGCTCGGCTCTTCCTGCATCATACATCAGTCTGGGGCAGCGGCCTCATCCCCGAGTGATAGTCTGGGTTTATTGTTTATTTAGGGGTTTCTCTCTGAGTGGTTGGATGAATCTGGTTGAGGCTGGTTTCAGGTTTGGGTCTTTGA
>Ga0190367_1002062_pt1 | contig 10762 bp, 9 predicted proteins | sample 4872181011_MG_FD_171838 | JGI IMG/M metagenome (GOLD analysis project Ga0190367, IMG submission 171838) | Hydrothermal vent microbial mat bacterial communities from Southern Trench, Guaymas Basin, Mexico - 4872-18-10-11_MG | ecosystem: Environmental > Aquatic > Marine > Hydrothermal vents >... | reverse complement strand
GTATACCTACGGAGAGAGGCTAAACGCGCACCCCATAGCCGGAAACCAACTGGAAAAGCTCATAGATAAACTGAAGAGGAGCTCAGGGACTAGGAGAGCTGTAGCCGTCCTTTGGCATCACGTAGTCGATCTAGATAGCGAGGATCCGCCCTGTATAATAATAGTACAGGGGGATCTAAGCAGAGGCTACTACAACCATACGGTCTACATAAGATCTAACGACATCTACTCCGCCTGGCCTCTAAACATGTACGGGCAGGTTAAGCTAGCGGAGGAAATAGCTTCAAAAATAGGCTCAAAATTGGGCGTGGTTACGACTATAAGCTGTTCAGCACATATATACGAGCACGACTGGAGCAACGCGTGGAATCTCGTCCACGAAAACTATAACGTATTAAGCGAGTTCACCCCCGACCCTAGAGGGGATTGTCTCATCTACTTGGGAAGCGGCGAGGTAGTGGTTGAGCATAGAGCTCCTAACGGCTTAAAAGCTGGAGAGATTAAGCTTAAATCCCCTAGAGACTATAATTTTTTAAAAAATGAGGCTCTACACCTGTCCCCTGACCACGCTTTCTACCTTGGTTGGGAAACCAGGAGAGCGTTAGAGAGGCTTATGAAAGGGGAGAAATACGTTCAAGACGAGGACCTACCTTAATGGTCAGCATGATTTAAACGCTATAGGACCAATGCTACCCAGATCTCCTCGTTCTGTCGCATCGACTATAAGAGTAAGAGGCTAGCGTCCTGCGTTTAGAAATCCGTCGAAGTGAATTACGGGGACAAGTATTCACTAGATATTTCTTATAGGAAGGACTCAATTTTACTGTGATCTATATGTGTGATACGTTAGTGGTTTTAAGCAATGCGTCTAAGGAAGGCTCTGTTATATTCGCTAAGAACAGCGATAGGGAGCCCAATGAAGCCCAAGTTCTGGAATACTATCCCAGAATGAGACGCGATGAGGGTACTGTAAAATGCACCTATGTCGAAGTGCCCCAGGTTAAGGAGACATACGCGGTTTTAATCTCCCGCCCTTTCTGGATGTGGGGCGCAGAAATGGGAGTGAACGAGTACGGAGTCGCTATGGGAAACGAGGCTGTTTTTACTAAAGAGCCGTATGTAGAGAAGGGGCTTACTGGAATGGATATGCTGAGACTCGCGCTAGAAAGATCTAAAACGGCTAGAGAAGCCTTGGATATTATTGTAAAGCTTCTAGAGGAATACGGCCAAGGAGGAAACTGCGGCTATACTAAGAAGCTTTTCTACCACAATTCTTTCGTAATTGCAGACCCTGAAGAGGCATGGGTACTAGAAACAGCTGGTAAGTACTGGGTGGCTCAGAGAGTAAGAGACGTGAGGAGCATTTCAAACGTTTTAACTATTGAGAAGGATTGGGATATGGCTCATCCAGAGCTGATTGATCACGCCGTTGAGAAGGGATGGTGCAAAGACGACGAGGATTTCGGTTTTGCCAAGTGCTACACCAGCTGGTTCTACACCTACTTCAGCAAGGGTAGGGAAAGGCAGAGACATACCCAGAGAATGCTCGAAGAGAGGAAAGGCGAGATAGACCTAGGCTACGTAAAGAATATAATGAGAAGCCATTACACAGATCCGGATTACTACCCGCCTAAAGGCTCTATGAGAGATATATGCATGCACGCGGGAGGGTTAGCAAGGCCCTGTCAGACAGTCGCGTCTTACATAGGACAACTTTATCCAGATTTTCAAATTCACTGGTTCACGGCAACATCTTCTCCCTGTATAAGCCTTTACAAACCCGTTTTCATAAAATTAGGGCTACCGGATCTAGGGCCTAAACCGGAAGGTGTTTATAACTCTAAAGTGCTGTGGTGGGTCCACGAGAAATTACATAGAAAGATTTTAACCAGCTACAGGAGGTATGCGCCGAAAATACGGAGTGAAATAAGGGAAATAGAAAAGAGGTTGGAAGAGCGGGCGCACGCGTTGAGGAGGGGGTACCTGGAGGGGAGGGCTTCGGAGAGCCAATTGCTAGAGCTCACAAAGGAAGCTTTCCAAGCGGCTAGGAGCATAGACGAGAAGTGGCTCGCTCACGTCGAGACGGGATCTACGTGGAATGTGCCTTTCAGGATATACTGGTCTAAAGTAAATAGGCAAGCGGGGTTAAAGCCTTAAGGTATGGGCGTCTCCTTAGAGATGACTACGGTCTTTCTCCCTATTAATATCTTTGCCAGAGAGGGAGATAGCAACACGCTGAGTATAGCCAGTAAAACGAACATGGAGTATACATCTGGGCCTATAATGCCCGCAGCGAGGCCGAGCTCTGCCGCGGCGATTATCAAGCTCAATCTAGCGCTCATAGCCAACCCCATCGAAAGGCTTTCGTAATTATCGAATCCAGCGAACTTTGAGATTAGCGAAGTACCTAGAAACTTGCCGAAAAAGCCAGCGGCCAATAGTGACGCTAGAATTTCCAGATTCTCCAAATCCTCGAAAATTATCGTTAAATTCGTCCTAACGCCCACGGCTATAAAAAACACTGGAATGAAGAAGCCGTAGCCGAAGCTAAGCAGCTTTTCCACAAGCTTCTCCGCTCTCTCCTGAAACTCTGAGAGCAATAATCCGGCGAAGAAAGAGCCTAATATAGCGTGTATCCCCACGAATTCCGCTAAAACGGCAAGCCCGAAGATTAGAGTCAGGCTAAGCCTTATATCAGTATGATACGCTTCTATAAAGTCCTTTACTGCCTTTCTTATACTGTGACATCTCTTTATGAAGTAAACGCTAGCGAGCAGGGCGAGGAGCGAGCCCATAAGCAGTATGAGTTTATCGAATGTTAAGAACTCCTCCTCGATTACAAAGGCTAGGGCTAACATGCTTACCACGTCGACGAGTATCGCCGAGCCTAGCAGGACTTGTGAAAACTCCTTTCGCGCGGAGAACTCCTTTATAGTAGGGAGTATAACCCCCATAGAGGTAGTCGATAGAGCCACGCCTATAAATTCTGGCGGGAGACCGTAAAAGTGGGCGATTAGATAGCCTAGGAAGAAGGGAGCTAGGAGAGAGCCCGAAGCTATCGCGGCAACTTTAGCTATATTAGCTTTTAAAAGAGATAGCTCAACCTCCAAGCCTACTACGAACATCAAGTAGATAAAGCCCATAGTAGCTATAGTGTAGAGCCATTCAGTGCCTGCTAAAATTCCCAGCATACTTGGCCCTATTATAATCCCTAGGATTATCTCCGCTACTATTACTGGAATCTTCACGATTTTGGAAAGGATAGGAGCTATTAGTATTAAAATAAAGAGAGCAAAGATATCGAAGAGAATACTGTCAGCCATACAGATTTTGAGCAAATATAGGCTTATAAGGATTGTGTTTTACAATTAGAGAATAACTGAAAAATTCGGAAAAAGTCCATCGATTTTGGAAGTCTATCTGTTTGTGTCAGATAAAAACGGGCTCTCCCGGTACTCTACGGAATAGCTGTATATCCCCGATATGCTTAGCTCCAACGATAAACCTGACTAACCTCTCAACGCCTATGCCAGCTCCAGCGCTTGGAATGAGTAGGCCTCTTTTAGCTATGTAGAGGTACTCCCTATACCTGTTCGGATCTAGTCCATCTCTTTTAATTCTAGCAATTATTCTATCGTACTCCCATTCTCTCTCACCACCGGACAGCCCCTCCCCAAATCCCTCTGGATATATTAAGTCGTAGTTCCTGTAATGCCCGGGATTCTCGGGGTCCTCTCTGTCGTAAAACTCGCGTTTAAAACATACAGCCCAGAAGGGATATCTACTCTCTAGGGAAGCTATTATTTCCCAATCTTTACCGTACCTCTCCTCTAGCTCGTGAGTGGTATAGACTTTAAACGGTTTAGGAGGAACTTCAAGCTTCCTACCCAACAGCTCAAGTTCCTCTCTCCTATCCTTCAAAACCCTAGATATAACCTCGCACAACAAATCCTCGGTGAGCGACATTACATCTTTCATAGTGCCATAGGCAATTTCGAAATCCATTTGAGTAAACTCGAACAAGTGCCGGCCCGTTTTCCTCCTAGCCTTATCTTCCAACCTTACGTTAGGCGACATAATAAATATCTTATCTGCGCCAGTTAACAAGGACAACTGCTTATGGAGTATCATACTCTGAGTTAAGACTAGTTCCTTATCATAGTACTTTATCTTCGGTACTGCGACTATGGAACTGCCCGGATCGGGGCCTAAGGGGTCGGTGAACTTGGAAGTTATAACCGGCATTAACTGAATAAATCCTCTGGAAACCATGAAGTCTTCTAGAGCTTTTAGAACAGTTGTTTGAATTTTAAGTATGGGGAGTAGCTCTCTCCTTTTGAGGTATTCTACGACATCTTCTAGTTTAGCCAGCATGTTAACCTTTCTGCGACTTGATTACATAATTTTTCTCCTTTTAAGCTCGTATATATTTCAATTTATACTATGTTTTAGCGCTAGTAAAAGAAAATTTTTTATGAACAGGCCTAAATAAGCGTGAAATTTTCAAGTGTAAGGAAACGTAACGTTAATTAGTAACTTGAATAATTTACGATACAATGACCCTCGATGAGAAAGATTTGCAAATACTAAGCGAGTTACAGGAGAATTGTAAAATAACAGTAAAGAAGCTTGCGAAAAAAATACGTACACCCATAACCACGGTCTATACCAAGATAAAAAGAATGGAGAAACTGGGTTTTATAAAGGCTTACAGGGCAATTTTAGATCATAAAAGGCTGGGATTGAAAACTTCAGCTTTTATTTTCATATCCTTCTCCTACGAAACCAGAGGTCAGAGGAAGCTATCTCAAAGAGAAGTAGCCCGCAAAATAGCTTCATTCCCCGAAGTCCAGGAAGCCCATATAATTACCGGAGACTGGGATATCGTACTGAAAGTACGAGTATCCGACATAGAGGAGCTTGGAAAATTTATCATAGACAAGCTGAGGAAAGTAGAGGGAGTAGAGAAAACCTTGACCTGTGTCGTCCTAGACACAGTTAAAGAAACTACGAAAATCCCCCTACAATACTCATCTGAATAACGTTTATTAACGGCACCGGCTAAAGTTCGGCGGTGAACTCATGAATATCGAATTCCACGAGAAGATGATGAAGCGCGCTATTGAAGTAGCTAAAAAGGGGATAGAGAAGGGGCAATCTCCGTTTGGTTGCGTGATAGTAAAAGATGGAGAAATAGTAGCGGAGGCCCATAATACGGTCTTAATGGACTTAGACCCTACCGCCCACGCGGAGATAAACGCTATAAGAAAAGCCGCCAAAAAGCTCGGAACATACGTCTTAAAGGGGTGTATAGTCTATAGCACCTGTGAGCCATGTCCTATGTGCTTCTCAGCCATACACTGGGCCGACGCCGATATGATAGTCTACGGGGCTTCCATAGAAGACGCCGCAGCTCTAGGCTTTAGAGAACTCCATATCTCTAATCAAAAAATGAAGGAATTAGGCGGCAGTAGAGTGGAGATAATAGGCGGAGTTCTAAGAGACGAATGCGTTAAGATGATGATAGAATGGAGCAAACGAAAAGATGCTAAGACTTACTAGCATATAGGAACTAGCCTATTCTATAAGCGGGATAGTATCAAGTTTTAACCGTTATGAGAACTATTAAGATTCTAAGCGTGGCTCCGTCGATGTAAAAATTTTATTTAGAGAGTGTACTCACACATACTGGAGGTAAAGGGTATTAATGGGCGTGGATCTGAAAAATCTCGATTCCGTACTAGTCAAGCACGCAGAAAAAATAATGAGCGAAGCTACAAGCCTTCGAGAAGGGAGAATAAGCTACAGAGTTCTGACGAAAGAATATAAGCCCCGCTGGGAGAGGGAAGCTCAACAATTAATTTGTAAAACTCTCGATGAACCGGTCTCCCTATTAGGGAAAGATTCTGGCTACATACCAGCTAAAGGAGCGGAGTGGGTCTGTGTATGCGATCTTCTCGACGGTTCTCTGAACTTTATGTGTGGACTCAAGTACTACGCCTACAGCGTAGCTCTAGCTTACAAAGACGACTTCATCTACGGCTTAGTAGTCGATCTACACGACATGGTGGTGTACAGAGCTGAAAAAGGACAAGGAGCCTACATGAAAAAGACTAAAAACGGCGTTATTATAGACCTTTCAAAAATGAGGCGGGAGATACCGGACAGCTACGACGTCGAGACTATAAACGTGAAAACGAAATTCTTAAATTCTATAGATCTCCACTGCTCATCTCTCGAATTGTGCATTATTGCGGGAGGGAGCGCTGAAGTGGCAATAGGCAAAAGCTGGGTCCCTGACATAGCAGGAGGTTTTGTAATTGCGAGGGAAGCCGGTATAAGCTTCGTGGACTGGGAGTTTAAACCTATAAAGACTTTACCGATAGACTACCAGGAGATAAGGTTCATAGCTGGGACCCCTAAGGTTCTTACAGAGCTCCAAGCTAAAATTGGTAAAATAAGCGATTTATTAATTCTGGAATAAAATACACGACCATTATCATGCTAGTTTCTTTTTCTCGTTCATTGACTGTTTAAGTTTCCTGTGGAAAGTATTGTTTTAGATTTCATTTATTTTTAGATTATTATTCCCGGGGTAGCGGCGGCTCCTAGGTAGGCGTACCACCAACCGGCTATGAACACCGCCATCGAAACTATGAAGAATACCCAGTCTCGTAGAGACATCTTTCTCTCTATCAAATACGTTCTGTTAGGCTTAGCTCTAAAAGCCCTTAGATCCGCTGCTATAGCCATGTTGCTTCCCTTTCTGAGAGAGCTAACTATAAGAGGCACGACCATGTACATGAAGTACCTGGCGGTTCTCACAAAGGCCTTTAAGGCTTTCGCGGGGTTTCTGCCTCGGAAGGTGGCTATAGTTAATCCCCTAACTCTAGCGGCGTTTATCACTATATTCGCGTCTTCCAGCATAGTGGGTATGAGCCTAATGCCTATAACTATAGAGAAGGAGAGGACGTAGGGAACCCCTATCCTATACTTGCCTACTTTAACGAAGTTTGTTAAACCTAGCAGGAGAGCGTTAGGAGCCGTTGACACCGCTAGAAGCAGTCCACTCCCCGCCGCTATGAGAACTCTCAAGGATTGAAAAGCACCGTAGTACATGCCTTCAAGGGTGAGGACGTGTCCGCCCAATATGTAATCCATGAACGGATGCATCTCATACACCGGCGTAACTGTGAATATGAACTTTCTCTCCCACCAGTCGTACCCGTACCTTATCCCCTGATAGAATATGGCGTTTATCGGTATAGGGAGCAGGAGTATGATAGTCGTTATGAGCTTATCCCGTGTGGGCTTTGCGGTCAGCCACATCACTACCACCCATAGGAAAAGCGCCAGCATAACGTAGAGATCGTCGAGTATAGCGCCTAGAACGGTAACGGTCATAGCCCAGAAAATCTTAACTCTTGGGTCTAGCCTGTGGAAGAAGCTATCCTTCTTTTCGTAAAGGAAGAACCTCCTCAACCCTCCTCTTATCAACAGTCTGTAAATGAAGAGGAGGACTACGCCGGGGCCGAGCACGAAGAACACTATGAAGTCGAAAACGAACTTTAACAGGGAGAATATATCTCCTAGATACACCTCAACCACCTCCCTTAATCGCCTTCAACCCCTCTATGAATTCCTCAACTCTGAGAACGCCCGGTTTATTCTTGAAGAGTTTCATAGCTAGCTGCGTGATGTAGGGAGGCAGTATGTTGTGCTTAACGAGCTCTTCGTCAGTGAAGGCCCCTCTAGGACCAGTATCCATAATCACCCTACCATCCTCCAAGAGGACTACCCTAGAGGCATATTCAGCTACTAGACGCATATCGTGGGTTACGAATATGACGGTAACTCCCTTCTCTCTATTCAGTTTTTTGGCCAGCTCCATCAGCCTAACAGAGTGACCCCAATCTTGACCCGTAGTCGGCTCGTCTAAAACCAGAATCTTGGGGTGCATGGTCAGCACGCTAGCTACGGCTAGCCTCCTCCTCTGACCTCTGGAGAGGGACTGGGGATGCCTATCTTTAAATTCCGAGAGCTCGAGCATTTCCATGGCCTCTCTAACCCGCCTCTCCACTTCCTCTGGTGGTAAACCCAAATTTCTAGGGCCGAAGGCTAGCTCCTCTTCGACCGTGTTCGTGAATAACTGATGGTCGGGATTCTGGAATACGTATCCTACGTACTGTACTAATTCTCTGGTAGTGGCTTTTGAAACATCTATACCTAAGACTCTGACCTCCCCCTTCCACGGCTTTAACAGAGCTACGAGCAGTTTGGTCAGCGTAGATTTGCCGCTGCCATTTCTACCTATTATAGCGACCATTTCTCTATCGTAGATATCCAGAGTTACCCCCTTAATGGCCACTGTGCCGTCAGGGTACATAACCCATACATCTTTAAAGCTTATAATAGGCTCTCCGCTGGGCGCGGGGGAATCCTCTAGTTTTAAAGGAAACTCGGAGTATCCATTGAGCTTAGACTTGTAGTAGTCGACGGCTTCTTCCAGCGATATAGGTATTTTAGAAGGTAGAGGGTTCTCCGACTTATATACCAGCTCCGAGACTTGGGGAGGCCTAACCCCTATAGACAAAAACCTATCTAGCTTCCTATAGGCTACGTGAGGCTCTTCATCTACTATTATTCTTCCATCGTTCATCAACACTATCCTATCGGCATACTTAGAAACTTCGTCTAGCCTATGTTCTATGAGTATAACCGTTATATCCCTCAATTTCTGGATTTCGCTGATAATAGACAACACGCTGTAAGCGCCTTGAGGATCGAGATCCGATGTGGGCTCATCGAAGATGACGATTTCAGGCTCCATAGCCAATATACCGGCTATAGCTGTTCTCTGCTTCTGCCCCCCGCTCAAGGCGAATATCTCTTTATCTTTTATGTGGTAAACGCCGGCATCTTTCATAGCTTTATCGACTCTCCTTCTAACTTCTTCCTTAGGCAACGCTAAGTTCTCCGGGCCGAAAGCTACGTCTTCCTCGACAGTCAGAGCGAAGAGCTGATCCTCAGGGTTTTGTAGAACTACTCCTACTAGTTGAGTGAGCTCGTGCAGTTCTTTAGTCTTGGTGTTTATCCCCTTGACGTATACGTCTCCCTTCATTACTCCTTTCTCTATAACGTGGGGTATGTAGCCGCATATGGTTAAGGCTAGCGTTGACTTCCCGCAGCCGCTAGGCCCGGTTATAACCACGAATTCTCCCTTGCTAACGTTTAAGTTAATGTTCTTTAGAGCCCACTCTTCGCTGAAGGGATATCGGTACCAGAGATTCTCGACTCTCAGTATGTAGTCATTCATTAGCCTCGCACCAGCACAGTAGTGATACTAAAAATAGTAAATAAAATATTGTTGTTTGTTTTAAGGTACCAGTTTCTCCAGTATTCTGAACAGCGGGTATGCTAGCACAGCCCCGTAGATGGCGTTGAATACTGTTATCGTGGTAGTGTGCATAAAGACAACGTAAGTTGTGGTGTAGTAGTGGTTTAAGTAGGGGAAGAAGACGTAGTATAGTGAAATCCAGGCGAATAAAGCCCTTAAAGCGCCCGTAATCGCAGCGTCTATGTAGCCGAAGATACCAGTAGGCCTAATGGCGGTGACTTCGCCGCCCGCCTTTAGAGCCAGCATCCTGTTCACGAAGGCTAGGTAGAGGTCGACGGGCACGCCCTCTACTATCGAGTAGAGCATCCACCTAGCGTCTAAGCCGTACCAGAAGAGCTGGCTAACGAATTGATAGACTATATGCATCAAGGTGGCGACGCCGGGCTTTCTAATCAGCAAAACGCCGAGCACGAATATGGTGGCGTAGCCGACGTCGCCCAACGCGTAGTTTACGAAGGGTATCGGTATTTTATTGGTCATGGCGAAGAATCCTAAGCTCCTTCCGATGATTTGAACCCAGATGACCAGCAGTACGCCGAATATCGTGGTATAGATCAAGTCTTTAGTCTTAAAGGACTTGCCGTATAGCTTCCCCTTGCTTATCAAGTAGAAAGCTATCAGTATTACGACTATAGAGATTATGAATGTAGCCGCGTATATCATGAAGGGCGGCGGGACGAAGGGCCTCTTCTCTTCAGACTCATAGATTACGGTTCCATCAGCAGTTTTAACGACTACTTTGAAAGTCACGATTTTAGAAGTTAGAGTTTCGGGGACTGCGCACTTAAATGAGGCGTATATCCTCTTGCCTGGGTCTAGCTTTGAGATTGTATAGCTGAACATTTTACTGTCTTCGCCAACTTCGCCGCCTTTCGGCGGAGTTAATATCTTAAAGCCTTCTTCCTCGGGCGCGTAGACTTCTAGTACTAGATTCTCGACCGGTTCAGCGCCCGTATTCGTTATATAAACTGAGCCCCAGAAGTAGCCCCGTCCTCTATAGCCTTTAGATATTATCACTTGCTCGTTTGTCTGCGCCTTAAACGTCGGGTTGTAGTAGTGGGGGAAGTAGAACTCGACGCTTACCTGTGGTTGGGCGCTAACGTTGAATAAGGCAAGCGTCAAAATAAGCACGGAGAACAAGGCAAAAATCCTCGTTTTAGCCATACCTTTCACCTATTATGTATAGTTATTTTCATAGAGTGGATTTAAAATTTACTTTGAAATTTTAACTTAAAAAAATAGCCGTGCCGTAAACAAACCTGAAGGTTAGTAGTTAATCTAGATCTTATTTTTGTAAAATTTTTACGACTTTGCTTTCTCCCGGCTCTACCAAGGTTCTCACTATAATCCAAGTTTCTCCCTTAT
>Ga0190367_1002061_pt1 | contig 10763 bp, 11 predicted proteins | sample 4872181011_MG_FD_171838 | JGI IMG/M metagenome (GOLD analysis project Ga0190367, IMG submission 171838) | Hydrothermal vent microbial mat bacterial communities from Southern Trench, Guaymas Basin, Mexico - 4872-18-10-11_MG | ecosystem: Environmental > Aquatic > Marine > Hydrothermal vents >... | reverse complement strand
AATAATTTTTCTTTAGCTGACTTTGCCTGTCTTTCTAAAATATGAGAAGGCAAATTTTCTGAAATAAGACTTATAATATAAATATTTTCAGGATTAAAGCCTTCAGTAAATTTTGGCAATCTAAACTTTTCCCAAGGTGGAATTTTAGCTATTATCCTACCTCCTCCTTTAGGATAAAATCCAGCTTTTTCTAAAGAAACTTCAGCTTTTAGACCTAAAGAATCCACTACAGGCAAAAATACATATTTGAGATAGTGATAAGGTGGACTAAAAGGAACATGGGTTCCTCCTTTAAGTATTAACTCTCCACCTTCTGATAAAGCCAAAGGATAAAGAAGGGTTTGAAAAAGCAAAGAAGTTGAGCCTGCTGTTTTTATATCAAAAGTATAAGTTTTATTAATAGGCTTTTTCTTGGGAATAAAAATTAATTCCTGTGAATTAAGCTCTGCTCCTTTAAGTTCTGCTCCAGAAATTTCAGCACAAGCTTTTACACAGGTTAAATGTTGAGGTTGAAGTCCTGGTTTGGGTCTATTTTTTCTTATATTAATTATTTTAAAAGGCTTCTCAAATATCACAGAAAGAGAAAGAGAGGTTCTTAAAACCTGCCCTCCTCCTTCTCCATAAGAACCATCTATTAAAAGCATCTATTTCTCTTTTTCTATTAATTCTATTTCTTTAATTAAAATTTGCGCCAATTTCTCTGCAAGGATTTTTCCTTTTTCTTTAGTAGCTTTTAGAGGATTACCCCAGATGCCTGAAGACCAGTATTTTTCTTTTTCAGCAACTACTCTAAATTTTGGAAAATTAGGATAATCCTCAAAAGCTCCTTCTTTAACAAGCTCTGGCTTAAAATAAAGTATAAGAGAGGCTTCCCATTCTCCGGCATGAGAATCTTTTTCAGGAATTTTTAATTCTTCTAAAATAGGTTTTAGAAGTTGATAAATATCTGCTACAAAGAATTTGGTTTCTCTATGCGTTTCAATAAAAGTTTCTGCAGTATCAATCAAATAAGCTTTATGTGTTCCTCCTGCATGACCAGAAAGAATAAAAAAATTTTTAAAACCCTGACGATAAAATTCAGAAAGCACATTTAAAAGAAATGTTTTTAAGATTTCACCTTTTATACTTAAAGTTCCAGGAAGAGGCTTTGTGCTTCTACAAAGACCATAATATAAAGGTGGAGCAATCAAAACCTTAATCTTATTAGCAACAAGTTTACAAACTTCATAAATAGTATAGAGATCTGTAGCTAAAGGAAGATGTGGACCATGTGCTTCAATAGAACCCACAGGTATAATAACTGTTTTTGTTTCTTTTTTTATTTCTTCAAATTCTTTAGAAGTGATTTCTTCCATTAACATTGCAATCCTCCAATTTGAAAAATGTTTTAAAGTGAATTATATTTATTTTTGCCATGAAAAAAAGGGTTTATATTAAAACTTTTGGCTGCCAAATGAATGAAAATGATACAGAGAAAATGTATATTTTGCTTAGTGATGAGTATGAACCTACACAAAATCCAGAAGAAGCAGATTTAATTCTAATTAACACTTGTTCTGTAAGAGAAAAACCTCAGCATAAAACTTATAGTGAAGCAGGAAGATATAAACATCTAAAAAAGAAAAAACCAAACTTAATTATCGGAATAACAGGATGTGTAGCTCAGCAGGAAGGAGAAAATATAATTAAAAGACTTCCTCATGTAGATCTGGTTCTTGGGACTCAGGGATTTTATTTTATTAAAGAAGCTTTAGAAACTTTTAAAAAAACAAAAAAGCCTGTTATTCTTACAGAGCTAAAACCTGACTTTAAAATACCATTAATTCTTGAAAAAGAAAATACCTCTATTTTTCCAAATAAAAGAGTTACAGCCTTTGTAACTATAATGCAGGGCTGTGACAATTTCTGCACTTACTGTATTGTGCCTTATGTAAGAGGAAGAGAAATAAGTAGATCCCCAGAAGATATTCTTAAAGAAGTTAAAGAACTGGTAAAAAAAGGAGTTAGAGAAATTACTCTTCTTGGACAAAATGTAAATTCTTATGGTCTTAAAGAAAAGGGATATCCTGATTTTGCTGATCTTTTAGATATAATATCTAAAATAGATGGTCTTTGGAGAATAAGATTTACTACCAGTCATCCTAAGGATCTTTCGGATAAATTGATAGAAATTATGGCTAATAACCCAAAAATATGTAAACATATTCATTTACCTTTACAGGCTGGTTCCAATAAAATTCTGAAAAAAATGAATAGAAAATACACTAAAGAAGATTATCTTAGAAAAATAGAAAAATTAAGAAATGCTATCCCTGGAATTGCTATAACAACAGATATAATTGTTGGTTTTCCAGGGGAAACTGAAGAAGATTTTAAAGAAACCTTAGAGATGCTTGAAAAAGTTAGGTATCACGAAATTTTTTCTTTTAAATATTCAGATAGACCTTTTACTGTTGCTCAAAAGATGAGTAGTAAAGTCTCAGAAGAAGAAAAAAAAAGAAGACTTAAAAAAGTTCATGAAGTTCAAGCAAAAATAACAAAAGAGATTTATGAATCCTATGTGGGAAAAGAAGTAGAAGTTTTAGTTGAAGGATTAAGTGCTAAAAGTAAAGATATGCTTATGGGAAGAACTACTACTAATGTGATAGTAAATTTTAAGGCTCCTCGTTTGAATTTAAAAGGTGCTCTGGTTAAAGTTCTGGTAGAAGAGGCTGGAAAACATTCTCTAAAAGGAAAATATTTAGAAACTTTAAAAATTTAGCTTTTGCAAAATTTACATCTCTTTTGCAATTTTTACAAAGTAAAAAACTTTATCACTTTTCTAAATCTATCAATATTTCCAGAAAAATTTCAGGTATAACTTTTGTTAATAAAAAATAGAGATTGTAAAAAAAATTCAAAAAGGAGGTTGGTATGTTTAAAAGATTAAGCAAAACTTTAGCTATCTTAAGCACAGTAGGAGTATTAGCAGTTGGAGCTTCTTTTGCTCAGAATGAAACCACATCTCAACCAGATCAAATAGGACCTGGATACGGACCAATGTATCGCGGATCAATGGGACCTGGATATAAGAGTAAAATCAATCAGCAGAAGGTTCAGGCTTATTGCAAAGAGGTTTATCCTTTATGGCAAAAAATGTGGCAAATTAGAAATGAGCTTCGTGAACTGTGGAGTAAAAATCCACCTGATTGGTCAGCTATAGAAAAAAAAGAAGAAGAACTTGTTAAATTAAGACTTGAAATGAGAAAAAAAGCTTATGAAATGGGTTTACCATTTGGTCCCAAGAGGGGTTTAAGATTAAGAAGAATTTGTGGCTGGTAATTTCTTAAATTTTTAAGGAGCGGATTTTATTCCGCTCCTTAATTTTATATTATAATAATATTTTTTAAATAACTATGAAGTATTTTATTTTTATTATTTGTTTTTTTCTTTTACCTTTCTCAGCCAGTGCTGATAGACTTTTTCATCGTGAAATTTTAGAAAAATATGATCCAAATACTGAAATTTTCCTAAGAGGTAAAGTCAAAAGAGTATGGATCTTACCTAAATACAAGTTTTTGATAGTAGATGTAAAAAGAAGAAAAAAAATTTATAAAGTTATTATTGGACCTCTATGGTTTATTAAAAAAAAGCGAATATACCTTAAACCTGGAAATGAAGTAATTATTAAAGGTTCCAAATTTTTTACTAAAAAGGGAAAGCTTTTTATTCTTACCAGATATTTATATATAGTAGATAAAAACCATATTTATTATTTAAGAGATGAAAACTTTAAACCATGCTGGAAAAAAAGATCAAGGTGTTTTTAGGTTATATTCCTTAATTTTGTAATAGAGAGTTCTTAAAGAAATACCTAAAAGTTCTGCTGCTCTCTTTTTATTGCCTCCTGTTTTTTTAAGAACTTCTAAAATAGCTCTTTTTTCAAGTTCTTTTAAATTTTCAGGTTCTTTTTTTTCTTGAAAAACTTTATCTTTTTCAAAAAATTCAGGTTCCAATTCTAATTCTTCTCCCTTTGCCAGAATAAAACCTCTTTCTAATACATTCTCAAGTTCTCTAATATTACCAGGCCAGGAATAATTTTTTAAAATTTCCTTAGAATTCTTGCTAAGTTTTAAAGGATCTTTTCCTATTTTTTTAGAAAGCTTATTTATAATATAGTCTGCGATTTTTAAAATTGCTTTTTTTCTTTCTCTTAAAGGTGGTATATAAATAGGAAATACATTTACTCTAAAATATAGATCTTCTCTAAATTTTCCTTGCCTTACAAGTTCCAGAAGATCTTTATTAGTAGCAACAATAAACCTTGCATTTGTTTTTATGGTAGTAAGTCCTCCCAATCTTTCAAAAGTTTTATCCTGCAAAACTCTCAAAAATTTTGCCTGAACTGTTTGACTCATCTCTGCTATTTCATCCAGAAAAAGAGTTCCATCCTTAGCAAGTTCTATTTTCCCTGGCTTAGATTTTATAGCACCTGAAAAAGCTCCCTTTTCATATCCAAAAAGTTCAGATTCTATAAGAGTTTCTGGAATAGCTGCACAGTTTATTTCAATAAAGTTTCCTTTTTTTCTACTTAAAAAATGTATAGCTTTAGCAATAGCAGATTTTCCTGTTCCTGTCTCTCCATAAAGAATAACTGTAGTTTCTGTAGGAGCTACCTGGATTATTTTTTCATAAATATCTTCCATTCCTGCAAATAAAATCTCAAAAGGAGGAATTTCAAAAGGTTTTTCTGAAAGAGAAACCTTTGCTTTTTCCTCGGGTAAGAGCTTTGAAACCAGAGAAATGAACTCTTCTGGACTTGATAAGGGTTTAGTTATGTAATCAACTGCTCCTTTTTTCATAGCCTCTACTGCTGAAGGAATGGTTCCATAGGCTGTAATTACTATAAATTGAGTATCAGGAAAAATATTTTTAGCCTTTTCTAAAAAGGTTATCCCATCCATTTTAGGCATTTTTAGGTCTGTAATAACAAGATGAGGAATAAAATCAGGTAATTTTTTCAAAGCCTCTTCAGGATCATTATATGTTTCTACTCTATATCCTTTTTCTTCCAAGATAATTTTAAGAAAGGAGGCAAAGGATAAATCATCTTCTACTATAGCGATTCTGGGATAATCAGACATATCCTTGTTCCTTCTCCTTTTTTGCTATTTATTTTAAATCTTATATTTAAAGCTTCACAAAGTTTTTTAACTATAGCTAAACCTAATCCTGAGCCTTTAGGTTTGGTAGAAAAAAAGGGCTCCATTGCTTTAATTAAAGTTTCCTCATCCATTCCTATACCATTGTCTACAATTTCAAATTTAATTTTATTTTCTCTTTTTTCTACATTTAATTCTATAATCTTTTGATCTTTAGAAGTCTCTAACACAGCATCTACTGCATTTTGCAAAAGATTAATAATGATTTCTTTTAGCTTATCTTTATCACTCTTTAGTCTTATTTCTTGATTAAAATTTAGTTGAAAAGTTATTTCTGGATAGTCATTTTTAAAAACTATTAAAATTTCCTCCAATAGTTCTTTTAAAGAAAACTCAGCAATAGTTATTTTTACAGGATTGGTATAAAGAAGTAGTTCATCTGTGAGTCTTTCAATTCTTAATGTTTCATTAAATATTATTTTTAGTGGATCTTTAAATTTTTCTTCTACTTTATTTAACAAGTATTGAGAAAAACCTTTAATACTTCCCAAAGGGTTTCTGATCTCATGAGCCAAAATTTTTGTCATAATGGATATACTTTCTAATTCTTTAAGTTTCATTTGCATTTTTTCAACTTTTCTAATAAGTAAAGTGCCTAAGATTCCAAATAGAATTAATCCTATTGAGGCTCCGATTTTTATCCCTGCATAAATTTGAGCCCTTTTTATTATTATCTCAGCAGGATAGGTGTGTAAGGCTATCCTTAAGATATAAGTAGAATTGAAGGGAATTTTAAAATCAGCTACAAAAACTTTTTCTGAAGTTTTTAGAGTTAAATAATGATAATAAGGATAAACAGAACTTTTTACAAGCTCTATTTTTTTACCTATAAGATCCGGATTAGAATGAAGAATAATATATCCATTTTCATCATAAAGACTTATGAAAGCAACTCCTTCCCATTTTTCATTAAGTATGATTTCAGAAAAGATTTTATAATCTAAATTCCTTAAATTTTCTAATTCCACAGATTGTAAAAAACTTTGAAGAGTAATAGCTATTCCAAGAGCTTGCATTTTTAATGCGTCTTCTGCTGCCAGTTTGGTATTTTTATAAGTAAAAATAGCACTTACTATTAATATTCCTGAAGAAATTAAAACTATAATCCATAAAATGAAAGCAGACCAAAGATTTCTATATTTAGAAATTAAACTCATAGGGCTTTAATTATAATATAACCTTGCTAAAATTAGAAAATAATTTATATTATTTTTAAATGCGCCCGTAGCTCAATTGGATAGAGCATTGGACTACGAATCCAAAGGTTGCAGGTTCGAGTCCTGCCGGGCGCGTGCTTTTCATTAGGGTTTTTTTGCCTCTATAAAGGTTAAAAATCGGGCTAAGAAGCTTCTACAAAAGATTTAACGCTTTTGATAAAAAAATCTTTTATTTCATCCCAATGTTTATCAATATCCTCTATCTGCTGATTTTCTGCATCTTTAAAAAAAGTAAGAGCCTTTAAAATAGCAAACATCTCTAAAATCCCTTCATATTTCTCCTGAACAAATCGTTCTATCTCATTTAATGTCCAGTTATATTTTTTCATTAAAAACCATAAGTCATAGAAGTCTCTTTTGGCACCTCTTTGAGAAATTGCTACAACTTTCATACAAGCAATGTCTTCATCACTTGCTATAAATATTTTTAAGCTTTCATTAAAAATTGGAGTTCTTAAAAGCTTATAAGGATACTTAAAAAAACTAAATTTAATTCCATCTACAGCAAGAATAACTGTGTCCTCTTCAAGCACTTCTACTTTAACATCAACAAATTTCTTAAGCTCTTTAACTTTAGTAAAAAAAAACTCTCCCAAATTAAAGCTCTTCTCAGGAAAAAGAAAGAAATCGAAATCTTCAGAAAATCTATGATTATACTTTAATGCAAGGGCAGTTCCTCCTGCAAGATAAAAATATTTAGTAAAACTTAAGTCTCTTACTTTCTCTAAAGATTTCTTTTGAAAAAGAGTAATAGATTTCATAAAGTTTTTATAAAGGATAAGGTTGAATTCTGGGAAACTCCCTTGTCTCAAAATTACTTTTGTATTTTGTTAGTTCTTTCTCTGAAATGTCTAAAACTATTTTCCAAAAATTCTGTTCTTTTTCAGAAAATCTAAAATAATTTCTTAAAAATACTTCTTTAAGCTTATCTTTTGAATACTCCAAAAAAGTTTTTCTGGGATCTTGAAATTTCATCTTCCTAATTAAAAGCTCTATTTCACTTTTCTCCTTATTCCATGAAATTTTGAGCAAGCTTTTTTCTCTCATATATTTTTATAATTGTAGAATATCTTTTTAAAAACTTTTGTCAAGCAAACATTTTAAGCCGGGTGCGCTTCTTTCAAGAAATAATCAAGATTTAAAAAAAATAATGTAGTTTATATCTTTATTTTTTCCAATTCTTTTATAAGTATAAATGGATCACTTGCTACAACTGAAGTTCCTGCATAAATTTCCATACCACCTATATCACAAGTTCTGGTTAAAGGATCTCCTCTATCTACAATTCTTGTTATAAAAATATCCTCAGAATTAAGAGGAGGCATAAAAATAGCAAGATTAAAACTTCTAACTCCAAGTTTATAATAACATTCTAAAACAAGTGAAATAGGCTTTGCCAGGGTAAACAAATCAGGAGAAATTATAATTATCTCTTTCTCTTTTATAGGAGTAAGATAAGCCATCAATTTTGCATTCTCATATTCAAAAGCAAGTCCTAAAATCTCGTGAATTTTTAAAATATCTTCAAAATATTCAGAACCAAACGAAGAAAAATAATTTTTTCTTATATAGTTTAAAAATTTCTGTTTTGCATAAGGCTCTTTTGAAATCAATACCTGAGCGTGTCCATGAATTAAACTTGCTCCAGCTCTCCACAAACAATTCCACATAAAAAATGGATAAATTGCAGTTTTATCATATTCATTAGCTTTTTTAAACCATTTATAGGCAACTTCTAAGTAATCTTTTATTTTTTCTGAATCTCTTATAAATGGCTCATGATCCTTAAATACTATCACAGCATGTAAATAATCATATTTTGCTAAATTACTTCCAGTAATACAGTATTTGCCTTCTATTCTACCAAAAATATCAAGTGGAGTTTTCTCTAAAGGATTACAGAAAGCCCCACCTTTGCTACTTTCAATTATCTGATATAAATCTTCTTTTACTTTGGTATCTAAAGGTCTTTTAGCTCTGAATTCATTAAATAAAGTGCTTTCAAAAGTTATTTTATTTGTGATTCTGATAATCCTTTGTTTTTCGCAATTAAGAAACTTATCACTTAATTCTGTTTTTAATGTATTAGGCATTTTAAGAAATCCTGTTTCTAAATAAAAAGTATATATGCGATTAAATAATTCTTTTTCTTGATCTGAAAGACTTTTTATATATTGAGGAAGTTCTAAAATTTTTCTAAAATTTTCCATGGACTTAATTTTATTTCATATTTCTATAATTTCATTATTAGTTTTGAATAATCTATGATAAATTATCTGACTTGCGAAGAAAAATAAATGTGAGATAATCTGAAATGGTTATAAATTATGATTAAATATGCAGCTTTAGCTTTTTTTATTTCTTTTATTTTATGCACTATTTTTATTATTTCTTCTAAAAAAATTCAGGGTTTAATTACAGATCACCTGCATATTGGTCCGCAAACTTTTCATTACAAGCCTACTCCAAGGATTGGAGGACTGGCTATTTTTATCGGAATAAGTGTTTCACTCCTTGCTGCTTACCTTAGACCAGAACATTTTTCCTCAAATTATCTTTATTTAATTCTTCTTTCCTTTCCTGTTTTTTTGATAGGATTTATAGATGATCTTACAGGAAAGCTTGATCCTAAAGTAAGAATGTTTTTTATTTGTCTTTCTGCAAGTTTAGTTTATTTTTTCTTGAATATTAAAATTGTAAGAGTTGATCTTTCTGTTGCAGATAAACTTTTACAGATAACAGCTATTTCTTTCTTTTTTACAGTTTTTGCTCTTGCAGGAATCTCCAATGCTATAAATATCATAGATGGATTTAATGGTCTTGCCAGCATGGTTTCTATGATGATTCTTATGGGAATTGCTTATGTAGCTTATAAACTGGGAGACTATGAGATTACTAATCTTTGTGTGGTTTCAACTTTTGCATTACTTGGTTTTTTTCTTCTAAATTATCCTTATGGTCTTATTTTTCTTGGTGATGGTGGTGCTTATTTTACAGGTTTTATCATTGGAATGATGAGTGTTCTTATTGTATACAAACATCATCAAGTTTCACCCTGGTTTGCTCTTACAATAAATATTTATCCTGTTTATGAAACTATATTTTCCATTTATAGAAGAAAGTTTTTAAAAAAACGTTCAGCTATGGAACCAGATGCATTACATTTACATACGATTTTTTATAATATTTTTATTAAAAAATTTTTCCCTTTAAATGATAAAGAACTTAGAAATCCTCTTGCTTCTGTATTTTTATGGGTAATTAATTCTTTTGGAGTTATTCCTGCTCTTCTTTTTTGGAACAATACCACAGCTTTAATGATTTGTTGTTCAATTTTTGTTGTTTTTTACACAATTATCTATTGGAATATTCTAAGATTAAAGATTCTACTCTAAATTTAAAATCAAAAGAAAAAACCTTATGAATACAATGTTAATTTATACCTTAGGCACATCTAATAGATCAATAGAAGAATTTTTAGAAATCTTAAAATTTTACAAAATCAAAGCTGTAGCTGATGTAAGAAGATGGCCAACTTCTCAAAGATTTCCTCATTTTAAAAAAGAAAATTTAATAAAACTTTTACCACAAAATAATATTTCTTACTACCATTTGGAAAATTTGGGAGGCTATAGAATTGAAAATTATGTAAATTATATGAAAACTTCAACTTTTAAAAATGCTTTGGAAGAACTTATAGAGATTGCTAAGAAAGAATTAACTTGCATTATATGTGCTGAAAAGTTTCCCTGGAAATGTCACAGAAGATTTATAGCAAAAGCATTAGAAGAAAAAGGATTTGAAGTTTTGCATATTATTGAAAAGGAAAAAATTTGGAAACCTAAAATTGTTTTATTTCTTCCAGAAAGCAGGAATAAATAATACAAGGACAGTATAGTATTCAAGCCTTCCTATAAGCATACAGAAAACGAGAACCCACTTAGCAAGAGCAGGAAAAGGGGCATAGGTAGATGTAGGTCCTGCTTTACCTAAAGCTGGTCCAACATTATTTAGTGCTGAAGCTACAGTAGAAATAGAGGTTACCGTATCTAAGCCAGTTGCTGAAATTATAATACTACTTATTATCCAAATAGTTAAAGCAAGAAATATAAAACCCCATATACTCCCAAGTATTTCGTGATTTAAAGCCCTATCATTTATCTTAATGGAAGTTATAGCACGAGGATGAATAAGATGGTAAAATTCTTTGTATATTTGTTTTAACATAAGATAAATTCTAAGTTGTTTTATTCCTCCTGCTGTAGATCCTACCATACCACCTAAAAACATTAAAAATAAAATAATTGTTTGAGCAAAAAAATTCCATTGTGCATAATCTGCTGTA
>Ga0190367_1002060_pt1 | contig 10775 bp, 10 predicted proteins | sample 4872181011_MG_FD_171838 | JGI IMG/M metagenome (GOLD analysis project Ga0190367, IMG submission 171838) | Hydrothermal vent microbial mat bacterial communities from Southern Trench, Guaymas Basin, Mexico - 4872-18-10-11_MG | ecosystem: Environmental > Aquatic > Marine > Hydrothermal vents >... | reverse complement strand
TAACTCCATTAAAATTTCGTCTCTATCAAAGCCTTGTATAAACAGGTCTGAAGCAGCCTTAAAACACACATCACGCCTAACTCCCAAAATCACCTCATAAAGAGCATCATCACTTAAAGATCTCACTTGATCTGGGAAAGCTTTACGTGCGACATTCAATATCTCACTATCAGACTTGCCAATTAAAACTAAGCACTTAATAACTTGTTTTAGCACATTACCACCAGCACTAACTCATCAAGAATTGAAGCAAACGGCTAAATAAAAATGCTTAGCTTACCGTTAAAGATTTAGTTAAATGTAAAGTAAGAATTAACTCGAGCGGGGGTGGCCGAGCCAGGTCAAAGGCGCGAGGTTCAGGCCCTCGTGGCGTAGGCCTGCGTGGGTTCGAATCCCACCCCCCGCACTAATACACCAACTTTGGCAAAGAATATAACAAAGTTAAGTAAACTAAGTAAGATTGTATCCTATTTTAAATACATTGCAAGGTTTAATTATTTAAATAAGTAATCACTAAGAAATTAAAAGAGCTATTTGGATAAGGAAAAATCATGCAATTAGCGCTTAATTCATTAGGTTTAAGCATGAAACTTTGATGATGGAGAAGGCTATGGAAAACAAACATGCAGACAAGTCCAAGATAAGGCATATAATTGCTCAGGCTTTCAAGCATTTTCGTGAAAGCACTCTCTTCAAAGAAGAACTTTATCAATACTTTACTAGCAAGGGCATGTCAGAAGAAGAAATTGATGAGTTAATTAAGGAAGCACTACGCCAAGACATAATAGACATAGGCGTAGTACCAATATCATCTCCCGACAACCCTCTCAAAATAATTGAAGATAAAATCGTCTATATACTAAAAAGCAGAAAAAAGTGGGCTAAAATAGGTTGACTGTACGCTTTTGCCCATAAGTAATTGATGACAATCACTTCTATGGCTTTTGAAGTTTGTACTTCTCAGTTTCAAATTTAATTCATAGTGCGTTAAATTAAATTGCAAATTAAAAATTCATCAAAACAATTGATGGGCCCGGTGGGATTCGAACCCACGACCCCCCGGTTATGAGCCGGGTGCTCTACCGCTAAGCTACGGGCCCACCATAAATTAGTAACTAGATGTGGATTATAGGTTTTTCTCTAGCAGTAGTTGGCGCCGGGGGCCGGACTCGAACCGGCGACCAACGGGTTAACAGCCCGTCGCTCTACCATGCTGAGCTACCCCGGCTCTATATGGTTTACTTTGCATTCACCAATTTAAGGTTTATTATTTATTGTAAAATAGTGTTGAAGAAAGGAGTTTGGATTGATTTAATCTTTTATTGTTTCTAATATTGAGGTGATATTCCAAAGTTGAACTCTTGTATGTGTTGGCATATTTGGGTCTTGTGATATTTCTTCAAGAATTCCTATCGCATTTGAAGCTCTTACTCCAGGAGTGTATTTGGTTGTTTGTAATGCTTTTATTGCTTCACTTGCAGCTCTCCTTATATTTCTTGGTACACTTGTATCTTCTACTATTCTTTGAAGTAGGGCTATTGCTTGTTGGATTTTATCCTCAACCATATATATCTCCCTCCAAGTATCATAATTTACGAAAGACAAATTTAACTTTCACCACTACTAGGAGAAAATGATGTGATTATATTGTATGGAGGAGATCATAATGATTAATGAAAGAAGAAATGAGTTAAAATATATGGCTGATTTGCTTAGAGCTGGAGCTACTATGCTTACTCAAATATGCCCTCATTGTAAGGTTCCGTTGTTTAAGTTAAAATCTGGCGAAATAATTTGTCCATCATGTGGGAAAAAAGTTTTGTTTATAAAAAAGGGAGATCTAAGGAGAAAATCGTCAATATTAACATTAACTAGTGAATTAGAAGAAGTTTTGAATATGAAACTTTCAGAAATTACTAACGAAATTGCTAGATCAAATGATTTAGAGAAAACATTAAAGTTGCTTGAAGCAGCTAAAATAATTGTGGATGTAATAATTAGAATAAGAAAGTTGAGAGAGGAATAGAGTATCTTGGATAAAATAGCTATCGGGAATTATTCAAAAGCTCCCAATTATAGACATTACATTGCGCATTTCTCAGTACGCAACAAAATAATGGATATAAAGAAAGCAATAATTGAAGCTTTAAGGCTAATAAGTAGTAAAGAGGAAGAAGCAGTTATATCTGTTGCTGGTAAGAAGGGAGAATTTGTAGGAAGAAGATTTTTTGTAGTAAGCATTGCATATGGGAAAAATTTCAGAAGAATGAATTGGAAGGTTATTAAGAAAATTTATGACATAATTAATAAGGGGGAGCTAAAAGTACTTGATGTTAAAATTTACGTAAAACATAAATTTCTTAAATCAAGTGGAAGAAGAGGATTTACTTGGTCAGACAAATATTTTGTTAGACTAATTTTTATGGAGAAGTCTTTTGATATTCAAATCACTCATTTAGGTGGATTACTTAGACTAGCGCCAGAAGAGTTAGGTGGAATATTGATTTCAAATATCATTCAATCTTTAAGAAAAATTGGTGAAAAACCGTTAATAAAAAAGGAATATGAAACTTATTGATTAGGGAGGGAGATATGAAGAGAAAAATCAAAAAATTCCTATTTAAGGTAGGAAAGAGAAACGTTTTTTGGTGCGACTATTGTAATATACCAGTGCTTATAAATCAATGTCCTAAATGTGGTGAAAAAACCAAAATTCTAAAAATATCTCCACCAAAAGATCTTAAGCCAGCATGGGAGTATGATTTGCAATTAATTAGAAAAGCTATAGATGATGATTATGGACATGGGATTGGTAGTAAAATAATTCCTAACAATAAAGTTATAATGCTAAATAAAATTACAGGAATTGATGCTGCAAATGAAGTAATTGTGGATGGGAAAGTTATAGGGATCATAATGTACGACATTCAAAAATGGAAATGGCAATTTATCCCTAAGATTGAAGGAGCAAGACGAATACATAAGTATAATGGAAAGAAGTGGATAAAGGTAGATGAAGAGGCTGCAAAAAGAATATCGAATAAAATGAATGTTTTATCTGTCGGAGTTACAGATCTTGATGATTCCATCTGCAAAGGAGATTATGTATATATAGTTACCCCAAACGATGAAGTGATAGCTGTCGGAAAAGCAAGAGGAAGTTGTATGGAAATAAAAGGTGGAAGCATTAATATTGCGGTAAAAACAAAATATGCAGATATACCAAGAGAAGCATGTGAGAATAAAGTATCATCTTCTTGGGAAGAAGTAGTTTATGTAAATAGAGAATATATAATGCAAAAAATTAAATTAACATGTAATTTCATAACCGAAGTTTCATCTAAAAACAGAGATTTGCCTCAAATAGTTGCATTTAGCGGAGGAAAAGATAGTGCTTGTACTTTAAGTTTAGTTCTAGAATGTTTAGGGGATAGTAACGTAAAAATTGTATTTTTAGATACTGGCTTAGAGTTTCCTGAAACAGTTAGGTATACCGTCAAACTAATGGAAGACTTAGGATTGAGAAATAATTTTATTTATGAAACGGCAAGTGATGTCTTCTGGAAAAAAGCTAAAGAAATAGGTCCTCCAAGTAGAGATTATAGATGGTGCTGCAAAGTTTGTAAATTGAATTTAATGTCAAAGATCATTAAGAAAGAATTAGGTGGAAAATGTTTAACATTTACTGGTCAGAGAATGTATGAATCTATGTCTCGTGCTTATCAACCTAAAGTCACTGTTACTATTCAAGTTCCAGGCCAAGTAAAAGCAAGTCCAATACAAGATTGGAATGCCCTTGAGGTATGGCTATTCCTATCATATAAACGAATAAAAGTTAATCCGCTATACTTTATGGGCTTTGATAGAATTGGATGTTATATGTGCCCAGCAAGTGATTTAGCTGACTTTGAAAACGTTAAGAAAATACATCCAAATATTTGGGAAAGATGGGAAGAGTTTCTTAAGGAATGGGCTATGAAACATGGATTTAATAATAACTGGATAAAATATGGATTATGGAGATGGAGAAGACTTCCTGGATATTGGAAATCGATCTTAAAGGGGTGAGTAGTATTTTTTATTTGTTTTCTTTACTAAAAAATTAAATAGTATACATTTTATATCATTAAAAACTTCTTGAACTTCTTGCTCACCGTTAACTACATACCAATTAAATTTTCTGGCCAGCCTCAAATAACTCTCTCTTACTCGTTTAAGAAAGTGAATATCTCTTTCATAAACATCCTGACTATGTTTAATTCTTGATAGTGCTTCATTAACTGAAATATCAATGACAATAACTATATTAGCCTTGGGAAGCCCATCTTCAAGGCATAACATCCATTTCAGAGGAAGATTATTTGCGAGCCCATACGCTAACCCTGAAGGAGTATATCTATCAGCTATAACTATTTTACCTAATGAAAGCCATTTTTCAATATCATCTTTTCGCTCCCAACGGTTAGCTGCATATAGTAATTGACGAACATAAGATGAAAAAGTACGTTCACCACTAAGAAAAGCTTTAATTTCTCGCCCAATTGGAGTTGAATAATCTGGAAACGAAATTATCTCAACATCATATCCAAGAGAAGCTAGCCATTTTTTAATTAACTTTGCTTGAGTACCCTTACCGGATTTATCAATCCCTTCAAGCGCGATAAGACATCCCATTGTACAATGTCCCTCAAAGTTAATGGTATGTGAGGAACTAAATATATAACTGTCATCTTAATAAACTTCATGGAAAATAGGAGAGAGATTAAATGTGGAAGAGATACTCAGAGATTAGGGATCCGATCTACGGCTATGTGTTTATTAGTGAGATTGAAAAAGAAATTATTGATACTAAGACATTTCAAAGACTTAGAGGAATAAAGCAGCTTGGCGGGGCATATTTAACTTACCCAGGTGCAGAGCATACCAGATTTGGTCATTCTATAGGTGCTATGCATTTAGCTGGAATTTTAGGTGAACATCTAATGAAAAACGGATTAATAAATGAGGATGAAGTTGAACTAATTCGTATTGCAGCATTATTACATGATATTGGACATGGCCCCTTTTCTCATGTATATGAAGATATTTCGATCAAATATTTAGGAAAAGATCATGAAGATATAACCTACTGGCTAATTTCCAAAAGTGAAATTAGTGATATTTTAAAATCCAATGGGTTTGACCCAATAGAAGTTGCTAAGTTAGCTGTCAGTAAACGAGTATTTGATAGAAAAATATTTTTAGACCAAGTAGTTTCAAGTCCATTTGATGTTGATAAAATGGATTTCTTAGTTAGAGATTCACATTTCACTGGTGTTCAATATGGATTGATTGATGTGTTTAGAATAATATACTCAATGGATATAATAGAGAATAACTTGGCCGTTGAAATTCCAGGGGCATTGTATGCTATTGAAGCATTTCTCATAGCAAGATATGAAATGTTTAAAGCAGTTTATTATCATAGGACAGTTAGAAGTGCAAACGTAATGATTTCTAAGGCCATGGAGCTTGCTAAAGATTATTTGGGTTTGACCAACTTTAAATCTCCAGAAGAATATATTGAACTTGATGATGCTTACGTCATAACAAAGATTAGGGAGCTCAAAAACAGTTCAGATGATAATTTAAAACAGGCTTATAAGCTAATTGAAATGTTAGATAGAAGAGCACTCTTAAAATGCGCGTATGAAATTACTGTTCATTTAAAGGATAAATTTATGGCAAGTATTTTAACGCGTGAAGGAGTGAGAAGAGAATTAGAAGAGGAAATCGCTAGGAAAGCTGGTATAAGTAATGATGAAGTTTTTATTGACGTACCTACTTTACCTTCAATACCATATAATCCCAGGCAATTAGACCCCATGGAAATTATAGTATTTGAATATAGAAATGGAAGTAAAGTAATTCATAGGTTAAGTGAAATATCGGGAATAGTCAACGTATTAAAGGGATATCTCGACGTAATAAGAGCATACACTTTCCCAGAACATAGAGAAAAAGTGAGAAAAGCCGCTCGAGAAGTACTCGGTGAAGGACCTATATCTACAAAAATATCCTTCTAACATATATCATTCTTTACTAGAAAATTTTCTTGTTCTTAATAACTCTAACTAAACCCTTAATACCATCTACAATTATGTAACTGGATTCATCGATTACACTAAATGGATTAATCTCTAACCTATCAATCAGAGGTATTTTAGAAATTACACAGCCAACAATTGTTACATGGTCAGCTTCAATATTTATTATAGCTTTGGGGGCTTTATTAAGCTTAGATAATTGATAGAGAATATACGCCCCTACAGTGCTACCTTTACCGTATGGGAAAACCAGTACTTTACCAGATATGCATCTTCCTCTTAATGGATGATTATGCTCAATGATAATTCCAGTATACGGATCAACGCCGCCAAAGAAAGTTATAGGTTCATAGGAAATTAGTGCAGGACCCTCACCAATGTATTTTGATAATCCACGCCCCTTAATAACTATTATTTCATTCTCTTGCATTGAAATCACCTTGTAAACAACTTTATAATAGAACGTAAATCCATTAAAGTAACTTTAGCCTTTTTAAGAGAAGTTAAGTAATGAGCTGCTTTACACGAATTGGTAATGATCTCAGCATTATAAATTATTTCATTTGGCATAACGACAGGACAAGTATCGCAAAAAACCTTAATACCAGCATGTTCTATGACTTTAACATATCCATATGCTCTCGCTTTTTCAAATATTTCTCTTGATGTAAATATCCAGAAATCTACATTTTTTTTAATTTTTTGAGCTCCAAGCATTAAAGCAAGCTCTCTAATTTCACTAAGACTACAATGCGGGCAACCTATGAAAATGTACTCAGGAATCTTACACTCCTGAAAATGTTCAATAATATTCAATAAATCTTTTCTATCAACACAATACTCTTCAAGCCTTGATGGAAAGATACGTTTACCTTCAAGGTAAAATAGTGAGATACCACCTGAAGTAGCTAAACCTGCCGAAATTGCTTTAAGCAAATCTTTTTTGGCATCTTGTTGTAATTCAAGATTTTCAAGAAGAGGAATGCCAGTAATCAATTCTTGACCTATAAGATAGCCTAAGGCACTTGCCTTCAATAATGTGTTTATCTTTAAATTAACTTTTACTCTATGAGATGGAACTCTATTTGACTCAAGATGATATCCGCAATAGGGAGTATATCCGGTAATTGCTGAAGCAATAGCTGATGGCCCGCTTTCCCTATTTGTTTTAGCTCCAATTACTGAGTTTACATATACTATAGCTGAAGACTCTGCCCATGCTATATGATCTCCAGAGTTAGGACAATTATCTATGAGATAAGGAGTGCAAGTACAAGTTATTTGAAAACCCATTTTTCTAAAGGCATTAATTATTCTTAATTGTTTTTCATAAAATTCTTCACTAATTCCCATGCGTCTCCATTTCATTAAATCGGCTCCAGCAGGATTGATTGTTGTAATGACTCTAGATTTTGCACCGAGTGAAGCAAAATCCTCTATAAAAGAAAGACCTGCATCGCCTATACTGGCATAACTTACTCCGGATACGTGTGCGCTCGTAATTGGAATTAGTTTTTCAGCGCCTAGTGCATCGCCTAGGGAAACGAGAATTTCCATGGCTTTTTGAACAGCAGGACCAAATTCACCCTTAAGCATAGATTCTTGAAGTTTTGTTAAATACATAATGTAAATCCTCCTTTAATATATCTCTAATTTTATCTAGATTTGGAATCTTTGCCTTTATGAAATGTTCTATTGGCTTATCTAGCGGTCTTGTTGCATCTAATCCCATCTTGGAAGTTAAAAGTTTCTCTTGATTGGCAGATGGATCTATGCTAGACCCTCTTGCATTATGAATTACTATTAGGTCTTTATCTGCTTGGAATCTTGTGGCTATAGCCCATTCAATATCATTTAAATTATTTATATCTACATCATCATCTACTACAATTACATGTTTTAAACTTGGGTGTGCAGCAAAAGCTGCAAAAATAGCATTTTTTCCATCGCCTTCAGATAATTTCTTTATTGATATTACTGCGTGGAGCCATCCACATCCGCCGAAAGTTAATCTTACATCTTTAACTTCCGGAACTACCTGACTAACATATTTCTTTATTAAGGCTTCTCTATGAAAACCCATTAAAAGCCTATGTTCTAGACTAGCAGGAAGAAGAGCTTGATAAATTGCATCTCTTCTTCTAAAAAGACGTATAGCCTTAATTATTGGCTGCTTTCTTTTTATATCATAAGTTCCAGTTGCATCTACAAATGGTCCTTCATCGGCTAGTTTTGACGGATAGATATATGCTTCAATCACCATTTCAGCATTAGCAGGTACAAATATTTCATTATGAGTACACTTTGTAACAGTTAAACTTCCATTCAATAGCGAATTGGCTACGTGAAGTTCATCAATTTTGAAAGGAGGAGAAGATGCAGCTGCCAGAAGAATTGCAGGGTGAAGACCAATGACTATAGCAATTGGTAGCGGTTTTCCTATGCTATTAGCTCGTTTTATCATTTGATATAAATGCCTAGGAACAACACGGAGAACTAATGTTTCATGATCTAAAACTAGCATTCTATGAAAAGACATGTTTTGAAAACCTTCAATTACATCTTTTGCAATAATAACTCCACATGTTATATATGGGCCTGCATCACGCTCATAATGAGTTAAAATTGGAAGCTTTCTAAGGTCAATTGATTCAGATACTTCCTTAACTGGTGCATCCTCAACTTCAATCGGTGGTAATGGATTATCAATTGCTTTGATTAGTAAATCATGCAATTTATTTTCCGGGACTTTAAGTGCTAGACTAAGTTTTCTTCTGGAATTACAGATACCACCTACAATACGAAAACTATAGCCCTGAACGTTCTCGAAAAGAACTGCTGGACCACCATCCAAAAGTTTTAAAGCAGCCGGGATCTCAAATTTGGGAGAAAGATTTTGCTTTATACATATAAGTTCGCCTTCACTTTCTAGTATTTTTATCGCATCTCTTAAGTCAGGACTATGCACTCTTACACCCATTAAAAGAAATACATACACACATTTTAACATTAATGCCGAACGTAAAAAATACAAGAAACACATCATTGTAACAAAGTAAAAAATAAATAATCGACTGAGGTTGCAGTTACGGTGTAGGGAGGGAATTTTTATGACGGCTGCTGCGGGTCAGCCCGTACTCTTATTAAAAGAGGGAACAAGTAGAACTGTAGGAAGAGAAGCACTCAGAGCAAACATATTAGCTGCTAGAATTTTAGCAGAAACCATTAGGAGTTCTCTTGGTCCTCGTGGTATGGATAAAATGTTGGTTGATAGTTTCGGAGATATAGTAATTACTAATGACGGTGCAACTATACTAAAAGAAATGGATGTTCAGCATCCAGCTGCTAAGATGATGGTAGAAGTAGCTAAAGCGCAGGATGATGAAGTTGGAGATGGAACGACAACATCGGTAATAATTGCAGGGGAACTATTAAAACAAGCAGAAGACTTGTTATTGCAGGATGTACATCCATCAATAATAATTGAAGGCTATAAGAAAGCAATGGATAAAGCTTTAAAGATAATTGATGAAATTGCAGCGCCAATTGATCCAACAGATAAAGAAATGCTAAAGAAAGCTGGAATTACATCCCTATTAAGCAAAGCAATGATCGTAGGAGCAATTGAAAGGCTTACTGAAATGGCAGTAGATGCAATTCTTCAAGTAGCTGAGAAGAAAGAAGGGAAATGGTTTGTTGATATTGATAACGTCAAGATTGAGAAGAAAGAAGGTGGTTCACTTGATGATACTAAACTAGTCTACGGTATAGTTCTAGATAAGGAAGTTGTTCATCCTGGTATGCCCAAGAGAGTAGAAAAAGCAAAAATAGCATTATTAAATTGTCCAATTGAAATAGAAAAAACAGAAATCAGTGCAAAAATACATATTACTAGTCCAGAGCAAATGAGAGCGTTTCTAGAACAGGAAACTGAAATGTTAAAGAAAATGGTTGATAAAATAGCAGAAGTGGGTGCTAATGTAGTGATCTGCCAGAAGGGTATTGATGATGTTGCACAGCACTTCTTGGCAAAGAAGAAGATTCTAGCTGTTAGAAGAGTTAAAGAATCAGATATGGCTAAGTTAGCTAAAGCTACCGGAGCCAGAATAGTTACAAGCGTTGATGATTTGACTTCAGAGGATCTTGGTGAAGCTGAATTGGTTGAAGAAAGAAAAGTTGGAGAAGATAAAATGATATTCATTGAGGGATGTAAAAACCCCAAGGCAGTAACAATACTAGTGAGAGGGGGAACTAAACATTTGGTTGATGAAGCTGAGAGATCACTACATGATGCTCTATGTGTAATCAGGAACTTAGTAAGAGAACCTAAGATTGTTGCTGGAGGAGGAGCACCAGAAGCAGAAGTAGCGCATAAAATTAGAGATTGGGCAAGAACTTTAAAGGGAAAGGAGCAACTTGCAGCACTTAAATTTGCAGATGCAATAGAAGCAATTCCACTAACCCTAGCTGAGAATGCGGGTTTAGATCCAGTAGACATAATGGTTGAATTAAGGTCTAAACATGAGAAAGGAGAGAAATGGGCTGGAATAGATGTAATTAAAGGTAAAGTATCAGACATGTGGGAAAGAGGGGTACTTGAACCAGCAAGTGTGAAAAAGCAAGCCATTAAATCAGGTACGGAAGCAGCAATAATGATTCTTAGAATCGACGATGTTATCGCTGCAGCAC
>Ga0190367_1002059_pt1 | contig 10777 bp, 16 predicted proteins | sample 4872181011_MG_FD_171838 | JGI IMG/M metagenome (GOLD analysis project Ga0190367, IMG submission 171838) | Hydrothermal vent microbial mat bacterial communities from Southern Trench, Guaymas Basin, Mexico - 4872-18-10-11_MG | ecosystem: Environmental > Aquatic > Marine > Hydrothermal vents >... | reverse complement strand
AGGCATTACCACCACCCCCTGAATCTAAACCTTCTTCTAAATCTCCAAAATCCGAACCATCTACCTCCAAATGGTGGAAAGATAAAGCGATTCATGAATCCTGGAACTGGATAACCAGAGCAAAATCCTGCTCTTCTCCCAGTTCTCGGCCCCATTCCCCAAGGCCCAGTTCTATCTCCCCAAGGCATATGTTAGGTTTACCTAAACTTCACTTAAAATTTTCGGTGTGCCTAAACTAAAATTTTAAACCATCAAAATATCACCCTCATCTGCAACATGATAATCCAAATCCCTCTTTCTTCTCAAAAATTCTAAGATTTCATTTCTAATTTTTCTGGCCATGGGATAGAGATGAACGAATACAATCTTTTTAGCTCTACACAAATCTAAAAGATCTGCAAAGTTTTCTGGTGTAGTGTGATCTTCTGTTTCGTATTTGAATGGAAGGGACATCTCATGAATCAAGACGTTACAATCGTAACTTATAACGTCTTCAACTGGATAAGTATCACCACTTACAACTACGCAACTTTTCTCATCACTTATTGCATAAGCCTGACTTTCTATCGAGTGCTTTGTCGGTATTGCTTCAATCTTAAACTCTCCAATTCTGAAATTCCTCAATTCATGCACCCTAAACTTGATCTTTCCTCTAAGATAGGCATAAGTTTCTAAAGCAGATTCTAAAAATGCCTTTGTTCCCTTAACACCATATATATCCAACTTACCATAACCCAAAAGCCATCTTGCCTTCAGAAGTGGTATTAAATCCGAATTGTGATCGGAATGATTGTGAGTTATTAAAACAGCATCCAAATCTTTATCTAGCTTGGAAATGCATCCTGCACCAACATCAACAGCAATTTTTGTTTCCTCACCCTCAATTACTATGCAACTCTGAATTCCTTCAACTGCAGTCCCTACACCAACAAATTTTACGATCATGGTAAAAGTTTAACTTTGAACTTAATTTTAATTCATGAAAGTAGCTATACTAAGGCCAAGACATTTTTCGGATGAAACAGTTGAGATGTTCAGGAGGGAAGGTTTTGAGGTTATTGCAGTTCCCTTCATAAAAATTGCTCCTAGAAATTTTGATCTCAATTTGAAAGATTTCGATGTTATTGTAATTACAAGCAGAACTTCAGCGAGAATACTTGTTGAGAGAGGATTCTATCATGATAACGTAATAGCAATAGGATCAAAAACAGCTGAGGAACTTAGGAAAGCTGGTATAAATGCAAAAATACCAAAAAAATTTGACTCAAAAACAATCTATGAAGAATTTAAAGGATTTTTGAGGGATAAGAAGGTAGCAATTTTGAGAAGTAACAAGGGGAATAAAGTCCTTCTAGAATTTCCCAATGTCAAGGAGATTGTGCTTTACGATATAGAATTTGAATGGGGAGATGAGCAGGAGAGAATTTTAAGGGAAATGGACTTTGATGCAATAGTATTCTCAAGTAGAATGATTGTCCGCAGTTTCTTTGAACTTGCAAATGTTATGGGAATAGATGTTGTGAAAGAACTTAGAAAGAAAATAGTTATAGCCATAGGTCCTCCAACTAGGGAAGAACTCCTGAAATATGGAGTAAATGCTTTAATGCCGGAGGAGTGGACATTTGAAGGTGTTTTAAAACTCTTGAAAGGTATAAAAACAGAGTAGAATTTCTATCTCTATGAGGATAGCTGTTATTGGGGGAGGGAACTTAGGTTCTGCTCTTGCCAAAGCTCTTGTCAAAAAGTTTGATGTTGTTGTAACAAGGAGAAATCCAAGAGAAATTGATTATCTAAAAGATTTGGGCTGTGAAGTTATGAAAGATAATGTTGAAGCAGTGAAAAAATCGAATGTTGTGCTGATAACTGTAAAGAAGGCAAATGTTGATGAAATCTTGAAAGAGATACCTAAAGACAGGATAACGATCAGTTTTGTTGCTGGAATAAAATTTAATCAACTTGAAAAAATCTTGAAAAAACCAGTTAAGGCTATGACCATGCTTTCGGCTGAATTTGGTAAAGGTCTTTCAATGTACTACTCCAAACTAAGTGATGATGAAAACGATATTGTTGAAAGAGTATTATCATGCTTTGGAGAGGTTATGAGAGGAGATGAAAGAGATGTTGACAACTTAACAGCTTTTGCAAGTTCTTTGGCATTTATACCTAAGATTTACGAAGCTTTTGTTTATTCGGGTTTAAGACTTGGCTACAGCCATGATGTATCTAAAAAAATAGCCTTGCAAGTTCTTGAAGGTGGAGTGGAGATGCTTAAATCCTATGAACCGAATGAAATTGTTGAAAGAATAGTAACTCCTGGAGGAACGACAATAGAGGGAATATTTAAGTTTATGGAGAATAGGGTGGATTTCGGAATAATTGATGCAATTTCAGCATGTGCAAAAAAGCTTGAGAAAATCTAGGCAATCTCTTTCATTTTTACATTTAAATGAACTATTGATGAGTATCCAAGAATTACTGTCAATAAATTCTTTAATGTATGGTCTAAAAGAGCTATTGTAAATGCATTGGATGAATCTAAACCAAATGCTGTAAGTATAGCGGTAACTACTGCCTCATAAGTCCCTATTCCACCGGGAGTTATTGGAATTGCTTTAACAATGTTCGCTATTGCTACAGCTAACATTACAGCAAAGAAATTTGCATTGAAAGATAGACCTATAGAATAGCATGTTAAAACATCCATTATCCAGTTCGTAATTGATATTCCAAATAAAGCTAAAAATCCTCTATGCATTGCTTTCTTAACATCCTTTGACATCCTACCTATTATGTTTTCCATTCTTGAAAGTAGCAATACAATAAATATTATTGCCAAACAGATTAAAAAAGCATAGGTGACCTCTTTAATATATCTAAAGCTACCAAAAAATACAATTGGTATGATAGATAGTGTAATCACTGCAAAGAGATCAAACAATCTTTCAACTGCCAAAGCACTTATGCAATTTGAAATAGGTACGTTTTTCATTCTAAATATGTAAGCTCTAACTAAATCTCCAGCTCTTGCAGGTGTAACAACGTTTACCATCTGACTTATTGCAATACCTTCAGTTGAAAATGTGGTTGGAACTTGAAAACCTATAATTTTCAGTATGTAGGTGAATCTGTATCCCCTTACAAGGAATGTTAAAATGTAGATGAAGAATGCTGGAATTAGAAAAAAGGGATTTAGTTTTAACAAATTTTCTATGCTGAAACCTGAAAAGAAGGCTAAAAGAACTAAAATTAAGACAGACAAAATTATTGAGAATGTAAAGAACTTCTTGGATCTCTTACTCTCTATCCACATTCTCAAGATTTGAGAAAACATGTAAATTACATCTCTCCTGAACCTAACCTTTGTATCTTCTCCTTGCCTCCATCTAACTGGTATCTCCTTAATTTTCAATCCCTCCCTCTGAGCCAAAACCAAAAGTTCAGTATCCCAGAACCAGTGATTGTCCTTTATCTTATCCAAAAGATTCAATATAGAAGATTTTTTGAAGGCTTTAAAACCGCACTGATGATCTTTCAATTTTGAACCCAACAAGAACCTCACAAGGAAATTGTAAACTTTAGATGCAAAATCTCTCTTAAATGGTCTCTCTGTATGGCTATCTCTCATAAGCCTTGATCCAATTGCAATATCGTATCCACTCATTATGGCATCAATTAATTCTCTGAAATGAGACATGTCTGTTGAGAGATCTACATCAAGATATGCAACAACATCTCCCCTAGCAAACTTTATGGCATTTGCTAAAGCCCTTCCTCTCCCCAATCTTTCATCACTGTGTAAATGAAAAATTCTGCTATCTTTTTCAGCTAACCTTTTAGCTATCAAGTCCGTTCCATCCGTAGAACCATCTTCGGCTATTATTATTTCATAATCATAGCCTATTTCCTCCAAACAATCCTTAACTATCTTTACAGCTTTTCCTAGCCTTTTTGCCTCATTATAAGCTGGAAGTATAACACTTATCATCATTTTTCAAGCCTTTACCGTGTGCTTTATATCTCTTCCTCAAACTCCTCACGCAAATAGTTATTTAACTTGTATTTGTAACTTTTCTCATGATAATAACATTGCTTACAGACTTCGGAGATTTCTATCATGGAGTAATGAAAGGAGTAATTTTGAAAATAAATCCAAAAGCTACAATTGTTGATATTTCTCATAGTGTAGAACCTCAAAATATTCTCCAAGGAGCATTTCTTCTCTACAATGCATACAGATTCTTTCCAAATGCAGTGCACATTGCTGTTGTAGATCCGGGGGTTGGAAGTGGTAGGAAAGCTTTAGCATTTGAATGCAGAAATCACATGTTCATAGCTCCAGATAACGGTATAGCATATCCTTCTGCAAGTGAAGATGGGATAGAGGGGGTGTGGCTAATAGATGTAAAGAAGACATCTGAAATAACTGGTGTTCTATCCAATACGTTTCATGGAAGGGATGTTTTCGCACCTGCAGGAGCTTATGCATCAATTGGATTGATAAAAGAGGTTGCTGAGCCTTATGAAGGTGAAATTACAAGACTTGAACTTTTCAATTACAAAATTGAAAAGAATAGATTACTTTGTAAGGTAGTTTTTGTTGATAGATTTGGCAATGTAATTACAAATGTCAGATCGAACGATGTTAGAGGTAGATACGTTCTCTTTGAACGTATGAAGATACCCATTGTCAGTTGCTATGAAGATGTTGGAAAAGGAGAGCCTTTGGCATTAATAGGTAGCTTTGATACTCTCGAACTCAGTATTAGAGAAGGTAGTTTTGCTGAGCAGTTTGGAATTGAATCTAACATGGAGTTGGAACTTGAGTTATATTAAAAAACATCATGTTGAACTTACAATATGGAGGAGATCAGTGAAAGAACACTTGCCAAAATTGTTGAGGCTTTAAATTCTCACCTACCAAGAAAACAGAGAAGCCTTGAGGAGTTGATTAAGGAAAAATATCCAACATTTGAGGCAAGAGATGGGAACAGATACCTGATTGAGAGAAAAGAGTTGGAGTTTATAGCTAAGTATTTGGATGAAAATGAGATGAAAGAATTTAAGTTACCTATAATATTTGAGATGTGTTCTGTTGGAAATTCGAGATTGATTTACATTAAAGACAAGCTTCATGCAGAATTTATAAGGAGAGCTTTTGGATACGATAGATTTCATGAGGGTAAAATGGTTCTTCACATGCATGAGATGGCAGATATAAGAAAGATATTGAGGACTGCAACACAAGTTGCGTATGAGGTGATGTTATGATTGAGTTGAAAAACTTGCACTGTGCAAGGTGTGGTAGCGAATTTGATATAGTTGTTAGGAGAACAACTGGCTATTCTGGTGTACTACATATTCCAAACCTCTATTGCCCATTCTGTGGCAGTAGAAGGTTAATGAAGAAGCAAGGTCTCTTCTTTAAGTAAAAGTTTATATTCTAGTTATCTTAATATATTGTATGGAGAGGTATTATGAGCTTAAGGAATTGGAAACTAAGGCTCCTAAACTCTTCGGAATACCTACTGGAACCAAGTTAGATGAAATGTTTTACAAGATGGAACTTGAAGGTGATAGATATGTTAAGAAACCTTTGGGTGGTATTCCATATCTTGCAGTTCTAAACATTACTGGAATTCCCGACACTGGTAAAAGTGTTTTGGCAGAGCAGTTTGCTGTAACTCAGGCAAATTTGGGATACAGAGTTCTTTATGTTACAGTAGAAAGTCCAGCCAATTTCTTGTATACAGCTTTGAAAAATAAGGCTCAGGCTTTGGGAGCTGATTTCAGTAAGGTTGAGGAGAATATTGTTGTAATAGATGCATCTGAAAGCGATGAGCTTAGAGAAAATCCAAGAGCTTTGATAGATACAATGGCATATGCAATTAGGGAGAAGAAGGTAACAAATACCATAATAGATAGCATAACTGGTTTGTACGAACATAAGGAGGTAATGGCTAGACAGATAGTAAGGCAGTTCTTCAACTTCCTAAAGAAGTTCAAACAGACAGCAATACTTGTTTCTCAAAAGAGATCTGCTCAGGCAAGTGAAAGTGCTGAAGCTGCTGGAGGTTTAGCCGTTGCCCACATAGTTGATGGAACAATAGTTTTGGACAAGAAGTTGATAGAGACGAGATGGGATGTAAATCTATATGGTTTACCAATAGGTAGTGTTTTGAGGACTATAAGAATTGATGGTTGTAGATTGTGTGGTCACGATTCGAGAACATGGATATTCGATATAACAGAGTTAGGCACTATAGATATAATTTGTCCTCTGAGTGAATACATCAAGAAAAGAGGAAAAGAGGAATAGGGAGGTGATGTATTATGGGGTTTGAGGTTATTACGAAGCCAAAGGGTGGAGATGTAGAGAAGATGGCTGAAAAGGTGTTTTGGGAAGCTATAAAGATGTTGGGAGGTCTGAAGAAGCTTGTAGAGTATAGGAATTTGACTTGGCTACCAAGCTTGGCTGAAGCTAGCTATGTAGTTGTTTTGAAGAATGAAGCAATGAAAACTTACAGTGAGATTGCAAAGATCTTAGGGATAACTGAACAGACTGTTAAAAACATAGCTACAGCTGATGAGAGAGAGGTTAGGAAATATATAGAAGGAGAACTTGAGGAAAGACCGAAAGAGCACATAGCTGGAGGTATAGCCAAGTTGGCTTATAAGAAGCTTAAAGAAGAGGGGAGATTGGATACTGAGGAGATAGAGATGAAAAAGGAGGAAATGGAAGTCTTGGATGTAGATTGGGCTGTTCATGTTTTGGCAAAGATAAGAGGTTTGGATTTCCCAGTTGAAAAGGAACAGTTGATGGAAAGACTGGAGGGAATTATCATAAAGGGCAAGAAGATCGAAGAAATCCTAGAGAAGCTTGAATATCCAGTCAAATCTCCTGCGGAGTTGTTGCATAAGATAAAAGTTCAGTTGCAAACTTCCTAAATTTTCTGCTTTTTCCATTCCTCGTATTTCTTTCTTGCCTCTTCCGCCTTTTCACTCATACCCAATTTTTCATATGCTTCAGCAACGTGCTTCCACCAAGCTGGATCTTTCTCTGCTTCTCTCTTGCAATATTCTACAAACTTCATCCAAGCATCTCTAGCCTTTTCAATCTCACCCAACTTCTCATAAATCTTAGCAACATCTTCCCAAAAAACTCCCTCCTCCTCAGCCTCTTTTAAATAATAATCCAAAGCTTTTTTCCAAGCCATTTCAGCTCTTTTCTTATCTCCCACATCCTCCCAAAGCTTTGCAACATCTTCCCAATACCAAGGCTCATCCTCAGCATATTTCTCCAAACATTCTCCAGCCTTCTTCAAATTGTTAGATTTTTTGTAGAATTCATAAGCTTCTTTCCAGTAGTAGCTTTCATCCTTTTCCTTTGCCAATTTTTCATAAATCTCAGCAGATTTTTCAAACATCTCAGCTCTCTCATAACACCATGCAGCACTCTCAAGCATTCCCGCTTTTAAATAACATTCAGCAGCCTTAATATAATCTCCGCCTTTCTCATACTTCCTTGCAGCAGATTTGTAATTACCTGATTTCTCAAGAGATTTAGCACTTCTCAACCTCTCAAAAATTCCCATATCTGGTTCGCTTATATACCATAATCCAAATGCAATGGCTATAATGTAAGCTATTATTATATAAACGATGTGAATTGGATTTTTCCAAGTGTAGCATTGGTAGAGTGCATAAATAGAGCTCAAAAGTGCCAGCAATGATGGTACTGCATATTTCGATTTTGCATATACGGTTATGCCAAACAAGATTGCAAAAATTACAGTTGTCACCAAAAATATTAAGCCAATTATTATACGTACTAAGAATTGTATACCAAAGTAGTATGCTATTAGGCCACATATTGCAAATACAACTAATATAAATGCAACTATAAGTGCAGTTACCCTTTCCATGTTTTAAGCTCAATTTTTTATAAATAAACTTTGCTATTCAACCGTAAAGGTTTTCCTCAATTTCTGAAAAAACATCATGTGCATGAGATGAGTTTTGCCATGGTAGTGCTCGATGCTGTTATGAAGGTTGCAAAAGAAAAAGGGGCGAAAAGAGTCAAATCTGTTCAAATAGTTGTAGGAAATTTGCTGATGCTAAATCCTGAGCAGTTGAAGTTCTGTTATGATGTTATAACAAAAGGTACGATTGCAGAGGGTTCTGAACTTGAGATTGAAGTTGTTAAGGCTAATATTAAATGCACCAACTGTGGTAAAGTTTTTGATGAATATATTGGTATATGTGATGAGTGTGGTGGGATTTTGAGTGTTGAAGGTGGAAAGGAGATGTTTTTAAAAAGAGTTGAAATGGAGGTGTAGGTATGCATAAGATTGAGGTAGATGCTGAAATGGATCTGCTTGAGGAAAATAGGAAGTTGGCTGAGAAAAACAGAAGGCTGTTGAAGGAGAAAGGTGTTATTGCCATAAACATCATGGGTGCTATAGGATCGGGTAAAACTCTTTTGATTGAAAAGACAATTTCTTCTCTGAATGATTACAAAATTGGGGCTATACTGGGAGATGTTATTGCTAAAGACGATTACGAAAGAGTTGCTAGGTATGGAGTTAGAGCTATGCCTCTAAATACTGGGAAGGAATGCCATTTGGATGCACATTTGATTCATCATGCATTGGAGGATTTTGACTTGAATATTGATGTTTTGTTCATAGAAAATGTTGGAAACTTAATTTGTCCAGTTGACTTCGACTTGGGTGAGGATTATAGGGTTGTAATGGTGAGTGTTACAGAGGGAGATGATGTTGTAAGTAAACATCCCGAAATATTCAGATTGGCCGATGTAATAATAATAAATAAGGTTGCATTGGCAGATGCCGTTGAGGCAAATGTGGAGAAGATGGTTGAAGATGCTAAAAGGTTAAATCCGAAAGCTAAGGTCATTAAGATGGATTTGAAGAAAGGAATAGGTTTCGATGAATGGATGGAGTGGTTAAAATGTGTATTGCAATCCCGGGAAAGGTAATTGAAGTTGATTATCCCTTTGCCATTGTAGATTTCAAGGGAACTAAAAGGAAGGTTAGAGTAGATTTACTTGAAAGCTTGAAGGAGGGTGATTGGGTTTTAGTTCATGTGGGAATTGCCATTCAAAAAGTTGATGAGGAAGAGGCTAAGAAAACGGTAGAATTGCTTGAACAAATTGGCTTAGGGTGATTTCAATGCTAAAGTTAAAGGACAGAAAGAGGGCAATTAAAAATTTATCTGAGGAGCTTAAGAGGTTGATGAGGGGAGAGGAAAATATTACAATAATGCATCTCTGTGGAACGCATGAAGATACAGTTACTAAATACAACTTGAGAAGTCTCTTACCAGAAAATCTAAGAATTGTTCCTGGTCCAGGATGTCCTGTTTGTATAACACCAGATGAGGATTTGCAAAAAGCTTTTCACTTACTTGAAAGAGAGAAAATAGTTCTTACAACTTTTGGAGATATGGCAAGAGTTCCATTTGAAGGAAAATCATTTTTCTATTATAAATCAAAAGGTTACGATGTTAGGATTGTGTACAGTGTATTCGATGCAATTGAGATTGCAAAGAGTAATGATAAACCCGTAGTCTTCTTCGCTATTGGTTTTGAAACTACAATGCCATCAACAGCTTTGGCTGTTTTGGATGAAATTGAAAATTTCTATGTTTTATCGGCACACAGATTCTTTATTCCAGCTATGGAGCATCTTTTATCCTTTGATGATGTTAGAATTGATGGTTTCATATGTCCTGGACATGTTTCTACAATTGTAGGTGTTAAAGCTTATGAACACATTAAGGTTCCACAAGTTATAGCTGGATTTGAGCCTGAGGATGTTTTACTTGCTTTGTGTATGCTTGTGAAGGCAATAAAGAATGAAGATATTGTTTTGATGAACGAGTATACAAGGGCTGTAAAATACGAGGGAAATGTGAGAGCTCAGGAGGTTATGGATGAAGTTTTTGGAAGAGATGACTGGGAGTGGAGAGGGTTGGGAATAGTTAGGAATTCTGGAGCACCCCTTAAAAGAAAATATGAAGATTTTGATGCTTTAAAAGTTTTTGAAGATTGTTTTAGAGATTTTGAGCCTAAAGAAGATAGGAGGAAAAAAGCTTGTAGGTGTGGTGATATTCTTAGAGGTGTAGCAACACCTTTAGAATGTCCTCTCTTCATGAAAGCATGTACACCTAAAAACCCGATAGGTGCCTGCATGGTCAGTTTTGAGGGAACTTGTAACATATGGGCTAAATATTGGAGATAAAATGTTGAATAAAATAATAAGGAGGATATCGGAAAGAACTGGAAAGGATGCAAAGGAGATTTTAGCTGAAATAAATAAGAGGCATGAGGAGTTGAAGTTTTTGGCTATAGAAGTCGTTGCATTGATAGTTGCAAAAGAGCTTGGAGTAGATGTAAAAGATTTGATAGATGAAGTCGAAAAACAGATTCGCTAACTTGCATTTACCATAAAGTCCCTTACAAGTATGGACACGTTTATACCATTGAATTCCAAGCTATTATTTTCCGAATCGAAACTAAGCTTGTCACTTCTTTCGCTTAAGCTTTCCATAACTCCAATCCATTCATCCTCAAACAAGCTATCGTTCACCTGTATAAATCCCGTGCAGTTGTCGTATCTATCACTGTGGCATTCAAATTTGAGCCTAAGATAGACGATACCGCTGCCAGATACCTCTTGAGGTTTAGTCGTTAGGTTATCTATTCTCAGCATCAACGTGTCGTTCTGAAATCTTAGAGATTCATTTATATTCGGCT
>Ga0190367_1002058_pt1 | contig 10778 bp, 11 predicted proteins | sample 4872181011_MG_FD_171838 | JGI IMG/M metagenome (GOLD analysis project Ga0190367, IMG submission 171838) | Hydrothermal vent microbial mat bacterial communities from Southern Trench, Guaymas Basin, Mexico - 4872-18-10-11_MG | ecosystem: Environmental > Aquatic > Marine > Hydrothermal vents >... | reverse complement strand
TTGGAGCACCCGATTTTATACGGCGGATGGGCACGACCGTATAGGAGTGGTGGTGACGGAAATGCGCCATATGAGGAGATACCTGTGGTTATCGTACATGCGCAAGATAAGAAGAATAGTCGGAAAGAGAGGCGGGGATTCACCAGCGATATACTACTCATTCGCTCATGCGTTATTTGAGAGGCGTCAGAGGTACGAAAAGGAGAGGAAAAGTGTTCCGAGGGAGGAGGTACTTGGCCTTATAGACAAGTTCTCGGCGGAGGGAGGAAATAGGGAGATATTGATTGAAATTGCACGCATGATCACGCCTTTGGCATTCATTAAGTGATCTGTTGGTGAAGAGGTCGGCCCCGTGTTGTATCTTACGGTTTTTACAGTATCTGTAGTATTAATTGTTCCATTTTCCGTTTCTTTGGATTTTTGAGGTTCAGCTGCTTGTCCGAAATCTTTCTATCGGAGTGCTACTTTGATGCAACGATGTCCGACGGAATGTTGGGGCGAAGAATCGGCTAGAGGACCGATTGTAAATATTTTTGGATTATGCATAAAATTTTGCCGATAAAATCGGGATGCTGTGAGAAAACGTTTAAATATCCAAGTATGGGATGAGAACCATGTAATTTCAACATGTGAAAAATTGATTTCCACTGACGAAAGGGTGCCCCCACCTTGGACGTTAGCCTGACAGAAAAGATAGAGGAGTGTTTGGAGTTCTTATATAAGTGTGAGAAGGAAGGAAAGAACATTGTTAGGATGTCGGAGGTATCGAAGGCGTTAGAGATGTCCCCATCATCGACCACCTCCCTACTTAGGAAAATGGCCGATATGGAGTTGGTACTGTACGAGTCGTACAAGGGCGTAAGACTCACGGAGAAGGGGCGCAAGATTGCCAAGAACGTTGTGAGGAAGCACAGGCTAAGCGAGCGCCTCCTCACCGATTTACTGGGTATGGATTGGGCCGAGGTCCACGAACACGCATGCAGGCTCGAGCATGCGATTTCGGACAAGCTTGCGGACATAATAGAGGAGAAATTGGGATATCCGGAAACGTGTCCCCATGGACATCCGATTTCTGGAGATGATCCCCCGGTTCCGGATGTGCCTCTCTCCGAGGTGGAGCCCCCGGCCGAGGTGGAAGTGACAAGAATAATGGACGAGAGCCCCGCATTTCTGAGGAGATTATCATCTATCGGGATCTTGCCGGGGTCCGTGATATCCGTGGAGGATCGTGCACCCCTAGGTGGAGCCCTTCTCGTTAGAGTTCTCGACACGGATATTGCGATAGGTAAGGATGTCGCCCCCAAGATAAGGGTTAGACTACTGAGGGGAGGGCACAGACACCGCCACAGGCACAGATGGGGGTGGAAGTGACACATATGAGCGATAGGGTGAGTATTGTTCTTGCAGGGCAGCCCAACACCGGGAAGTCCGTATTCTTCAACAGAATAACGGGAATAGGGGTCATATCATCGAACTATCCCGGGACCACTGTTGAGATCATGGAGGGATGGACAAAGATCGATGGTCTTCGTGTTAGGGTTATAGACACGCCCGGGATATATTCCCTCGATGCAACATCCCCCGACCAGATGGTTGCACGCAGGGTGATTCTGGAGACGAGGCCCGCGGTGATCATAAATATCATCGACGCAACGCATCTTGAGCGCAACCTCTACCTTACGCTTCAGTTACTGGAGCTGGAGGTGCCGATGGTAGTAGCGCTTAACATGGTCGATGAGGCGTCGAAGCGAGGTATAAAGATAGATCATGAGAAGTTATCGGAATTTTTGGGCGTCCCGGTGATTCCGACAGTTGCCACGAGAGGAGAAGGAGTTTTTAAGGCCGTGAAGAAGGCGATGGAGTTACTGAAGGAGGGAGCGGGGGTTAGGGGCAAGAAGCTGGAGTACGGCAAGGACATTGAGAGGGTGATAAGCGCGCTGGAGGAGAAGATAAGGAGGGAGATGAGGGAGATCCCGTTTGGAATTTCCCCCCGTGCTCTTGCGATACTTCTACTCCAGAGGGACCCGGAGATCGTGAAAATTGTTTCGGAGAAGCATAAGGAGGTCGTGGAGTTTGCGGAGAAGCTTGCGAGCGCGATTGAGAGCATGCACGGGGAGCAATCGAGTATAAGAATAGCGAAGGAGAGGTATGCGCTTGCCCACATGATAGCGAACTCTGTTGTTGAGAAGCAGGAGCGGAGGCTGCTCAGGGACGTGATAGATGAGATAACGACGACTAACATTTACACGGGAATTCCGATAATGATGCTGGTGGTGCTCGCACTGTTCAGTTCGCTGGTGTACATTGGTGGCATGCTGGAGGAGATTATAACCACGGCGTGGGAGTTGTTCGTGGTGGCGAACGTTGAGGGGATTATAACAGCGTATGGTGTTGATCCCCTGTTAAGGGTGATTATTCTCAATGGAGTACTGCTAGGGCTGGAGGCGGGGCTCGCTATCGTGATACCGTACATAGTCCTGTTCTACATACTTCTATCCGTGCTGGAAGACACCGGCTATCTCGCAAGGATCGCGTATCTCCTCGATGGGCTGATGCATCGCCTTGGTTTGCACGGAAGGGCGCTCATACCTCTCATAGTGGGGTACGGTTGCAACGTACCGGCAATTGTCGGAACAAGAGTACTCGAAACGCGCAGGGAGAGGTTCATCGCCGCGTTTTTGATATCAATAGTTCCGTGTTCGGCGAGGACGGTTGTAATACTGGGGATAGTTGGCTCGTACCTGGGCATCATGTACGCGCTGGGGGTTTACGCCATAGGTCTCCTGTTGCTCGTGATCTCAGGAGTATTCTTAAACAGGATCCTGAGTGGTGAAAGGGTAGGCTTGGTGATGGAAATTCCACCCTACAGGGTGCCCCATCCGGTCACAGTGCTCAAGAAGACGTGGATAAGGTTCCGGGAGTTCGTGTACATAGCGTTTCCGCTCCTCATCATCGGTAGCATTGTCCTGAGCCTGCTGGAGTACTTTGAAATGCTGGATGCCGTCACGCGCGCAATGAGTCCCTTGATGGTCACGGTGCTCGGTCTCCCTCCGGTGACGGCGGTGCCGATAATATTCGGAATATTCAGGAAAGAGATGGTGATAGAGATGCTCGTTGTCCTATCCGGCACCACCGACCTATCGCTGATATTTACTCCCACGCAGATGATAGTCTTCGCGGTCGTCACGATGCTGTACTTCCCGTGTATAGCATCTCTCGGAGCTCTCGCGAAGGAATTGGGCTGGAGGGATACGATCCTGATAGCTCTCGGAACAATGGCCCTCGCGATAACGGTGGGAGCGATACTCAACGTTGCCCTGAGGTGTTTATGATGACAAAAAAGGAAATTCAGTGTCCCCTCTGCGGGTACAGGTTCTCCGAAGAAGAGAGCGGGTGCGCCAGATGCCCCCACGTGAAGAAATGCCGGATGGTCATGTGCCCAAACTGCGGGTATGAATTTCCGAATATATGATTGAATTCCCAACTTTCTTAATTGCCAAACGCGTTTTTCGGCACCCACCACTGCATCAAGTGTGATACCGTGGAGACATTTATATATTCATGACTCGGTTATATACTCATGGGTATATACCTATGAGTATTCAGAAATTTGTCGCGAGAAGGAGCGAAGTCGACATCATTAGGAATCACCCCAGCTGGGTCTTGGTATACGGCAGAAGGAAGACCGGAAAAACGTTTATGCTCAAGAATTTTCTGAGTTGGCACACGTATATTACCGTAAGCAGAGGGTTAAGTGTTCTGGTTGAGAGGAGGGGCGGGGGGACCAAGGTCGTCGAGTTGAGGAGATTACCCTCCATAATCGAGGATGCCCTTGAGAGAAATGAAGTTGTGATCGTGGACGAGTTTCAGCGGCTCCCGGAGCACTTCTGGGACATCATCGCAAGTTGCCACCCGAAGGGGAAGCTAGTGCTCTCCGGTAGTAGCCTCAGCATCGTCGAGAAAGTTTTCTCGCACAGAAGCCCATTACTCGGGCTCCTCCTACCGATCCGCATAGACATAATAAGACCGAGTGACATACTGTTCTCACTCGTCTCGGCAGGGTTAACCCCCAGAAGGGCGGTCGAGTGGGGCGTTATAGTCAGAGACCCCTGGGTGATCCCCCATGTGAACCTGAAGGGGAGCGTTCTGGATCAGGTAACGAGGCTGCTACCGTTCCTAGTAGAGGCCTCGATAGGCCTCATCGGGGAGGTTTTCAAGGATGAGGAGAGGCTCCTAACGAGAATATATGAGGCGATACTGTACTCGATAGCCTCAGGAAGCTGGAGCCTCGAGGAGGTCGCGAGAGAACTCTACCAAAAGGGTATCGTTGAGCACCCCCGCCTCGAGTACGCGTCCTCATATGTTGACAGGCTCTCCAAAATGGGGCTCGTGGAGAAGGTGCCGCTCTACAAGAGCAGAGCCAGAATATACCTCAAACTGAGATCCCACCTGATGAGCATAGCCATGGGCGTAGAGGAGAAGACGGGGATCACCGAGGCAATGCAACCGATATTCGGAATTGAGGAGACCATCAGGTCAATATACGGTTTGGAACTGCAGTTCTTCGTCGGTGAGGCGCTGGCCGAGGCAACGGGTCTGCGTAGAGCGTATACAATACTTCCTAGAGGCGAAGGGGATATAGATGTCGTACTACTTGATAGAAAGAACAAACCGGTAATGGCGGTCGAGGTAAAATCTAGCGCTCCCAAAGATGCCGATGTTACAAAGTTGAGGGAGAGAGCAGAGCAAATAGGCGCACCCGAAACCGCAATCTTTACGCTAAGGGAGAGCAGGGAGCAAAGAATACGGGGAGTGAAGATAATCACGCCCAAAGTCCTGATAGAAATGTTAAGGAGGAGAGAACTGGTTGATACTGCAGATTACGACACGCATGAATTCCCCTCATAGATCTATACCTAACGCATTGCTTATGCCCCTCAGCATGAGATCTGCAGTCCTTTCCCAGTTAAACCTTCTCCGAATATCGAACGCTCTCCTACTCATTTCCTTTAATGTCGTACTATCCTCCCAGAAACTCCTTATTAGCCTCGCCAACTCTCCCTCATTGTCATCAGAGAAGAGCGCAGAATCCACGCCGTTTCTAAGTATCTCAGGAATTCCGCCATTACTTTGTGCAATCACAGGCTTTCCAAACGATAACGCCTCCATTGGCGTCAATCCCATGTGTTCGTAATATGCGGGATGGACTAAGAAATCACACCCACGGTAATAACTGACTAATTCTTCATCCGAGCAGTTAAGCCGAATATAAACTCTTTCCCTCAGCCCCAGGACATCTATCTGCTTCTTTAAAAGATCAAAATACCGTTTGGAGCGCAAACCTCTGATGAAGCCTACCAGAGCCAGATTTACATCGTCAAGACGGCTTAAAACTCTGAGAAGCATATGCTGACGCTTTCGGGGCTCAAAGGCTCCCACACACAGGATATATGGGTCATCACATTCGATGGATGCAGAGTTTGCGGAAAGAAGATGCTCGGAGCCGCCATAGATGGGAAACGCCGATATTCCCTCGTATTCCTTATAGAGATTTGCAACCCAGCGCGTGTTCGTGAAGAAAATGTCAACATATCCGATAAACTCCCTCCACAGCCGATACTTCTCGACGGATAGGCGGTAATTGACCCAGTTCTGGCGATAGCCCGTATCCGAGCACAGAAAACCATAAGGGGGGTTGTGCAACATGTATGCGAGTTTACAGCCGTATCTTTTCTTCAAAAGAACGCCGGCAACCAACTCCTTGTAACTATGTATCAGGATAATGTCGTCTTCATCAATTCCTTCACTAATCGCCTCCGAAATCGCCCTGCCCGCCCTTATTATGCCGTCAACATCATTGAAGTCGTAGCTTTTCGTTTCGGCCACCTTCAGCGGGATCCTATCTCTATCTGCAAGATAAAGCGCGCCCGGAACCATTGTGATCACATACGCTTCGAGCCCCCTCCTTCTCAGTGCATCGGTAACGCATGTTATCCACCGCTCGACGCCGCCCGCGCGCCAAAATCTCAGAAATATCTGGAAGATTCTCACCATGGAAACACCCGGCGCGAGTGAGTATTATTTTATTGTGCGCCCACCAATGTAAAATGTACGGAAGAGCCCATCTCGACAAAAAGGATGCACAAGCACAGCCGGTATTCCCAAAACTTTTTAAAATGGGTCGAACTACCAAAAATTCCCCATACTGACCGAAAGGGACCTGCATGAGAAGAAGAGAAAACACTAGGACCCCGCGGACGCTGTACGCGGCGGTCTTCTTCTCCTACTTTTCCTTCGGAACCTACTAGCCCTACATAATAGTGTACGCGGTGGAGATGGGAGCAAGGTACGACGAATTGGGGATCGTGACGTCGGTCGGAAACGCATCACCCGCGATCTTTCAACCGCTGTGAGGCATGCTCTCGGACAGACTGGGAAAAAGGAAACCCTTCATTCTGACAGGCTTCCTAATAGGCTCTCTACTGCTCTTCCCATTCCCGTTCGTCGATAAACCCCTACTCTACGCCACAATACTCGGAATCCACTTCGTGATGCTCTCCGCGGCTCTTCCAACATGGACCACACTCATAGGTAGGCATGTTCCCGAGGAGGCTCGAGGAAGAGGTCTAGGAAAGATAAATGGGATCTCCCTCGGCGCACGGGTGCTTGCAACCCTGCTCTCAGGAATGGTCATGACCTTTGTCGTGGGAGAAACATTTATAAGGATGTAGTACCGCGTGTTGCTCGCCATAGCGGCGCTTTCAGGAATAATCGCAGATCTGTCGATAATGTTCTACAAAGAGACGCCCTATACCGATGCCCCGAGCGCTAGATCTTCACCCGTAATGTCCATCATCAGGAATAGTTACTTCAAGAGGTTATGGGTCCTAGAGTGCATGTTTTTCTTCGCAATGTCAATCGCATGGCCCTACTTCTCCGTTGTAATGATAAGAAGACTGCACGCGTCGAAATTCGAAATCGCAATTCAGAGCATGCTCCTCTTCTCCCTTGGCTCCATAATTCAGTTCTTCTTCGGAGGTCTTGCGGACAGGTTCGGAAGAAAACCCGTTCTCGCCGCCTCAAGAACGGCTCTTCCATCGTATCCCCTCCTCTTCATGCTCGCCACTCACATGGGCTTCATATACGTAGCGGCGGTGATCGCGGGAATATGCAACGGGCTCTGGATGGTGGCGTCGACGGCGTCCATTCTCGATATTACGAGGGAAGAGGAAAGAGCATCGGCATTCGCAGTATTCAACACGGCAATAGGATTCGCCACGTTCTTCGGAAGCCTGCTGGGAGGACTCCTTGGAGAGTTCTTAACGCAGTTTTATGGCGTGGAAGACGCGCTCATCGCAGTCCTGCTGTTAAGTTTTACCCTCAAACTAGCATCATCACTGCTTTACGTGACAACCAAAGAAACCAGAACTCCCGGAAGAGGATGAGGGAGGGACCAAAACCGAAAACTAGATTGTGGGCAGTATCCTGTCCATGATAATAGATCCTATCCTCACCATCTCTTTGGACGCTGGCGAGTTGGGGGAGAACTCGGGCAAGGGAGACGCGTATGCTATTGATCTTGGAACATCGTCGTCCAGCGGTATTTCTCCTAACAGTTCTATGCCGTTCTCCTTAGAAAACTCGATGAGTTTCTCCCTAAATTTGGGTTCCAAGTCGCATTTGTTGATTATAAGCCCCGCCGGTATGCCAAAGTGACTGACTACCGCATATATTCTGCTCAGGTCGTGGATAGCAGTAGGCGTTGGTTCCGATACCAGAATCACATAATTGGACCCCGCAACCGCCGCTATTGCCGGACAACTCGATCCCGGCGGACCATCTATCAATATGACATTCAATCCCTCCTTAACGGCGATGGATCGCGCCTTCATCTTCACAAGAGAAACTATTCTCCCGCTATTGGCACCTCCCACCTTCAGCCTTCCAGTAACGACAAGAAAGCCGTATTTGCTCCTGATGACCTCTACGTACGCGTTCTCAACGAGTTTCATCTGAATGGCGCCGACCTCGCAGATGGCCGCACATGCCCCACATCCCTCGCACAGGAAGTCTATGACGACTGGTCTATTGTTCTCCGAATCCCAGGCAAGAGCGTCCTCCTTGCAGTACTTGACGCACTCCCCACACCCGTTGCACAGATCATAATTAACTTCGGCAATCTCAGCCGCCTGTACAGGGTTTGATTCCAGCTTTTCTCCCTCGAGAACCAGTGCCAAATTGGGAGCATCAACATCCGTATCCGCGGATATGAACCTTACCCCGTTTTTGGAGAAAAGATACGCGAGTGACGCCGTTATCGTGGTCTTACCAACCCCACCCTTCCCGCTTACGACGACTATCTCCTTCATAGGTTAAGCAACCCCCGTACGGTTTCTCCAAGCCTTACTAGTGCCCTAACCCCAGGAGTATCCACATTTCTGAGAACTGCCGGATATCCCTTAACGTAACTGTACAGGATCTCCCTGTCAAGCGGAATCTCGGCAATAACCTCACTATCATATTTTTCACAAATCTCACGAACCTTGGCTCCACCGTTTTCTAAAATGTCCGACCTGTTTATCACGACCTTCGTTTTAACACCCAGCATCCTCGTGAGTTCCAAGATGAGCCCTAGATCATGCATCCCGAAAGGTGTCGGCTCGGTGACCGCAATTGCAACATCCGACCCCCATATTGACCTTATGACGTCACAATGCGTTCCCGGCGCGGTATCTACGATCATGACATCGTAATTTCCATCTTTCAGAACCTCGTACGCTCTGTCTTTAGTTGCCTTCACCACAACGGCCGAATTCGGCTCCCCTTCTTTCAGCTCCCCAGAAACTATGTCCACGCCGTACGCGCTCCCCGTATAGGTCCACCCCACAACCTTCCTCTCCTCCTTGATCGCTCCCGCTGGACAAACAACCTTGCATATTTCGCAACTTTTGCACAAGCTTGCGAAGAAAATAGGCGGCTTGTCTCCCACCTGCAGGATCGCGTGGGCCCTACAAACACTTACGCACTTTCCGCACCTTACACAAGCCTTCTCGTCGAACGACGGGAGAAAGGATGTCACTTCTCTCTTTTCCGAGAGAGTTGTGTTCATCAGAATTGCGACGTTGGGGGCACTTACATCGCAGTCTACGATCAGTACCTTCAGACCTTCTCTTGCAAAGTACGCGGCGAGATTCACCGCAACCGTGGACTTGCCAGTTCCTCCCTTTCCACCAGTGACACAAACTACCGGAACATCAATATCCTTACTTGCCGCTCCAATGTGCGTCATGCTCATCTACCAGTTTCCTGATTGTCCGCCTCCCCATCTGCGCCCTCTTCCGCGTCCCCAGCCCCAGCCACCGCCTCTGCCCATTCCACGCCCCATTCCCATACCCATGCCCATTCCCATGCCCATACCCGGCCTTGTGGGCGCCGTTATTTGTTGCAACTCGCCGGACAGGTACATCCTTATGACATCCCCGACCGTTCTGCCAATAACCCCCATATACACTCGGACACCATACTGCTGAAGCGCCATGAAAGCATTTGGGCCTATGTTGCCTGTTATTACAGCGTTTACCCCCAAACTCAGCACTAGTTGAGCCGCCTCTATTCCCGCACCGCGGGGCGCCGCCATGGCCGTGTTCTGAACTGCTCTGACATCGGTTATTTGGTCCCCGTCGAGAGTGACCACTATGAAGTACGGGCACCTTCCAAACCTCATATCTACCATTGCATTCAGCCCATCAGGGGACATAGCGCTCACGGCAACCTTCTCCATGTGCTCACCCCTAATACTCCTCCTCTTCCTCCTCACCCTTCAACTCCTTCAATCTCTTATTTATCCACTCAAGCTGTTGCTTCAGGAACTTCCTTCGCTCCTCGAGCATTCTTATTTCGGCATCTCTCGAAAGCGATGGCATGGAGGGTTGCATTGGCTGTTGCACAGGCTGCGGAGGCTGCTGCATTTGCATCTGCATCCTCCAGAACATTCCAGGCTTCATCATCATTCCAGCATGCATGGGAGCCGTGGGTGCGGTCACCGTGCTTAGTTCCCCTCTCAGGTATCGCTGTACGGCTTCACGCACACTTACACCCATGACTCCCGCTATTACCTTTATGCCGAGCGAACTTAGCGCGGTGAACGCATTCGGGCCAAAGTTTCCCGCTATTACAACGTTAGCGCCCAGACTTCCGATGAACTGTGCGGCCTGTATACCCGCGCCCATCGGTGCCATCATTGCTGGGTTCTGATGCACACTTACGTTAACGATTTTACCATCTTCTACATCGACTACTGTGAATGCGGGGCACCTTCCAAACACAGGAGAAACCATGTCGTCGAGGCCGCCTCGGCTCTGTGAGGCAATTACTATCCTCTCACGAGGCATGTTTACCACCTGCGCTAGAATCCTCCCTTCAGTTCCTTCAATCTCCTCTCAATCTCCTTTAACTCCCTCTCCAAGAGTTTCTTTTGTTCCTCGAGGAACTTCTTCTCGTCTTCAACACTGGGTGCCATCATGGGAGCGAATGGCGTGGTTGGTATGCCCCACCATGCCCATTGCGCGGCGGGGTAGCCGAATAACTGCCATGCATGTACAATTTGCCCGGATGGTGTCATGTAGTAGGCATTCGGACCGAATCCGCACCTACATGGGCCTATGTAAACGTACCCCCTGCTTGCCATTGCAGCGATGGCGGGTGACCACCACCACATCCAGCGCCAGCCCCATCCTCGACCACGGCCCCACCACCAGGGCACGTCCATCACCTCGGTA
>Ga0190367_1002057_pt1 | contig 10783 bp, 8 predicted proteins | sample 4872181011_MG_FD_171838 | JGI IMG/M metagenome (GOLD analysis project Ga0190367, IMG submission 171838) | Hydrothermal vent microbial mat bacterial communities from Southern Trench, Guaymas Basin, Mexico - 4872-18-10-11_MG | ecosystem: Environmental > Aquatic > Marine > Hydrothermal vents >... | reverse complement strand
GAAAAACAACAAGTCAAAAAAGACATAGAACTAGCAAGAAAAACATATCAACAAAAACACAAAAACCCCCAAACACTAAAACCAACATCAACATACCTAATTTTTTGCTCTTATTATGCTTACCGGCCATTTAAGGTTGGAACTTATTTCCTTTATGGTGCGCTTGGAATTTTTGAAGGAATACGTGAAGAATTAGTCAAGGTCTTGAAAAGCAAATTGGCTACAAGCCTGGATCCTATACTTATTCGATATAATCTTCATTAATGATATAAAATTAATACGCGTTTGTTTGCTAAAACGTAAAAAGCTTAATCTTTATCTTTTAAGAAAACTAGTATAATTTCTTCAAAGAAAATAGACTAAGGTAAATAAACTTAGACCTTTAAAGTTAGAATAATATATCATGAACTACGGTGTATATTTACCTGCGGTATTATTGTTTCTCTCGAGAAGCACGGTAGTAACATATATCGTTTAAAGGACACAAAGTACATTTTGGCCTCCTTACCGTACATATGGCACTGGCAAAATCTAAAATCCCGTAATTAAACTCTTTAGCTAAAGAGGGGTCTTGAGGGATAAGCATTTTCGCGAAAGCCCAAAGGTTTTTATCTGTGTGCGGACGGCGTTTTGCAGACTTCACGGCAAATACCCTTTCTATTACACGTATCATGTTCCTATCGAGCAGTGGTTCGGGTTTATTATAAGCCACACATAAAACTTCTGATGCTATATAGTCGCCTACGCCTGGAAGCTGTTTAAGCTTATCTTTCTCGCCAGGTATTTTTCCATGAAACTTAGTAATTATGACTTCAGCTAGCTGTTTAAGAAGCCTAGCGCGGTGATGTTCTATACCCAGGGGCCTTATTAATTCTTTAATTTCCTCTTCCGAAGACTCAAAAACATCTCTTACTGTAGGGAATCTTTTGATAAACTCAGAGTACACTTTAATGACTTGCTCCTTTGTAGTTTTCCTGAGCAGGAAGGCAGCTACTAATACCTTCCATGGATCTCTAGTTAGTCTCCATGGAAGATTGTGTCTTCCTTTCTTCTTGTACCATTCAATAATCCTTTCTACGAACAATTTCTTCTTTTTTCTAAATTTATTAAACCATAAATGCTCCTCCATAATTACATCACTTTAAAACCTTTAATATAGAGTTTGCTATGATGCTAGCAAGTATTGGAGGGGTTGCGTCCGCTACCATCTGCTGCATTACACTTACAGGTCCTTTAAATATAAAGGAGTCCGGAAAGCTTTGCAGCCTTGCTGCCTCGCGCACTGTAATGATTCTATCTACATATGGATGTATAATTACAGTTTTTCTAGGATGCGTAATGGTTATTGAGGGCATGTGAGGGTGCAATCTTCGATAAATGTTTGAATGGATCGCATCAGGGTTCTTGAAGTCTCTTCTTATTTCCAGAGGTAACCTGCTCCAGGCTTTTTGCAAGTTTTCTCCAGGTCTTATATAAGGAAACTTTTTCAGCATTTTTTCGGCACGAGAAGTCACATGATTATAAATCTTTGCTGCGCCTCCTAAAACGCTTCGAGCCCATTCCTGGTATTTAGAACGAGGCGGTGAAGCATAGTCCAAAGGCTCATCTTTATCATAAAGAGCTTTCAATGGCAGATCACTTATAGCTTCATGAACTGTAGTGACGTAGCAGTTTCTCTCTCTTTCTTTAATAAGTATGACAATTTCTTCCAAGAAGCATTTCTCTTGAGCAGATATGATAATGTATCTGCGCCTGTTCTGAGGAATACCATAGTGTAACGCATTAAGATGTAGCTCGGTCACTTTATACCCAGCCTCGGTTAGAGCCTCTATTACAGCACTTCTAAGAAATCGCTTAAATCCTGGAACTTCCTCCATAACTATGATTGAAGGTTTAAGGTAAACAGCATATTTGACAAACTTCATAGGCAGATAATATTCTGGATGTATTAAGCCATTATTCTTTCGGTTGGCATCACTAAATGGTTTACAAGGAGGGCCGCCGATTACAGCCTCAGGTACTCCCACAGCGTCCACTATATCTCTTGGATTAAGCTTAAGAATGTCCTTACAGAAACTACATTGTGGTTTAATGTTGTATTCATAGGTTTCACAAGCCCACATATTTTTCTCTACAAATGCTAGGGGTTTCCATCCTGCCATGATAAAGCCTAAACTTAAACCTCCTGCGCCAGCAAAGAGATCAACAAACGCAGGCATCTATTCTGCACCTGCTATACCTCATATGTTAAAGAGGCAGTAATCCGTGATGGGGCATTCGAAACTATATTTTCAGGGTTTACCTTAAGCGCCTGGTAGACTTCTACGTTTGCACCTTTAGCTATGGAGTGCCTTATTACTAATGATGCAAGAGCTCTGCCAAGGGAAGTTTCTTTAAAAACAAGAATAGATATCTTGTGAGAAAAATGCACATAGAGCACGGTTTTAAAGTATGCTTCGCCAAGTCTCTTTTTCACTCTGCTCCAATACGAGGAAAGTCTACGAGAGTATGAGCCAAGTTCAGATACTACTACAAGCATAACCAAGGTTCTGCACTCCAAAGTATTATCTTACGATGATGCTCATATAAATTTTACTTTAATGAAACATTTGTTTCATTGTCGGAACTTCATAAGGCATTCATGAAAAGGAAAACTTTATGAACTCTTGGCACATAATAGGAGTACAGGAGACGGGGCAGTCTCAATGAACGCTCCTACTGTGGAAGAAATTAGAGAACTTGCTGATACGATAAAAAACTATCTCTCAGATGTGAGCTTTGAGAAGCATCCACACGTAGCTACGCTGTTTCCTCCTTCATTAGTAAGTGAGGAACCAGGAGAAGAAAAGGAGGAAGAGGAAGAACTTTATGTTGATAGGAGTAAAAAACCTTCAATAGCGGGTTTGCAGTTATTGGCAAAACCTGCCTCTAAAAAGAGAGAGCTGATAATTACCTACAGGTTTGTTGTTAGAAGAGCACCTCCAAATACGGTCGAACCTGAACTTTCCTATATAGTAGCCCGAGCAGTTATAGAAAATGAAAAATATGGTGAGCTTGAATTAGCGATTTGGGAATTTAATAATTACAAAGAATACAAGGAGTACATAAAAAGCAAAGAAAAAAGGAAGCCATCACTTATTAAAAGAATTAAATTAAAAAGAAAAGAAAGAACACAGGGAACAAGCTTTAGTATAAAATTACCTGCTGAGGCAGGCGATGATATAGGTCACTACTTCAGATCTCCAGACTTCATTTTCGGGAAAGTTAAAGGTGAAGGAAAACCGCGTGAACTTAAATATACGACACGATGTACGCTTTTAATAGAATTTGAAGAAGACCTCGAAGGTTTACGCATTACACCCTTAATTAAAGTAAATGAACCAAAGTACGAGCTTCAAGGACAACTTGCTGGAAATCCCTTAGTACTTTATGTTCTTGACGGAAGTAAACGACCTTGGGCTTTCGGCCATCTCATGCAAGTAGAAATAGATGTGAAAGGAAAGGGCTACATTTTACAAAGCACTTTCCAAAAACCTTCTGAGGAAGCCTTTCCCGGCTGGAGAGACTTAAATCCTTTAGCCTTAACCGTTGCTGAATGGAGCATTAATTTAAATGATCAAACATTTAAATTAAGCCTAAGAGACTGGGCCACTGATGAAGAGCGCAATCCTGTTCTTGAAGACAGCTCAAGAGAGCTTGAAGATGATGTGACTGATTTCCTGAACTTAGTCGGTTTAAATAATAAAAGGATTATTAATGCCTTCACGAAAGCTATAAGGTACGCTATTAAAGGCGACAAACTTAGGCTCTTTCAAGTACAGACAGTTAAGGAGCTCCTAACTAGAATAATTAGCGTAATTAGAGCACTCCTCAAAGAGGGCCAAATGTTAACTGAAGAAAATGGTGCATGTTTAGCGTTAATAGCCCCTACAGCTAGTGGGAAGACTTTGCCAAAGGATATAGCAACGCTTATACTGACTGTGATCCTCAAACTAAGGAGGATAAAGGGCGTAAAGGCATTAATGTTTTATCCTACAAAAGCGCTGGCTGGTGAGCAGGCTGAAAATCTAGTAAAAATGGCCATTATCCTAAATAAAGAACTATATCCACATATAATTAAAGAACCTATATCTATAGGTGTATATCATGGAAGTACTCCTAGTGTTAGAAAAATATGTAAAGAAGGACTAAGTATAAGCAGGATTACATGTCCTATATGTGGTAGGGGAATTTTAGCTCTCTCCGTAGAGTATGGAGAAGAAAAAGAGCCAAGGATTACATTAAAATGCTATATACCTGATCCAGAAACTCATGAACCTATAGAAAATAGTACATGTAACGTAAATCTAAATCCTGAAGTTAAAAGGCTTGTATGGCAGACCATTAAGCTTATTAGGGAACATATAGTAACTGAACCACCGGACATACTCATAACTACGCCTGATATGCTTAATTATCATTTAATGCTTGACCCATGGTCCCATACAATTATAGGACGAAAGCTTAAAGTATGTCCAAAGGGACCTCATACTGTTTTGTCCGATGTTAACAAATGCCCCAAACATAAAAAACCACCTTTAAAGTCTACAGGAGAGCTTGCATCACCTATCCTTATAGTATTTGATGAAGCCCATTTACTTCGAGGAGTTTTTGGATCTCAAGTACATTACCTTATAGCTAGGCTTGAAACAGCAATACAGGCTATAAAAGCCTCGAACACGTATAAGCCGGTAATCCTCCTTATGTCAGCTACTATAGGTAATCCGGAAACTTTTGCAGAAAATCTCCTTGGAAGGAAACTTTCAAGTAGAGATATAATAAAGGTTCATCCTGCTTCAGGCAGTAAAGATAAATGGAAACCACTTTCAGCGCAAGGGTATAGGCATCATCTCTTTTTGTTGCCCAAGGCATGGCGTCCAATGGATACCTTAGTTCAGTCATTAAAGAGTATTATTAAGTGGTTTATAGAGAGGAAAGGAAGGTTGCCTAAAGTGTTAATATTCGTTAACAGAATTAGTGAGGCTAATGAAATAGTTACAAAACTTCGTGCTGAACTTCAGTCTCATGTAGAAGAACTAAGCAGGAAATACGGTAAAAGCTTTATGGTTAAAATAGATGGACATAGTACGGATTATGGTGATGAGCGTGCTAAAGTTGAAGATGATTTCAGTAAAGGACGTATAGACATACTAGTTGCTACACGGGGTCTTGAAGTAGGTGTGAATTTCCACCTTATTGATGTTTTAGTACTATATGGAGCAGCCTATTATGTTAGCGACTATTGGCAACGTGTAGGTCGCGGAGGTCGATCAAGACCAGCATTAGTTTTACACATACTTACAGATAAGCCCTTGGACTTCTTTTACTTTAAGAACTGGAAGGTACTAACTGATCCTGAGCTAAGAGATGCAGCACTTAGAGCCGAAAACGTACCTATAAAAAGAGATAACGACTTTGTGATAAACATGGTAATACGAAGGGCCATACTAGATTATTTAGCTACATTGCCTGATAGCTACCTTTACTTTGAGAGATCGATAAGAGCAAATAATGCTCAAGGCCTAATACACTTACTAAGAAGAATTTTAAAGGTTACCAGTTCGGAGGAAATACGGAAAGTCCTAGAAAGTATAAATACAGAAGGAAAATTCATCTCAGTCAAAGAGCTTAATGATAAACTCATAGAATACATAGCTAGGGTGCTAAGAAAACCCCCTAAAGAAGTTCTAAATAATGAAAAATACAAGTCGGTTATAGAGAGCTTCATAAATAATGTCTTAATACCGAGAATACAGAGTAGCGAAGTGAAAACCCTTGCCAAGTTTCTTGATAAGAATAGCATGTTCGACTTAATTGATATGAGATTGTCAGAGCATGCCATAATAATGAAAGCGTTAGTTGGTGAAGTACCTAGTAGAGGAAGAGAATTGTCAATGGTCATTTTTAATGCAGCCAGTAAATCTATAGTTATGTTTAGGGGGCTTGCCTATGAAGCGTTAGTTGAGGGATGAAAAACATGAGCTACTTGGAGCTCAAAAATAGGGAGCTTATAAGCAGAATAAGCCAGCAAATCAGCGCACTGCAAAAGAGGGGATTAGTGCCGCCCGCCGTAGCAGGGCGCATGCTTGATGCTATAAGAAGAGGCAACATCAATTTCATTAAACCAAGTTCTGTTAAACTTATGCTTAGAGGTGATGTGTTTCAGCTCAATGCATTTATATGTACACGATGTGGGTTAACAAAGTTAAACTACTTTCCCAGCGAAGCAAAACCACCATTATGTCCAAATTGTAACGTAGAAATGGTTCAAGCACCTATTTTTGTCCCCTATGTTCAAGGTACTAAGTATCCATTAGATGCTTCACATGATAAAGCCCTAATAGGAACACACTTGGGAAGCCGTAATCTAAGAAGACGTGTGCTATGCCCGTTGGATCGGAGAGAACCAAGGGGTATAAAAATACTTGATCCACAAAGACCAATAAGATCTATGGCTTGGATATGTCCTAAGAATCTTCAGGAAAAGTATTCGGAGTGTCCTTATAGACGAGAGTACATAACATCTTATGGAACAAGAGAGCTCGTTTGTTGCTATGATCCAGATGACCGAAAGCATAATTACATAAGTCGGAGATGCGAAAAAGAAGGATATTTGCCTATATCTGTTGGTATAAGAGAGGCTATACTTAGGAGAATATTAAGTGCTGTTAGAAGAGGTATAGATATACACTTTCAGCCGCATTTGCCGGTTGATGGCGTTGCTAAGCCTCTTGTTATTTCTGTATTTCACGCAGACTCAAATAGCCTAAAAAAAGTTGACGCACCATTAATTTATCGCAGACTTGGCAGTTATGTGGATATATATTACGCAGAAAAAATGGAAATTTTTCAGGGAGCAATAGGTGTAAGAGTAGGACTTCCTGAGAGTCCTACAAGAACAAGAGTTTTTATACCATATCTGGAGCAGGAAGGAGGATCTACAGTATTTCGCATCTATTATAGAAAATTTGAAACTTCAGGCATAATTGTAAAGGCGGATGTACAGAGGCTCATTAATGTTGGTAAAGAAAATGTTAGAGAGAAAGCTGAAGAGCTCGTACATACATTGCTTCATGCAATAATTAAACATATCCCCCTTTTTACGGGCATTGAAGCGCAAAAGTTTTTTGAGGCTATAGATCTAAGTGGAAGAGATAAAGGAGTAGTCATAGGTGCAGTCTATGATAATTCTGAAGGAACTAAGGGGGCGACGAAGCAGATTCTTTCAGGAAGTGAACTGAAGAGAGACCTAGAACTATTAGTTCTCGAATCCGTTAACTGTCCTCTTAACTGTCAGTACGCATGTAGAGCTTGTTTATTTCTTGAACGATGTATATGGCTGAATAGAGGGCTTAATAGGCACTTATTAAGGGAGGGGATCAAATGAGTGAGCTTATAAAAAAAGAAATAATAGACTTTCTTAAAAAGCACAGACAAGCACAATACAGTCAAATATTGAATGCCGTAAGTGCGGATGAAATTGAAGTTTTAAACGCGCTTCTTGAACTTGAGTATGAACACGTAGTTAAAAGATTAGGCGGTCCGGATCCTTCTTCTCCACTAACTTCATCTACATGGACCATAATAGCACCTAGATTAGAGGAAAAATCATCTCACCACGTAGAAGAGCAGGAGAAGAATGCATTAATTATTGTGAGTTCCATGCCATCATTCCTTAGGGACAAGCTTAGAATATTGTATAAAGAGCTTGGTATTATAAGTTATGAGGAGGCTTTATTTTATATTGCAAAGAAATCCACAGAAAAGCTCAGAATAATATCACCTTTTGTAGATGATTTAATCCTGTTTATTCTGCATAAAACTCATGCGAAAAGAATATATCTTCTCACCGAGGAACAAAACTCCGTCATAGAAAAAGCCCTTAAAATTTTTCCCCTGGAAGTAAGGCTCATACATGAGAGAGATGAGAAAGCAGGAAAGATATCAGGAATACATGCTAAGGTATTAATAGCTGATTTAAAGTTAGCATTAATAGGCAGTGCTAATATAAGATACAACCACTTTATCTTCAATCTCGACGTAGGATTGATGATTTACCATAGAAAAATAGTTGAACGTCTGGTGAGGCTTTTTGACTTCTTATGGGCAGAGGCTAAACCGTATAATGACCTTTAAGGGCTATCCTCTGTCAACTTTAGCCTTATTAACGGACGTTATTTATGAGTATTGCAGAAAAGACCTTGACCTTTTGCTTTCTTTCAATGACCTCCTTAAGAGAATTGAGAAGAGAACTGGAAAGGTACCTAAACCTGGGGTTGCTGCCTGGATTAAGAAGCTTCAACATGTACTTAAACGGATGTTGCCTGAAGCTACCATGCACAAAAACATAAGAGATTTAAAAGCTCCAGTACTATTTGTAAATAAGCGGTCCAGAAAATCATGGAAATACTACGAATTTCTTATCACTACAGGGCCTCATGACTTTTACAGACTGAAGACAAGTATAAAGACCGGTGATCTTTCTATACCTCCTGAAGCGCTGATAAGCTTAAAGAAATCAAAGATATTTCCTGCCTTTAGACGTATTCGAAGAATAGGACTTCAGGAACCCAGAGTTGAAAAGGGAACATACAATGACATAATATTTATGGGTGCATGTCTTTATACAAGTTTTATCGACGTATGGAGGCTTCTTAAGGGGCTATCTAAAATATATTTCGGCTATTATACCCCAGTGCATATAGCCAAGGGCCTTTTAGCAGTAAGACCAGTTGCTTTTGAGGGCATAATAAAGTCGCAGTATTTCATATCAGGAGGGATAGTAGCCGAGGTCAAGGCAGAACGTGGACATGAAAGAATCCTAGTTTATGCTTCTCTGTTGGACTCTCCGGCATACAGAGATTTAGAGAATGGACATTTATGCGAAAAAGAAGAGCCCTTAATATTCTTAGGTTTAGCTCCTATAGGTCCTCCTCCTTATGCTTGGGAAGGTCCTCCAGTATTTATAGCTCTTTACACCGTTAAAGTTCATGATGTAGACAAAATGATGTATAAACTTCTATCATCAGGAAAAGAGCCTCTTTTAGAAATAAAAGAACCTTCTTTAGCTCCCTCTGCTGTTGAAGTTGCGCAAGAAATAGAAAAACGGCAACCACATCAGCTTGTGCTAAAATCTGAAGTAAAAAATTTTGTAAATGCCTATAGGGATAAGCTTTTGAAGGGTAAAGTATCAGTTAAAGAGCTATTCGACATAAACTATGGTATTCAGGCTTCGTATGCTATGAGGTTATGGAGGGAGAGTTACAATAAAGCAAAAAGAGCAAAGAAAATAGAAAGGATTATACATGCTATACTGTGGATTGCCTATGATAGAGGAGCTGTGCGTGTGCCAAGAAGAGCGCTTTTATGATATTTATTCTCTCTTATAATATATAATAATTGTTATGATATGTCAGCCTGTTTCTTCATCTAACTTTATCTTAATGCTTATATTTTGAGAGTGATGAAATAATTTAACTTAAACGTGAAGAAATAATTTGAGGAGCGGTATTGTTGCTTTATACTTCGCTAGAATTCTTCATGCTTTTCTCAGTACGAGTATTCTGCCCCGCTTACCTACGTTAAGCTCTACTCTGTTCTTAAACTTTTTAGCAAAAGCATTTTCTACCTTTATAATGTAACCTGGTTTTACAAGGTTTATTTGGTTTCGCCACAGATTAAGCACTACTTTGCCGGTCTCATCTGATATTATAGCGTTCGCTACAGAGGCTATACCAAACTTTGTCATAACCCTTTTTGGCTCCCCAACAGAGAGAACTCGGGCTACAAGAGTTATACCTTCCATTCCAGGTCTAATATCCTTAATCTTCATGTAACCCATCCTCCCACACTCTTAATCCTTAATCTTCCTTGATAACTACTTTTCTGTAATGTAGTATATGGAAGTTAAAGGTATAGCACTAAAAGACCTATGACGTTTTATGCTTCTCTAAGAAACAAATATAAAACTATTTTACTGATTAGAAGACTATATGCTGTAAGAAACCCGATGGCACAGTATTATCTCTATTCTCCTAATTGCCTTTTATAAGAGCGGCAAAGAATGATCCTTGTAATATAGAAATACCATTTTAAAATTCCTAACAAGCGAGAGCTTTTGGGGAGCCTTATAAGTCTTGAAGTCCATACATTAACTCTTCAGCTTTATTTATATATAAGCTTGCACTTTGCATACTCGCCAACATAAATCACATTATAATTAGCTCTTAAATAAAACTACAAAATAAAACGCTAAAGTACATACAATTTTTAGGCTTGCGAGACCGCTGTTTCAGTAACTGGATAGTATAGATCAAGAAGTCTAAAATCTGTCATTTAACACTGCTGTATGATTTCCAAGCAAAGGCTTGCAACTTTGCATTAATGAGCAATTCATATAGTTCTATGTGCGTATACTGCGCAATATGTTTAAGCATGGGCTTCTTCTAAGAGAACAAGGCTGATGTCTAGTTATTTACGAAATATGTGGATATCAAAAATGTTTAATGTGCTCCTTTCTTTCTTCCACACCTTCTAGCAGCTATGTGCCCTACTTTTTGACCGGGACTTGCGTGTCTGCTAACAGTGGAGGGGAATGATACACTTTGATGGGAGCCGCCTCCATGGACGTGCGAGCAAGCGTTCATTGCTACTCCTCTTACTCTTGGCCATTTTCTTGCTTTTACTTTCCATTTGTGGTATGATGTTCCTGCTTTTAGTAGTGGTTTTTCTGTTCTTCCTGCTC